>OLHA01000870.1_pt1 | contig 17101 bp, 15 predicted proteins | sample 1605961 | NCBI WGS metagenome assembly OLHA01 (sample SAMN03283288) | human gut metagenome | biome: human-associated habitat; material: feces | host: Homo sapiens | place: Peru | collected 2012
TAGAAACACCCAACCATAAAACTGGAAATTTAATAACAAATTTAGCCAAAATATGCGGAGTTGAAACAATAAAAAATGATAAAGAGATGAAAATAATTGAAGGCGTAATTCCAGCAAGTATAAATTGCGATAATGAAGAAGTATATATATTCAGATTAGGTGGAATAAAAATTGCAAATATATATTTAAACGGAAAAATAGAAATAAAAGCACAAATACCTGCAATTAATAAAACATTAATGTCACAAACAAAAGAGTATAAATTAGATGTTAAAAAAACATTAATAAAAACATATATCTTAAAAAAATACAAATTTAGAACAGATTTACATACACATATACATGCAAATTTAAATTCAGATGATTTAATAGCACTAGGAATAAAACATCAAATAAAATATTCATTATATTACATAAAAAAGCTAGGATTGAAATTATCTGATAAACAGGCAAATGATTTATTTACAGAAAGATGTAAAATAGAAAAAAAATACGCTTATTGTGATTTACCAGGAAAAAAATTAATAAGAAAAATTGATGACGAGACATATATAAATTTTGCTGACTTAATTTTAAATAATCCAAAAGATATGGAAGAAAACATTGCTAAAATAAGAAACAGCCTAGTATTAATGAAAGATGGGCAAGCAGTATTTACAAACTTAGAAAAATTATATATTTATCGTTACGCTTTTTCAAAAGGAAAAATAAGTGAAAATAAAATAGCAATAAGAAATAGTAAAATAGATAAAATACCTAGCAGAACGATTAAAAATGTTTTATATAAAATGCAAGAAGATTCTGTAAGTGAAAATTATAAAAATAACACTTTATTACAAGACAAATTATTATGGGTAGCTAGAGAATATCAAAAACAAGGAATTACATATGCAGAAATTTCTGTAACTTGGATTGTAAGAAAAGGTGAGGAAGGTGCTAAAATATTACAAGAGCTACACGAAATATTACCTAAAATAGAAAAAGAAACAGGTGTAAAATTAAGATTTTTAGGATCTTTTAGTAGAACCCTAATGACAGAAGAACAATTAAAAGAAGGTATTGATGTTTTAAAAGTTGCAGCAAAAAGTCCATATATAGTTGGTAGTGATATCATTGGTGAAGAAATAAATGACATTCGTAATTTTAAACAAGTATTAAAAGAGCTTGTTGAAAAAAGTAAGGGAAAAGTAATTATTTTAGTTGGTGGAAAAGTTACTTATAAAAATTATAAAACTTATGGTTGGCAAGTTACTACTGGAACAGCTGAGGAAAAGGAACAAGCAAGATTCGTTAGTTCTTTCCTGGATATTTATAATAATAGTTTTAGTCAATAAATTATAATCTATTAGTAATGTTCACAAATAACTGATTTTTCCTATATAAAATGATATTTTATTTGACTTTCACACGGCTTTTGAAATGGGCTTTAGAATAGATATTTCAAGGAATTTGGGAATAAATAACGGAGTTAGGGCTTTTATAGATATATCGATTGTAGATTTTGGAGTTTCATATTCGTATTTATTTAGGTTTGTTCCTTTGCCGAGATTGGCGATAGGAATATTATTTTAATACTGTTTAATTTAATTGAAAATAGTATATAATTAAAGAGGTTAAAATTGAGAATTTAAGGATTGAGGATTTAATTTTTTATTATTTATGAGTAATTTGAGAAAAATGTTTATAATTATATTTTTTTGTATATCTGTTATAAATTTATATGCTAAAAACGGATTAGCTTTATCTACCGTTTCAGAAACTAATAAATATCCTTATATGAAAGGAAGACAGATGATAAATATTAATTTTTCAAGCGGTTGGGCTGGATTTTTAACTGCATCTCTAAACGCAATAACTTATGATTATGAGGTTACAACCAATTTTGCAAAACTTAATTTAAATCTTCTGATTCCCGGCGGCATTTCAAAATATTTGCATAATATGGATTTTAAGGGAAGTATGTGGTATATTCCAAATATAGCCTACACTTTTTTATATAGAGAAAATTTAGGATTTGAATTTGGAATAGGCGTTCAATCGATGACTTTCGGATTAAGCATATATTCAGATAAATTTAGCGGAATAGTTAAGCAGGATGCTAATTTTTCTAGTATTAATGGAGATTCTACATTTAAGGCAACTTATACTTATATACCGATTACTTTCGGAGTTAAACTTTTTTCGGGCAAAAGCAGGCGAACGGTAAATACTTTTAGAATAGGTTTTGAGCCAATAGTTTATAGTTTAAGAACGAAAAACGCTTTAACGGGAGATACGATTAATAAAACTTATAATAATTTTAGCATGTATATATCTTATGAGCTTGGATGGAGTATAGAATTATTTCCTACGAGAGAGTGGCCCGTTAAGCCTTATATTGATATTTCATTACTTGAGATAGGTTATTATATAAAATCGAGCGCTCATATTTTATATAGAGATACGAGAGATGCGTTTTTATCGTTTGGAGCTGGAACGGATTTAGTGGATTTGCCTATTCCTTCGCTTTCTGAAGCTCCTTATTTAAAATATGTTTTTGGCATAAGATTTATTTTATTTCCAAGAATAGGATTTAGCATGAGGTTTTAAGTATGAAGCGAAAATTATTGAATATTATTATATTGACGCTTATATTTAGCGCTCTTGCATTTTCTCAAAGCAATTTTATGGATTATAATATTATAGATATTAAACCGATTGAAACGAATATTGTCGTTCCTTTTATAACTAATTTGCAAACGAATAGAATATTTTCAAATTCTCTATTTAGACCAGGAACAAATATTTATAGTGACGATTTTACTCATAGGCATTCTTTAGGCATTGATTTTGGAACTACTTTATTTTCTACTCTTATAGCGCCGTTTTTATTTAATTTAACTTATGAGCAACCTGACGGAGCTTATAGAAAAGCTTTAGATGGAAAATTTGGATTTAGATTTGCATATACTTATAGATTATTGCAAAAAATGGAATTGGACGCTACGCTTGGAATGTATTTTATAAACACATATTATACGAATACAAAAGGATATTATAGCGGAAGCGTTTATGCAATTCCTTTTTCTGCGGGAGTTAGATTTTATTTTAATAAAGGCAATAACGCGACAGGATTTTTCTTACTTCCTAAAATCGGAGGAACTTTTTTTATAACGAAAGCTAATTTATATAGGTATAATGAAAATAAAAAAGTAGAAAATAAAAATACTTTTGTATTTGATAAATATCTCGCTCTTGAAATGGGATTTAGAATAGATATTTCAAGAAGTTTTGGACTTACTAGCGGAGTGCGCCCTTTTATAGATATTTCAATAATGGATGTCGGAGTTTCTTTTGTTTACGCTTTAAGATTCGTTCCGCTGCCAAGATTTAGCGTAGGAATATTTTTTTAAGATATTTGATATTATTAATTTTAAGGAAAGATTTTTATATGATTAAAAAAACGGTTTTAATTTGTTTTATATATTTTTGTATGAGTAATATTGCAAACGGCATAGAAACGGGTTTATATTTGTCGCCTAAATTTATATTTTCCGCTTCAAGTTTGAAAGTCGATAATAAAAATGTTAATAATTTATTTATCGGAGCGGGCGCTTCTATAGGTTATAATTTTTACGCTTTTAATTTATCTTCGCCTATAAGATTAGAATTTGAATATTTATTTAGAGGAGGATTAAATAGAAATATATATTCTGCGGGCGTGGATAGTATGAAATCGCATTCTTTTTTATTTGGCGCTTATTACGATATTAATTTTTTAAAAGTCGATTATAATCCCGTAGTCGAAAGCAAAGTTTATAGAAACGGAAAAAGATATTTAATGAATTTTTATTTGGGAATTCTTTTAGGAGCGGGATTGGAAAAATATATTACTGAAACGATTACCGAAAAAATAGGAATGATTACTATAGCAAATTATTATAATCAAACTAAATTAATTTACGGTTTAGGCTTGGGTTTTGGTATTAATATAACGACTTTAATTACTCTTGATTTTGGTTATAGATTATTATTTGACTCAAAAGCGGAGATAAAAAACGATATTATAATCGCTTTAAGGCTTAATTTTTAATATTTAAGGGAGAAAAATTTTAATGAAAAAATATTTATTATTTATATTATTATGTTTGGCTTCAAATCTATTCGCCATCTCTCCGAAAGGACTTTATTTATCTCCTAAATTTATGTTTAGCCATGACGCCAATAACGCTTATATAAAAGATAATGGAAAACAAGGATATTTTAATTATTTGGGATTTTCTTTAGCTTTAGGATATGGAATAACTACGGAAAATACTGTTTCGCCCGTTAGATTAGAATTTGAATATTCTATAGGAAAAGCCGTTGGAATAAAAGATAATTTTTTAACGCATACTTTACTTGGAACGATTTATTACGATATAAATTTCTTTTTTACTAATGAAGAGGTTAATAATCAAACTAAAGAAGATATATTAAAAAATCAATATCCTTTATTTTCTATTTATTTAGGTTTTTCTATTGGAACAAAAATTAATACTCAATTAAAAATGAAAAAAACTGTGGTTGACGATTTGGGGATTAAGGATATTCCCGATAATAAATTGAATATTTCAAGGAGCGCTATTGTATTTGGATTTTCGCTCGGTTTTTCTTACAATATTAAAAATTGGCTTGCCGCGGATATTGGATATAGATTTGTAGTAGATATTACGCCGAAATGGTATCATGAGGTTTTATTAGGATTAAGATTTACTTTCCCAAAATTGTAAAAATGGTTGAAATTTTTAAATATTTTTATATATTATAAATAGAGAGTTTATTTATTAGGATTTTGATTTTATGAGATACATTTTATTATTTATAGCAATATTTACATTCTCTTGTAAATATAATATTACTTCGCCTGTAGGAACTATTAAAGATTATTCTGCAAATAGCGGAAAACTTTTTTATACTTCGTCTGGTGATAGCGCTGACGATATAGAAACGACTTTAAAGAAAAATAAACATTCTCTTGGAATATATAAAATAGTTGTTTCAGGAGGCGATTCTACTACAATTTTAACAAATATAAAAGCCGCTTTAAATAAAAATCCTTCTTTTAATAATGTGGAAATAGATTTATCTCAAACTAAAATAACAAACATTCCAAAAGAAATGTTTACAAATACTACTAATTTAGGAAAAATTACCTTGCCCGATACCGTTAAAAAAATAGAGGAAAAAGCATTTTCAGGTTGTTATTCTTTAAATAGTATTCGATTTCCAAAAAATTTACAAGAAATTGGAGAAAGCGCTTTTTCAAGTTGTTCGAGTTTGACTTTAATAATTCTTGACTCCGAACAATCAATGACTATATCGAAAGATGCTTTTTCAGGTTGTTCTTCTTTGGTTAATTTGATTTTGCCTAAAAATCTTAAAAAAGTCGATAATGATGCTTTTAAAAATTGTTCTCAATTAAATAATGTAGAATATTTAGGAATAGAAAATAAACCTACAGGTTGCAGTCCTTTTTCAAATGGAGGAACTAATCCAAGTGATTTATATTTACCGTCAGCGACAAATGATAATATAAAAAAATGTTTTGAAGGAAAAAGTTTTTTGGGCAAAACTTGGAACAATGGTAATATTCATACAAACCAACATATTCCGTATAATAAATAAAATAATTTATTCGCTTGATTATATCCTCTTTGTATAATATAATAACTATTAAAGAAATTTTTATTTATTAAAGGTAGATTTAAAAAATGGAAAAAATCGTAGAAGAGAGAATAAATTCATGGCTTAACGGCGCTTATGACGAAGAAACTAAAAAAGAAATAAGAGATTTGATTGATTCAAAAAATGAAAAAGAATTAACGGACGCATTTTATAGAGATTTGGAATTTGGCACGGGCGGACTTAGAGGAATAATGGGAGTCGGCACAAACCGAATGAATAAATACACGGTTGGACGAGCGACACAAGGCTTGGCAAATTATATTTTAAAACAAAACGGCGAGAGTTTTAAAGTCGCCATTGGATACGATTCAAGAAATAATTCGGATATATTTTCAAAAACGGCTGCGGAAATACTCTCTTCAAACGGAATAAAAGTTTATTTATATGACGATATTCATCCAATTTCTCTTTTGTCTTATGCGGTTAGAAGTTTAGGATGCATTGCGGGAATTGTTGTGACGGCAAGCCATAATCCGAAAGAATATAACGGTTATAAAGTTTATTGGACTGACGGCGCGCAAGTGATTCCTCCGCATGATAAAAATATAATAGACGAAGTTTTGAAAGTTAAACCCGAAGAAGTAAAATTGGGAGACAATTCAAATGTCCGTTTGATTGGCAAAGATATTGAAGATAAATATATGAACGATTTAATGGGCTATCTTGTCAATCCCGATATTATAAAAAAACATAACGATATAAAAATAGTTTATACTCCGATTCATGGCTCGGGTTATAAAATGGTTCCTATGGCTTTAAAAAAGGCGGGATTTACAAATATAACGACTTTAGAAACCGTTCAGCCGCCAAATGGAAATTTTCCGACTGTAGAATCGCCAAATCCTGAAAATCCTGAAGCTTTAAAAATGGCTGTTGATAAAGCAAAAGAAATTGGTGCGGAACTTGTAATGGGAACGGACCCAGATTGCGATAGAATGGGCTGCGCTTTGCTTGATAGAGATAAAAATTATATTTATCTTACGGGAAATCAAATAGGCTCAATAATTTTGCATTATCTAATAACGAATAAAAAAAATATTAAAAATCCTTTCGTAGTAAAAACTATAGTAACAACCGAACTTGCAAAGTCGATAGCAAACGCCAATAATGTAAAAATTTTCGATGTTTTAACGGGTTTCAAATGGATTGCCGATATTATAGAAAGAGAAAAAGACGGAAATTATTTATTCGGATTTGAAGAAAGTTTTGGATATTGCATAAACGGAAATGTGAGAGATAAAGACGGAGTAAGCGCATGTTTAATTTTTGCCGAAATTTTAGCTTATTGTAAAGACAACGATATTACTTTAGTCGATTATTTAGAAAGCATTTACGAAAAATACGGATATTTTTACGAAGAGACAATTTCGATAACTAAAAAAGGCGCTGACGGAGCGAAAGCTATAGAAGATATGATGACTTATTATAGAAATAATATGCCGAAAGAAATTTCGGGAGTCGAAGTTATTCATATAAGCGATTATGAGAAAAAAGAAGTTTACGGAAACGATGGAAAAAAGATAAAAGATATAACTCTTCCAAAATCGAATGTTCTTCAATATATTCTTAAAGATAATGTAAAAATTACGATTCGCCCTTCTGGAACTGAACCGAAAATTAAATTTTATTTTGAGGTTTGCGTTAAAGAAAGTAAAGATAAAAGAGTTTCGGTTGCAAAAGAGAAAGTTGAGAGTTTTAAGAAGTTTATTAGAGAATAGGATTTATTATAATAATTTAAGAATTTAGAAAAAATTAAAGGTTTGCATGAAAATGTAAGCCTTTTTTATTGAGTTTTATTTTTAAATTGACTTTTTAAATAATAACAACTTATTTTACGATTTACAACAAATATTTTTATAAAATAAACGCTTTAAATATTATAAAATTTAGTATATTATATATCTTAATATAAAAATAGGTTAAGAGGAATATCCGTGAATTTATTTGATTATATTAGATACAATTTATTAAATATCAGAACTCCAGAATTAGTGGAAAAAATGAGAGTTCAAGAATATGCAAAAAAAATATCCGCTCAAAAATATCGTTTTGTAGATATAAAGAATAAAGCGATAACGGCAAATTGCGCAAAGTTTATATTTGAAATGTATAAAGTCGTTGGACCTTTATTAAATTCTTTAAGAGACGAGTTTATAGTTAAAGACGGAAAACAGTTTTCGTATTATTTAATAGAAGTTTCTTTTACTAAAGATATTAAAGAAATATATTCCACTTTAAATAAAGAATATATGCTTGAGAGGATTAAAGCGGGAGAAAATCCTAATAATGTTTTTTCAAAGACTAAAGAAAATTTTGTTAAATTCAAAAATTACTTGAGCGGCGAAAACGGAAAGGAAATAAATTTAACTTTTAATTTGCTTAAAGATTTTGCAAATATATCAAAATTCGATTTCTTTTTATTTTTAAGGTCTTTCTGTCCTTCGTTTGTGGACGGAGTTTATAATTCAAATCCGACATTTAAAAATTGTTCTAATCCTCAAGTAGTTGACGATTTGTCTAAATTAGACGATGCCGTTAATAACATAATGATAAAAAAAGAGCTTATGTCTGCTTTAAATGTTTTTTGCAAATATGTTGGAATTCCCTCGATATCAGATAAAAATATGAGAGCGTTTTTAACAAGATTAAGATATTTGCAAACTCCAAATTTATTAAGCGATATAATAATTTTTCTTCTTAAAGATTTTACTTATAAATGCCATGTATCTTATTCGGATGTTAATATATTTGTAAATTACATTACCGATTTTACTAAAAACTTAAAAAGCGATATGGAAAGCATAATTAAAGATATAAAGAGCAGTAAAATTGCAAGCATAAGAAATAAAGCTTTCAGCGGAATTGAAATAATGAAACTTCCTAATATTAACGAAGACAAAAATTCTCAGCTTGAACAATACGACTGCGAAATTTTTACATGCGTTGAGCCTTTGCAATATATTAAAACTTTCGTTACAGAAATATTTGATATGGAATATAAAGCGCCATTAAACGATATGTTTTTAGGATGCGAGTTTGTCCATAAAGAAAGAGGCTCTCAAGGTTTGGACGCTTTTTATACTTTAAATGATTCTAAAACGGAAATTCAAATGTTTGATTCTACTTTGAGTCCCGAATCAGATAATTTTAAGAGACTCAAAACTTGGCTCGTATCAAAAAATAAAGCAAACGCTAACAGAGATTTAATAGAAAATATGGTAAAAAAAATAGATGCGGAAGGAAATAAAATAGTTTTAAATGTTTATAATTCGGTTTTGGATTTAACAACGATATTGAAAAATGTTATAGAAGATTGCGCTAACGGAACTAAAATAGAAATTTCAAACGGCATTAAAGCGTCTAATTTAGAAAAATTTAATGTCGGTATTGCAAGAGAAATGCTTAACGATTTTGAAAATTTTATCGCTCTTATGAAAAATTTTGTAAGATAGTTTGAAGATTTATAATTAAGGAATATTGATAAATGAAAAAAAATTATAAAACAATTATTCAAATTATAATAGGAATAATAATAAGCGTTATTTGTTTATATTTCGCTTTCAGAGGAATAGATTTAAAAGAATCTATAGAGATAATAAAAAATGTTAAAATTCCTTATGTTATAATTTCTTTAATTTTAAGCGTTGTTATAATAGTATTTCGAGCTTTAAGATGGGAATGTTTTATACCTCTAAAAGAGCCAATAAAAAAAAGAACTATAATCGCATCCGTTTATATCGGCTATATGGCAAGCAATATTTTACCCGCAAAACTTGGCGAAGTCGTTAGAGCCTACATTTTAGGCGCTAAAGAAGGAGTAAGCAAATCCGCAGTTTTTGCATCCGTTGTAACCGAAAGATTATTTGACATAATAACGGGAGTCGTTATACTTTCAATTTCGCTTATATTTATACCAAATTTGCCCGACACCGTTTTATATGCGGCGATTTCTTTATTTGTAATTTCGGTTATCGGAATAATAATTTTAGTATTTTTGAGTTTTAATAAATCTTTCGCTCATAAAGTTTTTAATAAAGTATTCGGAGTATTACCTAAAAAAATATCGATTAAATTAATAGAATTTTCCTGCAATTTTATAGACGGAATAGGAATTAAAAGCGACATTAAACATATATTTTTAATTTTTTTATACACTGCATTATATTTAATCGGACAAATATTTACTATAGGATTTCTTTTAACCGCTTTCGATATAAAGGCTTCTCCTATAATCGCTTTATTCATATTTGCTGCGGGCGGTTTCGGTTTTGCAGTTCCTTCCGCTCCTTCGGGAATAGGACCTTTCGAGTGGGCAATAATTTTTGGGCTTTCGTTAATTGGAGTAGATAAATCAATCGCGGCTCCTTACGCTTTGGTATATCATATTATGGGAATAGTGCCGATTACAATAATAGGTTTTATATTCTTATTTATTTTGGGAATAGATTTAAAATCGGCTACAAAAAGATAGAGATTTATTTTTTTAAATAAAATATATTAATACATAAAGTTTAAAATATAAAATTAATTATTTATATAATTGCATTATTAAAAATTCTTAAATTGCTTATATTAATTTTTTCAAGTTTAATATAAAATATATATTATGAATGAGCAAATAATATTAAAACTGCAAAATGTTAAAAAATACTTTTACAATAAAGTCAATATAATAGAGACGCTTTTGAAAAAGAATAAAGAAATAAAAGCGGTTGATGGAATCGATTTTGAAGTAAAGAGAGGCGAGATACTTGCAATTATAGGCGAATCGGGAAGCGGGAAAACGACTATAGGAAAACTTATAATGAATCTAATCTCTCCAACCGAAGGAAAAATTTTATTTGAAAACGAAGATATCAATTCTTTCAAAAACGAAGAGATAAAAAATTATAGAAAAAAAGTTCAAATGATTTTTCAAGATCCTTACGCTTCAATGAATCCAAGATTTAAAATAAAAGACATATTGAAAGAACCTTTATATATTCACAAAATTGAAGGAAACGAAGAAACTTATAACGAAACGATTATAAACGCTTTGAAAGATGTTAAAATAAATACGGATTTTATGGAAGTTTATCCTCATATGCTTTCGGGAGGACAGAGGCAGAGAATAGCAACGGCAAGAGCTTTGATACTTAATCCGAAATTAGTCGTAGCGGACGAACCTGTTTCAATGATTGATTTGTCGACAAGAGCCGAAATTCTTTATATGATGAAAGAGCTTCAAGAAAAAAGAAATTTAAGCTATATTTATATTACGCATGATTTATCAACGGCTAGATATTTTGCCGATAGAATAGCCGTTATGTATTTAGGAAAAATAATAGAAATAGGAAACGCTGACGAAATAATAGATAATCCGAAACATCCTTATACTAAAGCCTTAATTGAAGCCGTTCCAAATATTGAAGTTGGCAGAGTTAATGTTATTAAAGAGCTTCCGATAAAAGGCGAGATTCCAAACGCTTCGGATATTCCTACAGGATGCAGATTTCATACAAGATGCATATACGCAAAAGAAGAATGCAAACTTGAATCTCCAATTTTAAAAGACATAAACGATAATCATAAATCGGCTTGTTTATTTACGGATATTTAATTTTTATAATCTGTCCTATCTCATATTGTTAAAGTTACCTTCCCAGATACAAGAGCCTTTATATTTTAAAATATCTTTAGGACTAATTTTTTTTATAGATAAAATTCTATTTTTGCTATAATTTTTTAATCTTAATTTTTTGATTTCTTTATTTTTATTATTTATATCGCTTTTTTCAAAATCTAACTTTACCATATATAAAACCTCTTAATAATATTATATCAATAATTATTGAAAATTTAAATATTATATTTTTTCTACAAACGATTTGTTTATCCAACCTTTTGAAAAAGAAGGGCTTTTTACATAATACCAATTGCTATATTCTTTTAATATTCTAAACTTTTCGCCTTCGTTAATTATTGAAATTATATCGGCTCTTTCGCTTTCTCCTTTGTATAAATTTGAGCGTTCGATTACGATTAAATAATTTGAATTAATTATATTATAACTTATTATTGCAGGCAGAATAAATAAAATTGAGATTATAATTAATAAATAATATATTTTTCTTTTCTTTATAAATAAAATTATTAAAATCGTAAAAAATAAAATAAATAAAAATAAAGTTAAATAAAAAATTATAATTAAAGTCGATTTATTTTCAAAAGGATTAGAAAAAGAATTTGGATTAAACAAATCTATATTATTTTTTATTTCCTTATCGAAAGGCGAGATATTTAAAGCTCTTTCATACCATAAAATCGCATATCCGTTGCTTCCAATTTTTGCATAAGATAAGCCTAAATTATAATACAAATCTTTTGAAATAATATTTGAAGAAACAATATTTTTGTATAAATTATTCGCTTCAAAATAATCGCCTCCTTCGTATAATTTATTAGCATCGTTAAATATCGAGTTTATTTTATCAAAATCAATTTCTCCGTATAATAAGCAAAATTGAAAGACAAATATTATTATATATTTCACTTTAATTTATCCGTTTCCTTTAATATATTAATCGCTTTTGTATGATAATCTTCATTTTTATTAATCGAATTTCCCGAGTATAATTCAAATTGGCAAGAATCTATTATATCTTTTATATTTTTAATCGTTTCTTCGTCTACATTTTTATTTTTAAGTTCTTTATATATATCGGCATTTGAATCGATATTAAATTTTTTATTTATATTTTTTATAAGAAATTCTTTTATCGCTTTGCAATATTCTATTCTATTTTTTTTATTATAATATTCCAATATTTCATCCATATTTGAGATTTTATTATTGCCATTTAAAAATTTTAATTTTTTTATTTTTTCAAAATTATAAATTATAATCGATATTGCAATCATTAATAAAACATAAATATAAATTATATTAATATTTAATAATTTAAAATTTTTATCGTTTTGTTTTTTTATTATATTATTTCTTATCTGCATAATTTCCGTTTTTTTAGTATCGTTTCCAATATTTAAAGTAGCTTGAGAAGTATTATAATTTTTATTTCCGTCTATAAAGAGATTTATATTTTTTGCATAAATATTCGTATAGCTTTTATCGTTAGGCGAAAAATAGCAGAAATCTATATTTTCAATAGTATAATTTCCTTTATTTGTGGCGACTAAAATATATTCTTTAGTTTTTTTTCCAATCATTTTATTATTTTCAAACCAATTTGTTTCAAATATTTTTGGCTGATAAACTGAAAAATAATTTTTTATATCGTCATTTAAATTAGGCATATTTATAATAGATATATTTCCTTCGCCTATAACTTCAATAGAAATTAAAACTTCATCTCCTATATTAATATTTGTCTTGTTTATTTTTGTATTAAACTTAAAATCGCCAACCGCTCCAGAAAAATTTTTATAATCTTTCGCGCTTGGAAGAGATAAAATTTTAATGTCAAATTCTTCTTCTCCGTATTGAATTCTATCGTAAAACATATTATTTTTTTCAAATACGAAAGGAGTCGTTAATATATTTTTTTCTCCTTGCTTAACGGCAAATAAAACTTCTTTTTTTAAAGGAATAACATTTACTCTTTTTCCGTCTATTATTTCCGTATAAGAATTTCTTTCTGAAGAATCCGTATAAACTAAAAAATCGTTTCTGTCGGGGATTTTCGATATTCCTATAACATTAACGGGAACATGGGAATAAGCTTTTTGCTCTATATAAATCGGCTCGTATATATAAAATTCTTTTTTGTTTATCGTATTATTTACTATAATATCTTCTCTATAATTCATGAATCTTTCAAAAGAATCTCCTTCGGGTTTATTTAAAATTGAATTTCTAACGGAATCGCTTACCACTTCTATTGAAACGGGATTTGCAATATATGTGTTATTGTTTGCCTTTACCGCTATTTTATCAATCGTATAAAATCCTTCTTTAATTGCCACATAATTATAACTATAAGTTTGAATTGTTTTTAAGCTTCCTGAAGAATACATCATATTTACGCTTTTTGAAGTTCCTCGAAGCATAAGTCCGTCTATATCGGGAATCGTAATTTTTCCCGCTCCGTTGTCTATAGTCACAGATAAAGTAAATATTTCTCCAACTCCGATTTTATCGTCCGATAATTTTGCCGTAATCGTAGTTTGAGCGAATAAAGATTTAAAAGATATTAAAAAAATTAATAAAAATATTAGAAAAAATAATTTACCAATCTTTGTCAATTCTGCCCCCGCCATAATATTGCTCTTCGTTATTTTTGTCTTTTCTAAACTGCCTTAAAGATTCCAATAATCTGTCGATATCCGATTTTGAATTTTCTCCGCTTTCGTTTTTGTTATTTTCGTTTGAATTATCAGAATTATTATTTTCTTTGTTATCGTTTTGATTATTATCGGAATTATTAGAACCTTCGTTATTGTCGCTCTCTCCTTCTTGTTCATCGGGAGAGTTTTGACTTTTAGAACCGCTATTATTTTTTTGCTCTTCCAATTTCTTTTTCGCATATTCAAGCGCTCTTTTTGAGTTTTCGTCTTTCGGATTATTAACAAGCGATTCAATCAATTCGTTTATAGCGCCTTGATAATCTTCATTTTCAATTTTAGCGATTCCCGAATTATAATAAACGGAATTTTTTATAGATTTGCTCGTTTTATAGTTAAAATTATTTTTTGCCATGTCAAATAATTGTATCGCCGTGTCAGTTTCGCCTATAGAAACCATAGTAGTTCCCATGTTATAATATATTTGAGTAGAGTTTGTAATTTTGCTTAACGCTCTTTCGTATAATGTTATAGCGTCTTCGTAATTTCCTTTTTTGAATAATCTATTCGCTCTGTCTACATCGATTTTTGCCGTCATTTCATTTAAAGAAAAACCGTAAAAATTAGCGGTAAAAAATAAAAATAATAATAAAAATTTTTTAATCATAATTATTTGCCTTTATCCTTATTTGAGTAAATAAATTTAAAATTATAGAAATCGTTAATAAAATTATTGCCATAAAAATAAAAATTTGAAATCTCTCTTCATAACTTTTGCTATTTCTAATAGAAGTAAAAGAATCCGAATTATTTTTTATATCGTTAAAAACTTCTTTAAGCGAAGTATTTATATAGCTTTTGCCTCCCGTATAATCCGCTATTAATTTTAAAGTTTCATCGTCTCTCTTTGAAATAACCGTTCTTCCTGAAACTCCCAAATCGGAAACTATGCTTTCTCCTTCTTCTGTGCCTATTCCAACCGTATATACGCTTATATTCATATCTTTTAATTCTTTTAATGTAGTCTCAAAATTTCCCGCATGGTCTTCTCCGTCCGTTATAAGAATTATTGATTTTTGGCTTATAGAGTTTATATTAAAAGTATTTTTTGCTGTTTGCAATGCATCCGCTATTCTTGTTCCTTGCAAAGCTACAGATTTTGGACTTAAATTATCAAGTATATGAGTAAATGTTTCCATATCTTGCGTGAAAGGAGTCGCTATAAAACTTGTTCCCGCGAAACCTACTAAAGCTACCGATAAATTATCTACGCTTTTTATAAAATCTTCTATTTCAAGTTTTGCTCTTCCCAATCTTGAAGGATAAATATCGTTTGCATCCATACTTTTCGACAAATCTAAAAGTATGGTTATCATATAGCTTTCGGTTTTTATTTTTTTTTCAATTATTCCCCATTTCGGCTGCATCAATGCGAAAATTAAAAAACCTATGGCAAGAATTAAAAATATTATAGACGATATTCTTAAATTAGATATTCTTTTATAATTTTTATCTTTTTTGAAATTAAAATTTTTTATAAATATTGAAAGCGCTTTATTTACTTTTTTTCTTGATAAAATAAATACCGTTATAAGAGCTGGCAATATTGCGTATAAAAAAATATAATTAATCTCTCCAAAAAACATTAAATAATTTTCCCTATTAAAGTATGATTTTTAATTTCCGTTATTTCGCAGTTATAAATATCGCCCATATTTAATTTTTTTTCTTTTTTCACGAGTATTAATCTGTTTTCTTTACTTCTGCATTGATAATGCATATTGTCTTTTGCAATATCGTCAATCATAATTTCCGCTTTTTTTCCGACTTGTTTATTCAATAATTCTTGAGCTAAAATTCTTTGAAAGTTAACTAATTTTCTTAATCTTTCAGAACCTATTTTTTCGTTATATTTAACTTTTTTCTTAAAAGCAATCGAACCTTCTCTTTCGGAGTATTTATACAAATAAGCGTCTTCAAAACCAATCTCTTTTAATAAATCTAATGTTTCATTATATTCTTTTTCAGTTTCGTCAGCATAGCCTACAATTATATCGGTTGAAATTGGAAAGTCGTCCGCATATTCTCTCAAGTAAGAAATTTTTTTTATATATTCTTCTTTGTCATATTTTCTATTCATTAATTTTAATATTCTGTTTGAACCGCTTTGAAAAGGCAAATGTATATGTTTTCCTACGCTTTTCAAATTCCATATTGCCTCCGCCAAATCTTTATCAAAATCTTTTGGATGCGAAGTTAAAAATCTAATCCAAACTTTATTATCTAAAACCGTTTTATCGATTAAATAAAGTAAATCTGTAAAAGAAATTTCGTTTTCTATATCTAATCCGTAAGAGTTGACATTTTGTCCAAGTAAAGTTATTTCTTTAGCTCCTTCTTCTATCAATCTTTTAATCTCTTCTATTATTTCGCTTGATTTTCTACTTACCATTTTTCCTCTTGTGTGAGGAACTATACAATATGAACACCAATTATTGCAGCCATGCGATATCGGTAAAAACGCTTTATGCGGTTTATCTTTATCTACATAAGATTTATTAAAAATATAATTGTCGTTAAATTTTTTTATAAACGCTTCTTCGTCTTTCATATAATCTAAAATATTTATTTCGTTATAAACATCAAATATTTTATCCGCTCCAAGATTTTTTAAAGTGTCTCTTGAAGTTTGAGCCATGCATCCCATAATTATTAATTTCATCTCTCTTTTATTTTTTTTTCTATGAGCGTTGAAAAGTTTAACTCTTGAAAAAACTCTCTCTTCGGCATGCGCTCGAACGCTGCAAGTATTTATTATTATATTGTCGGCGTTTTGATAATCTTCGGTTTGTATAAATCCTTCCTGCATTAGAGAATTTATTAAACTATTAGAATCCGCTTTATTCATTTGACAACCGTAATTTTCTAAATAAAAATTTTTCATAATTATTTTATTTCTTTATAAATTTTGATTTTATATCTTCAATTAAAATTTCGGGAACTAATCCTTCAATCGGACCGTTGAATTTAAGAATTTCTTTTATTAAAGAAGAACTTATATGAGTATAATTTTCTGAAGTATTCAAAAATATCGTATCCATTTCGGGATATAATA
>OLHA01000873.1_pt1 | contig 17080 bp, 18 predicted proteins | sample 1605961 | NCBI WGS metagenome assembly OLHA01 (sample SAMN03283288) | human gut metagenome | biome: human-associated habitat; material: feces | host: Homo sapiens | place: Peru | collected 2012
CCCCCCCATTTTACATATTGTTAACATATTTATTACCACCTTTTCTATTATTAATTTTAACATTTATAATTATAGTTTTCAAGTTTTTTTCAAAAAAAATAAGAATAGTTATTCTTATTTATTACATGTCAATCCCATGTCTTTAAATTCTTCAATATAAGCTTTAGATGATACTTCAAGACTACCATTACCAACATCTAATCTTTTATAAGTTTCCTCATCTACATTTTCTAAATCAACTTCCATAACAACTTTTATAGTATTTTCACCTTGACTAACAGTAGAAGTAATTCCCTCATAATCATTAAAAGTTTCATATTGTTCTTTAAAAGCATTATAATATGTATGAATATCGGCAAATTGTAAAAAATCAGTCATATCAAATATCATTTCTATGTTTTGACTTTTTAACTTATCATTTTCAAAATTTCCGGTAACTTTAACAGCCGATGTAATATTGCCTTCTGTTATATCCCCCTCACAAGTTATTGTTTTTTTACCACAACCCGTAAGTGTAATTGCAACTACAAATATAAAAACAAAAGATAAAAATTTTTTCATTTTAAAATCCTCCTAAAATAATTTTAACATATAAAATTCATAAGTCAATATTATATCCAAACTCCAAATGCTATACCAAGCATACTTAAAATAAATCCAAATACCCAAAAGACTTTTACAATATCATTTTCTCTCCAACCTAATTTTTCAAAATGATGATGAAGAGGTGCCATCAAAAACACTCTTCTATGAAAATATTTTATAGATATTTTTTGAATAATTGTACTTAAAGTTTCCACAACAAACACACCAGCAACAATAATTAGGGTAATCTCATGACTTGTTATTATTGCAACGGTAGCTAATGTTGCACCAAGTGATAATGATCCGGTATCTCCCATAAAAACTCTTGCTGGATGAGTATTATAAAATAGAAATCCGAGCAAAGAACCTACCAATATAAAACAAAATACAGCAATATCCTCACTTCCAGATATCCAAGTAGAATTCCAACTAATTAAACCAAATGCTAAAAAAGCAATTAATGATAATCCACCAGCTAAACCATCTAATCCATCAGTTATATTAACTGAATTAGAACCTGCCAATAATACAAATAATAAAAATATTCCATGAAACCATCCCATATTAATTTTTATTCCCAATGTATGTATATCTAATACTGGTTCATGTCCATTATGGATGAAAATATAGAAAAATATAACAGCAATAAATAATTGACCAAATAATTTTTGCAAAACCGATAATCCAGAATTATTGCCCCTTTTAATAATTAAAAAATCATCTAAAAAGCCTAAAACAGCATAAGCAACAAATACAAATAAAACAATAAATAGATTTTCAGTAAATTCAATTTTATTTAATATTAATAAAATTAATACCGTCAATATTGTTGGGATTATAAAAATTAATCCCCCCATCGTAGGAGTACCATCTTTCTTTTTATGCTGAATTAAATAAGTACTGACCTTTTGCTTAATATTCATTTTCTTTAAAATTGGTATAAAGAAAAATCCAAATATAACTGACAAAATAAATCCTAACATCATAGCTAATATCGCTTTTGCCAAAATTAACATAACATCACCTTCTAAATAATTAACAATAACAGTATATCATTTTTATATAATATTTGTATAGTTTTTTAGAAAAAAATAAAGCATTTTTATTGCTTTATTTTGTAAGATGTTCCATCTCTTCCGTCAATTAATATAATACCATCTTTAGCAAGTTGATCTCTTATAAAATCTGATACCTCAAAATTAGATTGCTTTTTAAAATCATTTCTTAAATTAATTAAAATTTTTATTACTTCATCTTCTTTATTTTCTTTTTCTTCTTTTAATAATTTTAATCCAAATATGTTTTGTAATAAATCAATTATCACATTTTTTACATATATTTTTTTATCTAAATCAGACGATGAATTACCTAATTTTAACATTTGTAATATGTAAGATAACGCCAAAGCCGTATTTAAATCATCATCCATGGCATTTAAAAATTCATTCTTATAATTATCTACATCATCATAAGATTTTAATGATTTTTCATTTTCAGAATTAACCTCACTAAGATAATTTAAAATTTTATTATAAATTTTTTCTGTCTCAATAATTCCTTGTTCAGTAAAATCTAATACACTTCTATAATGGTTTTGTAGTAAATATAATCTTATAACATCTGGATTATAATCATTTAATAGTTTTTGTAAATCAATTGAATTACCCAATGACTTACCCATCTTTTGACCATTTATAGTTACTAAATTATTATGAATAAAAAACTTTGCAAAATCCTTGCCATTGGCAGATGTAGATTGAGCAATTTCACATTCATGGTGAGGAAACATATTATCCATTCCACCACCATGAATATCAAAAGTATCTCCCAAATATTTTTTTGACATAACTGAACACTCTATATGCCAACCAGGATATCCAACACCAAACGGAGAATTCCAACGCATTATATGTCCATTATCAGCACTTTTCCATAGTGCAAAATCTTCATTACATTTTTTGTCATCTGCAATATTTATTCTTTGACCAGATAATGTTTCGTCTAATTTACGTTTTGACATAATTCCATACTCTTTAAATTTATGAATATCAAAATATACATTTCCCTTATCAGTTTTGTAGGCATAACCTTTATCCAAAAGAATTTGAATCATTTCAATAATTTCAATAATATGACCAGTAGCTCTACAACTTATCGTTGGTCTTAAAACATTCAATTTATCCATGGTATTAAAATAAATAGTTTCATATTTATAAGCAATTGCAACAGGATCCGTTTGTTCAATTTTTGCCTGTTTTTGAATTTTGTCTTCACCGTCATCGACGTCTCCAACCAAATGCCCCACATCAGTTATATTTTGAACATACTTTACTTTAAAACCATTATACTCAAAATATCGTCTTAAACAATCAAAAGTAACATAGCTTCTTGCATGACCGATATGTGGCATTCCATATACAGTTGGACCACATACATACATTCCTACATGATTTGGTACTAAAGGAACAAACTTTTCTTTTTTTCTAGTTAATGAATTATACAATTCCAAAGACATACATTCACCCTCTCACTTAAATTATATCATATAAAATCATAAATTTAGAACTTTTATTCAAAGAAAAAAAGCAAAATGCTTTTATTCATGAACATTAATATTAACATTATATTCAATTGATGTTGCATTAATCAAATTGAGAGTATATTTATTATTATATGTAACCTCGCTATTTGCAGCTAAATTTTCTTCAACAGTTTGATTTAGAGTAGTAAGAATATTTCCATTTTTATCTTTAATAATCATTTGAAAATTTTCCAAGTAAAAATCAGTTTCATTATTATTTTTTACTTTTGTAGAAATTTCTACATTTTCTAAATCAACTTTAAACAAAATATTTTCAAACAAAATACCTTCAATATTTTGTTTTCCATTAATGTTTTTATCTAAATTATAATCGTTGTCATTATTGTCTTTTTTAGAACAAGCACAAAAAGAAACTAAGGATATATAAACCATTAATAACAATATAAATTTCTTCAAATTACATCCTCCAATACAAATATGATTTTATATAATTAAAATTTCTTTACCTCAACAATTTCATAGGCTTCAATAATATCTCCTTCTTTTAAATCACTATAATTTTCAATAGTAATACCACATTCAAGACCTTTTTTAACTTCTTTTACGGCGTCTTTTTCTCTTTGTAAAGAGTTAATACTACCATCATATATAACAATACTATCTCTTATAATACGAGCTTTAGCATTGTTTTTTATAACACCATCCACAACATAACTTCCGGCAATTGATCCAACACGTGAAAACTTAAATATTTTTCTAATTTCTGCATTACCTAGAATTTTTTCTTCAAAAACAGGATCTAATAAACCTTTCATTGCTGCTTCCATTTCTTCAACAACTTTATAAATTATATTATATAATCTAATTTCTACATTATTTTCTTTTGCATAATCTTTTAATTTATTATTTGGTCTTACATTAAATCCAATTATAATTGCATCACTTGCACGTGCTAATACTATATCACTTTCTGTAATAGCCCCAACACTACTACGAATTACATTAACACGAACTCCTTCAACATCTAATTTTTCCAAAGCATTTTTTACAGCTTCACTGCTTCCATTAACATCAGCTTTAATAATAACGTTAATTTCTTTTGCACCATCTTTAATTTTTGAAAATAAATCTTCCAAAGTAACTGCTGTTGATTTTTGATTTTGAGATAATTTTAAATTATTTTTTCTTGTTTCACCAACACTTCTCGCTTGCTTTTCAGTTTCAAATGACATAAATTTATCACCAGCACTAGGTGTTTCATTTAAACCAGTAATTTCAACAGGAGTTGATGGAAGTGCTTCTATTATTTCTTCATTTTTATCATTTTTTAAAGTTCTTACTTTACCAAAAGCACATCCAACAACGATAGGATCACCCAATCTTAAAGTTCCATTTTGAACTAATAAAGTTACGACTGGTCCTACTTGTTTATCAAGTCTTGACTCGATAACAGTTCCAAGTGCATATCTTTTAGGATTTGCCTTATATCCTTGCATATCAGCAATTAAAAGTATATTTTCTAATAAAGAATCAATTCCTACATTATTTTTTGCAGAAATTTGATTATATAATGTATCTCCACCCCATGAATCAGGAACAAGTCCATAATCAGATAATTCTGTCATTACTCTTTCTACATTTGCACCAGGTTTATCAATTTTGTTAATTGCAACGATAATAGGTACATTTGCAGCTTTAGCATGATCTATAGCTTCCTTAGTTTGAGGCATTACACCATCATCAGCAGCAACTATAATGATAACTATATCAGTAATTCCTGCTCCTCTTGCACGCATTTCTGTAAATGCAGCATGTCCCGGAGTATCAATAAATGTTATTTTTTCATTATTATATAAAACTTGATAAGCGCTAATTGCTTGAGTAATTCCACCAGCTTCTCCTAAAGCTACATTAGTTTTTCTTATTGTATCTAGTAAAGTAGTCTTTCCATGATCAACATGTCCCATAATTGTTACTACTGGCGCTCTTTTTACCAAATCACACTCATTATCTATTACCTCATACTCTTCAAAATTTGCAACATCAGTAGTTTCTTCACGTTTTAACTCTTTATTATAATCACTTACTATAATTTCAGCAGTTTCAAAATTGATATTATTATTAACATTAGCCATAATACCTAACATAAATAATTTTTTTACTAATTCACTTGCAGGTACATCAAGTAAATTTGCCAATTTTGAAACAGTCATTGAATCATTATATAAAATAACATTTTCACTAGTAGTAGGATTATTAGTCATTAATTTTTCTTTATTTTTATACATTTCTTTTTTCTTAATAGCTAAATCTTTACCCATTTTCTTATTGTTATTATTTTTTTTCTTTACTTTATGAGTCTTTTCTTCAGGTTCTATATCAAATTTTTCTTCAATTTTTTCTTCTATATCATCTACTATAGTATTTTCTTTTTCTTCTTGATTATCATTTGCAAAAGCACCATCTAACATAACTATAGCATCTTCATCTAAAAGATCACTTTCTCCATTTACCAAAATATCTAATGAATCACACATTTTTAAAACTTCATCAACTGACTTTTTAATATCTTCAGCATATTCAAATACAGACATCATAGGTATCACCTCTTTCTTATTTTATTAAATTATTTAATTCACTATAAACGCTATCAGGAACATTAACCTCCAAAATTTTATCTAAAACTTTAGTTTTTTTTGCTTTTTCAAAAACAGTTAAATCCTTTTTTAAGTAAGCTCCTCTTCCGTTCATTTTACCGGATTCATCCACTACTACATCACCACTAGGAGTTCTTACAACTCTAATAAGATCTTGTTTAGCGCATTTTTCTCGTGTTACAACACAACTTCGCATTGGAATTTTTTTTTGTTTCATAAAATCACCTTAAATAACAATATTTATTCCTTCTTGTTTAGCTTGTTCGTATGTTTTAACATCTAATTTGTAATGTGTTAAACGAGCAGCAAGACGAATATTTAAACCTTTTTTACCAATTACTAGAGATAAATTATCTTGATCTACAATAACCATTGCTTCACGTTTTTTCTCATCTGTAACAAAAATACTTAAATTTTTAGCAGGACTTAAGGCATTTTCAATAAATGTTTTTGGATCATTACTATATTCTACTATATCAATTTTTTCACCATTTAATTCTTCAATTATTTTATTTATACGTGAACCTTTTTCACCAATACAAGAACCAACTGCATCAACATTTGCGTTTTCTGAATAAACAGCTACCTTTGTTCTAACACCTGCTTCACGGGCAACACTATAAACTAAAATAATACCTTCATTAATTTCTGGAATTTCAAGTTCAAATAATCTCTTTACAAATCCATAATGATTTCTTGATAAAAGAATTAAAGGCCCTTTTCCACTTGTTTCAACTTTTGTAATATATACTTTTAGGCTTGATCCCATTTTAATAACCTCACCTGGAATAACCTCTGTTTTAGGTAAAATTCCCTGAGTTCTTCCTAAATTAATGTAATAATTACGAGCATCTTCCATCTCTACTATTCCAACTGCTAACTCATCTTGTTTATCACTAAATTCATTAATAATTGTATTTCTTTCTGCTTCACGAATTTTTTGAATAACAACTTGTTTTGCAGTTGCAGCAGCTACACGACCAAAATCTTTTGGAGTAACCTCTTGTTCAATTGTTTCACCAACTTTAATACCTGGAACCATTTTCTCTGCTTCTTCTGGTTTCAAATGAATTCTATCATCAAAATAAATAATTTCTTTTTCATCTTCATCATCTTCAGATTCTTCAGTTTCTACTTTGTCAACGCTTTCAGATTTTTCTTCTTTTTCTTCTGTAGGTAAACTAATTACTTCATCATCATCATTAACTAAAACTACCGTTTTATAAGAATATACATGTATCTCACCTGTTGTTCTATCAATATCAACGCGAACATTTGATAGCGAATGATAATTCTTTTTATAAGCTGATGTAAGCGCTAATTCCATCGCATCATAAATAACGTCTTCTGAAATTCCTTTTTCTTTTGATAACAAATCTACTGCTTTTTTAAATTCTTTTGTATCCATTTTATTCACAACCTTTCTCTTTTGAACAAACATCTAAAATATATTTATCATCAATTGGATCAACACTATCCAAAATTGGATTAACTAAATTACTAACAATTACACAATCATCTACTGTAATTATATCTTTTTTATCAATTATTAGTCTTAAAAAATTATTTCCATCCTCTTTTTCATAAACTACATCAGATAAAATATAACCATTATCAGTTATTACTTTTTCTAATATTTCACGTATTTTTTCTTCTATTTTCATATATCCTCCAATATCAAATGAAAGAGTGGGCATTCCCACTCTTCCTTTCTACTAGAAAAATTATAGCATATTAATATATATTTAATCAATACTTTTTTATGTTTTATTAAATTTTACATGTTTTTTTATAAATATTCTTTTAATGTTTCAACACATTTTTCCTGCATATTAACATATTCATCAATTATGTTACTAACCTCTTCATTTAATTTTTTATTATTTAAAATTTTTCTTCCTTCTATTATTCCCATATTAGTTCCTTGTAATAACAATTCGGCAATTTTAGAATTACTATGATCTGTTAAAGTTTTCATATTAACCCCAGACCAAGTCATTACTTTATTAATAACGTTTGTTTCATGAGGTTCTCCCTCATTATAATTATTATAAATTTTTTCTATTTTATTAGAAATTTTTTTATAATCATCAGATTGTTTTTGTAAGAAATTACTAAATTTATCATCTTCTACTTTATCTAAAATATAATTAATTGCGTCTATTCCCATTGAACATCCTTTATTTATTTCATCTAATGCATTAATATCTTCATTCATATTAAATCTCCTCTCAAATATATTATTAACAATTATTTTGTTATTATAATTTTTTATAAATGCTTTTATATTTTTTTCTTTTCGTTTATAATATGTATGGAGATGATTATATGAAAAAAAATAACAATGAGTATAAATTGTATATATTAATATTTTGTTCTATAGTATTATACGCTATTTTAGTATCATTACAAAATATTCCACTTTTAATTTTTAATATTAGTGAAAATACAAAAAACATAGAAATATATTATATTATATATCAAATTTTTGCGGTATCTTCATCTATTTTATATTTTCTTATTTGGAAAAAAGAAGATTACGAAAAAATAGTTAAGCAAATTAAAAATTATCTTATTGGAATTAGCGCAATTGTAACTTATTTTTTATTATCACAACTTCAATTATTACCATTTCAACTTCTAAATATAGACTATAATAAAATACCATTATTTGGGAAAGTCATATATTTATTATGTTATGAAGCAATTTTAATTGGAATCATTATTTTAATTCATTTTAAAAAGTTAAAAAATGACGCTAAAGATTTAAAGAAAAATCATAAAAATTACTATAAAAATTGTTTAAAATACTGGTTTATTGCTTTATTTATTATGTATGTTAGTAATTTTATTATTTCTCTTTTAAAAGATGGACTACCAAATAATGAGGCATTAATTAGAGAACAATTCCAAATAAGTCCCATCTATATTTTTGTAAGCGCAGTTATTTTTGCTCCTGTTTTAGAAGAACTAATTTTTAGACAGAGTTTTAGAAATCTTATTAATAATAAATGGCTCTTTATCATTATATCTGGTCTTGTTTTTGGAGGAATGCATGTTTTTAACGGTAGTAATATTACACTAATTGATATGCTTTATATAATTCCTTATTCGGTACCAGGTATGGCATTTGCATACATGCTTTATAAAACTGATAATATTTTTGTTCCAATGGGATTCCACATGTTACATAATGGTATTATGGTAGCTTTACAATTTCTAGTTATTTATTTTGTATAATCTGTAATTTTTATTACAGATTTTTTTAATTATTAATTTATTAATTTACTAATTTATACTTAACGTGTTACAATATTCATGGTGAGTATATGAACGAGTCAAAAAAAGAAATAAAGATTAATGAACAATTAAAGGAAAATAAAAAAACTAAATCAAAAAAAATTATTAAGATATTATTTTTTATAATTTTTATCCTAATAATTATCTTATTATATAGTAGATTTATTGGTACTAAAGGATTAAAAGTTAAAGAATATAAAATTGTAAATGAAAATTTTACTGACAATTTTTATGGTTTAAAAATAGTACACATAACAGACCTACATTATGGTAATACCACAAATAATTCTGACTTAAAAAAAATAGTTGATAAAGTTAATTTAATTAAACCAGATATTATAGTTTTTACCGGTGATTTATTAGATAAGGAATTAAATAATGAAGAGTTAGAGGAATTCAAAAGTACTTTAAATAATATGAAAAGTAATATAAAAAAATATGCAGTAAATGGTAATCACGATGAAAATTTTAGCGAAATCTTAAAAGAAACAGGTTTCACCGACTTAAATAATAATTATGATTCTTTATATAATAGTAATAATTCAGTAATTTTATTTTCAGGAATTAATACAAATGACGATATTAATGACGCAATTAAAAATATAAATAATTTTCTTAGTGATGAACAAAATACTAATAACATTATTTACAAAATAATGTTAATGCATGAACCAGATAAAATTTTAGATTTTGATTACAATAACTACGATTTAATTTTGGCTGGTCATTCACATAATGGACAAATTACTATACCATTTATTGGATCATTATATAAACCTAACGGTTCAAAAAAATATTATAAGGATTATTATGAATTAGAAGGCACAAAATTATATATATCGGGTGGAATTGGAACATCTACATTAAAACTTAGATTATTTAATAAGCCATCTATAAATTTATATAGATTAACTAGTAAGTGAGGCATTTAAAATGAAAAAGAGGAAAAAGAAAATTGTTATTTTAATTTTATTAATCATAATTTTAATTATATTAACTATTTTACTGATACAACATTTATTATTAAAAAATGATAAAAATATTTTTAGTTCAATAAATAATTATAAAGAAGAAAATTATAATTTATATGTAAGTTATTATGATGAAAATAATGATTTAGATAAAGAAGAAATTGTAAATTTTATAAATTATTGTAGTCAATCTAATATTGATTGCGTAAATTCTTATGATAAATTAATTGAATATTATACTTTAGATGATTTTAAACTTGAAAACCTAGATAAGTACGTAAATTTAAAAAATAAATATTCAACTATAGAGAATAGTAATATTATTAAACTTATTAATAATGAGTTAGAAGAATATATCGAAAATATTAATACAGATCAATCTTTAAAAGATGAAAATAACAAGGATTATATAGTAAATTTTTTATTAAATTTAATCAATGAAAAATATTATAAAAAAGATAATTTAGAAAGATATGTTAATTATTATTCAAAAAGTAACAATCTTACTAGTAAAGAAATCGTTACAAATGTTAATTCTAATTTAGATACACCATTTTATGAAAATTATGAATCAACTGATACAAGTAAAGATACATTAATGATTGTAAATAAACATTATAAAATAGAAAACAATTATAAACCAGACAATCTTGTTACAGTCCTTTCAGAACATGGGTATCCTAATAAAATTAGAGCAGACGTTTATGAGGAATTTAAAAAAATGTATAATGCAGCAAAAAATGATAATGTTTCAATTTTTATAGCTTCTCCTTATAGAAGTTATTCTGATCAAAATGCCCTATACACATATTATGTTAATACTGATGGTAAACAAAATGCTGATACATATTCAGCAAGACCAGGATTTTCAGAACATCATACAGGCTTAGCTATGGATTTAATTCCAGAATATGGTTTAGATTTAGATACATTCGAAAATTCTGATGGATTTAAGTGGATGCAAGAAAATGCCTATAAATATGGATTTATTTTAAGATATCCTAAAGATAAAGAATATATTACCGGCTATATTTATGAACCATGGCATTATAGATATGTAGGAATTAGTGCTGCAACAACAATAAAAAATGAGGGATTAACTTTCGAAGAATATTATGAATATTATGTAAAATAAAAATATTGCGCAATAAAGCAATATTTTTTTTATTTGTATTTTTTTACATACGTTTTCGCGTCAGATAAGTATTCTTCTATTTGATTACTATCTAAAATATCATTTTTAAGTAATTCTACCTGATAAGCCCAATCATTTTCGCCCTCACAATAAATTGTCTGCATACTATATTCAATATCATCATAACCATTTTTCTCTATAGCTTGCCTTCTTATTTTTAAAGTATTTCTTACGAAACTTTCAGCACCAATTTCAAATGTTTTGAAATTTAAAAATTCACCATTTTCTCTTAATCCACCAGGATTATTATCATATACACATTTATCTGAAGTTCCATAATAAGTTTCAAGTCTATGAATTGCTAACAATAAAGCATAAGTTTCATCATCATCAACTTTATATATATTTTTAGCAATTTCAATAATACATTTTTCTTTTTCAAAAGATGACATACTAGATACAATTGACTCTTTAGAAATAGAATCATCTCTATAAAATTCATCTTTAACTTTTAATAAATATGTAAGTTCAAAATTACTTGATGAATCAATTTCATCTTTGTTATCTAAATATATTTTATTAACCTTATCATAATCCATAAAATACATAGAGGATAATTTAACACAAAATTTATCTAAAACATTATTTTCTTCAAGATTATTATTACTTGTCTCTTCTAATTTTGGTATCTCTATAAAAATATCAGTATTTAATTTATGATCTGAAATAGCTTTGTTTTTTAAAGCATTAATAGTATTTATTCTCATAATATTAGAATATTCATTAAATTTATTTGAATCATCAGTTTCATAGTTATTTGAAACAAAATCATAAGAATTATTTACTGTAAAAGAAGATATATTTTTTAAATCATTATCCACTTGTTTTTTTTGATTATTAATATTAATATAACTTGATATAGCAACACAACCTAAAGAAATAGAAGATAAAATGGCCAATTTAAATACACCACTATTTGAAACATTTTTGTGTACTTTTTTTACCAAAACAGTTTTATCAGAAATTTTTTGATAAACTAAATTTTTTATTATTAATTTATTTAAATCTTTTAATTCAGAATAATTCTTCAGTATAGAATACTCATTTATATACACATAAATATTATTAGTTATTTTAAATTTTAATAAATCATTTCTATCATTTTTACGAACATCTTCAATGTTATACTTTAATATTTCTTTAATTTTTTTTCCAACTAAATAATTTCCGCAATATTTGTTACTAGGATAATGTTGCCACTTATTATTTATATATTGTTGTACTACCAAATATATTTCACCTAGTTCTTGACCTATCAAAATTCTTATATTAATATTTTTGTTGTTCATATTATCACCTTCCTAACATATAAAAAGATATCATCACGTATTTTCCATAATAATATCTTTTTTTAATCATGTCAACATAATTTGTTTCTAATTTCTATTTTTCTACATGAAACTTCTATTTTTTTATAAAAGTTGGATATTTTCTTCTGACTCTTACTAACATTATACCTGTCAAATAAGTAATTATTAATAAGGTATATTCTAATATTTTATTATTCGTTAATAATGAGATACTTGAAGCAAATATACCTAATCCAATTGCAATCGAATATAATATTATTAATATAACCTTTCCTATATTAATTTTCATATGTATTCCCCCTTTTTCAATGAAAATTACACTATAATACTATATCTTATTTAGTTTGTCAAGAAAAATTTACGTTTTTTGTGTATTTTACAACACAAAAAGACTATATCAATAGTCTTATATAAGTTCAAATCTTTTCTTAATTGTGTCACTACCTAATATTTTCATAATTTGATATAAATCAGGAGTCATTGATTTTGTAGTTAAAGCAACCCTTAGAACATTACTAATATCAGCTATATTACCTTTATAATTATCTGGATTTTGCTTATATTCTTTCATATTAGATGCATATCCTAATTTTTCTGCCATTTCTTTCATCTTATTAAACCAAGCATCAGAATCACTATCCACATAATATTCATTAATATAAGTAGTAAGTATTTTTTTAATTTCTTCCTTATCAGTTATTTTTTGAAATTCATAATTTTTTTCATTTTTATCAAATAATTCATCATACATATACCAAATTTGATTTTTTATATCAGAATAACAAGAATAATCTTTTCTAGGTTTTGCTTGTTCTCTTTCAATATTAAAAATTGAAATTGATTTTTCTTTATATTTTTCTAGTAATTCCTTAAATTCTAAGTCAAATTCACATGACCAATTATATACTCTATCATATATTTCTTTTGCACTTAATTTAGATAAATAATTTTTAGATATATTAAGTAATTTTTCTAAGTCAAATAAAGCTCCACTACTAGAACTCATTTTTTTGAATTCCATTTTAAATTCACTTAAATCTTTATCTTTATTATGTTCCATCCATTCTTCAAAATTTGAGTTTGCAATCGTAGCTAAATAAAGAATAACTGCTTCTTTTGGAATTCCTCTTTCATGATAATATGATACTGCTGCTTCTGGATCTTTTCTTTTTGATAATTTTCTTTTATTTCCATTTTCTTCTTTAGTTAAAGGAGCTAAATGAGCATATTTAGGAACTTTAAAATTAAACATTCTAAATAATTGTGTATGAATAGGAATACTTGATAACCATTCATCTCCTCTAATAACATGAGTAGTACGCATTAAGTGGTCATCAACTAAATGGGCAAAATGATAAGTTGGAAGTCCATCTCCTTTAATAATAACAATATCTAAATCGTTTTCAGGTAATTCCATACTACCTTTAATACAATCTGTAAACTTAAATTTATTATCAAAATGTCCTGGTGATTTAAGACGAATTACATATTTTTCACCATTTTTTATTTTTTCTAAAGCTTCATCAATACTTAAATTTCTACATCTTGTATATCTTCCATAATATCCAATACGACTTTTATATTTTTCTTGTTTTTGTCTTATTTCATTTAAATCATCCTCTGTACAAAAACAAGGATAAGCCATATCATTTTCAATTAAATATTTAGCAAATGCCCAATATATTTCTCTTCTTTCTGATTGAATATATGGTCCATACTCACCATTCCACTCAGTTTCTGATATCATTCCTTCATCAAATTTAATATTAAAATCTTTCAAATCTTTTATTATTAAATTAACACCATTGTCAATACTTCTTTTTTGATCAGTATCTTCTATTCTTAAATAAAATACTCCATTTGTTTGACTAGCCATTTTACTTGCGATAAATGATGCGTATAAAGCTCCCATATGTACAAAACCTGTTGGACTTGGTGCATATCTAGTTACTATTGCTCCGTCGCTTAAATTTCTTTCAGGATACATTTTTTCATAATCTTCTATTGTTTTTGTAACTCCTGGTAGTAGGAGATTTGCAAATTCTTTTCTATCCATAAAAACACCTCTTTTAATATTATACACTATAATTTTGTTTTTTTATAATAAAAACAACAAATTAATGTTGTTTTGTAGAACAAATAAATTATTGTACTGTTGCAAATTTATTTAATTCATTTTGAATTAAACATTCACTTACAATAGCTAATCCAAAAATACTAAGGATTAAATATAAAGTTGAGTTATCTGAACAGTTTTGCATTCCCTTATTAACCTCAGCTTGATATATTGTTTTACCCATTTTGTAATTCCAATAAATCATATAAAGACCACAAGTTAACAAAGAAAATAAAATTGCTTTACCACCAGAAATACTATTGTCGCCACTAACTGTTCTAGCGTCACTATTCATATTGAAAAACCAAACTAGTCCATAAATTCCAAATGTAACGATAGATAAAATTACACACATAGCAATATTTCTCTCTTTAATCATAAACTACACTCCTCTCTAATATAATAATAGCATAGTAATATATTTTATACAATATAATATATGCATATGTTAAATAAATTTAATAATAATTATTTTAAATTGAATATAAAATGTTAATGTGTTATAATTTTTCTAGGAAGTGATAGTATGTATTGTCCAAATTGTAATGCCTTAATAACACACGATAGTAAATTTTGTTGTTATTGTGGAAAAAAAATAAATGATAACGATGTTAATAACACTAATATTAATAACAATTCAACTTATTCTAATAATAGTATAATTAATAATGACTCACAAAAATATTTAATTATTGGTATTTTACTTGCTTTTTTCGGTTCAATTCCCTTTGGTATTGGTGTAATCATTTTAAATGAAATAACATATAAAAAGCAATTGGCTAATAATTTGTTAGAAGAAGCAAAGAAGACAAAAAAAATAATGAATACCCTTATAATTATAGGAATTGTTTTACTTGTATCTTCAATTATACTTAGAATTCTTTTTGTTTATTTAAATGCAACTAGATAAATTTTTAAACAATCGAAAAAAAAGAATTGCTTTTATTATATTTACAATTATATCAATATATATTTTACTATTTATATATTATAAAATATATTCTATATATCATATAGGTATTAGGTGTATATTTTATACTTTAACAAAATTATATTGTCCTGGTTGTGGTATAACTAGAGCAATTTTTTCACTAATAAGATTTAAATTTAAAGAGGCGTTACATTATAATTTGTTAGTTACATTGTTTTTACCATTTATATTAATTTATCTTTTACTTAGAATTATAAATTGGATAAATTTTAACAATAAAGAAATAAAATTTTTTAATAATAGATTTTGGAATTTTTTATTAATAATTACCATTATTTTTGGAATATTAAGAAATATTAAACTATTTGACTTTTTAGCCCCAATATAAAATATACACTTTATAAAGTGTATATTTTATATTTTATATTTTTTCAATATTATTTATATTTATTGCGCATGTAACTACATTATCAATACCAATAACTACTCTATCACCATTTACCTCAATTACATCATACAAATCATAATAAGTATAAAATGGTTCACCATTATATTGAATAGCACTTTTTACCTTAACTTTATCACCAACATTGATACTAGGTTTTTCATACTTTTTTATGATGCAATCATCGTTTACCCAACCTATATTACCGTCGTTAATTAAATATGGATTTCTCACACCATCTAAAATCTTAGTAATTTGACCCTTAGTTATTAAAGGAGTAAGCATATTGTCATCAGTTGAAGAAATATAAACACCATTTATCTCTACATAATCACCAATGTTATAGGTTGTATCTTTTTTTACACCAAAATATTCATAAAAACTATTTATTCCTGTTTTTCCATTTGTTTCATCAAAATATGATTTTGTACTTCTAGTATCAATATGATTATAATTATTTCCATATCCAATACCTAAAATATTTAAATCTTCTCCTGCAATACATACTAATTTTGGATCAATCAAATTATTATTTTTGTCATAACACATTATATCAGCGGCCATACCTTTTGAATGATATCCCAAAAATCCACCTATTTGTCTATCAAAATCATCACTTCTATAACCAGATGTTACTTTAATAATACTACAATCTAATTTATTGTAAATTTTTTCTAATATATTAGGTAAATTTTCATCAATCAATATTGTATCTGTTGTAAGTCTATTTTCACTATCGGAATAACTTCTAAATTCCCATACTTGAAAATGTGGTGTTAAAAATGTATCCTTATCATTTTGATATGAATAATTTTTTATCATAAAAAAACCTCCATTACCATACCCACTATATTATATTTAGTAAGTATAATAATGAAAGTGCTTTAAACTAATATTTTTTTTAATTAAAGTTTTATTTATTTTCAGTTAAGAAAATTAAATCTATTTCACTCGGTGGTTTACTCATATCTAGTAATTCTTTTGGTATTTCATTACTAAATAATGGTTCATTATTTTTTTTAAATATT
>OLHA01000876.1_pt1 | contig 17040 bp, 15 predicted proteins | sample 1605961 | NCBI WGS metagenome assembly OLHA01 (sample SAMN03283288) | human gut metagenome | biome: human-associated habitat; material: feces | host: Homo sapiens | place: Peru | collected 2012
GTATCCTACAACGATGTGGCAGCTTATACCACCTATGGGACCAGTCGTGCCAATGCCTACAAGATTTTAGAGGACAGCCTGAACCTGCGGGATGTCCGCATCTATGACACCATAGAGGACGCAGACGGAAAAGAGCGCCGCGTACTGAACGCCAAGGAGACCACCCTGGCGGCTCAAAAACAGCAGGCGATCCGGGAAGCCTTTAGGGACTGGATCTGGAGAGACCCGGAGCGCCGCCAGACTTTGGTGCGCCAGTACAACGAAGAAATGAACTCTACCCGTCCCCGTGAATATGATGGCAGCCACATCACTTTTGGAGGGATGAACCCGGCCATTACCCTGCGGGAACACCAGAAAAGCGCCATTGCCCATGTGCTGTATGGAGGAAATACCCTGCTGGCACACGAAGTAGGCGCGGGCAAAACCTTTGAGATGGTGGCCGCTGCGATGGAAGCCAAACGCCTGGGCTTGTGCCAGAAATCTCTCTTTGTGGTTCCCAACCACCTGACTGAGCAGTGGGCATCGGAGTTTCTGCGCCTCTATCCTTCTGCCAACATCTTAGTCACAACCAAAAAGGACTTTGAGACCCATAACCGCAAGAAGTTCTGCGCCCGTATTGCGACCGGTGACTACGACGCCATCATCATGGGACACAGTCAGTTTGAGCGTATCCCCATCAGCCGGGAGCGTCAGGAACGGCTTCTCTATGAACAGATCGACGAGATCACTGAGGGGATTGCAGAGGTACAGGCCAGTGGCGGCGAGCGTTTTACCGTCAAGCAGCTGGAGCGTACCAGAAAGTCTCTGGAAGCCAGACTGGAAAAGCTGCAAGCCGAGGGGCGAAAAGACGATGTGGTAACCTTCGAGCAGCTGGGTGTGGACCGTTTGTTTGTGGACGAGGCCCACAACTATAAAAACCTGTTTCTATACACAAAAATGCGGAATGTGGCTGGTCTTTCCACATCGGACGCGCAGAAATCCTCCGATATGTTTGCCAAGTGCCGCTATATGGATGAGATCACCGGAAACCGTGGCGTGATTTTTGCCACCGGCACCCCGGTCAGCAACTCCATGACCGAGCTTTACACCATGCAGCGTTACCTTCAGTATGAACGCCTGCAAGAACTGAACATGACCCACTTCGACTGCTGGGCTTCCCGATTTGGGGAGACCGTCACAGCATTGGAGCTGGCACCGGAGGGAACCGGCTACCGGGCAAGAACAAGGTTTTCCAAGTTCTTTAACCTGCCGGAGCTGATGAACCTGTTCAAAGAAGTGGCGGACATCAAGACTGCCGACCAACTGAACCTGCCCACCCCGGAGGTGGAATACCACAACATCGTGGCGCAGCCTACCGAACATCAGCAGGAAATGGTCAAGGCTCTTTCGGAACGGGCATCGCTGGTACACAGCGGAACCGTTGACCCGTCCCAGGACAATATGCTCAAGATTACCTCGGATGGCCGTAAGCTGGGCCTGGACCAGAGAATCGTCAACCAGATGCTGCCGGATGAACCTGGCACAAAGGTCAATCAGTGCGTGGACAACATCATGCAGATCTGGCGGGATGGCAAAGCTGACAAGCTGACCCAGCTGGTGTTCTGCGACATTTCTACACCGCAGGCAAAAGCTCCTGCAAGCAAGGCGGCGAAAACGCTGGATAATCCACTGCTTCACGCATTGGAAGGCGCTGTGCCTCTGCCGGAGCAGGAACCGGTCTTTACGGTATATGACGATATTCGTCAGAAACTCATTGCTCAGGGAATGCCTGCCGACCAGATCGCTTTTATCCATGAAGCCAATACCGAAGTGCGGAAAAAGGAGCTGTTCTCTAAAGTCCGTACCGGTCAGGTGCGTGTCCTTTTGGGCAGCACCGCCAAGATGGGCGCAGGCACCAATGTGCAGGACCGTCTGGTGGCACTTCATGACCTGGACTGTCCGTGGAGACCGGGAGACCTTGCCCAGCGCAAGGGTCGTATCGAGCGCCAGGGCAACCAGAATCCTCTTGTCCATGTGTACCGCTATGTGACCGAAGGAACCTTTGACGCATACCTCTGGCAGACGGTGGAGAACAAGCAGAAATTTATCAGCCAGATCATGACTTCTAAATCGCCGGTGCGTTCCTGCGATGATGTGGACGAAACGGCGCTTTCCTTTGCCGAGATCAAAGCCCTGTGCGCCGGAGATCCCCGCATCAAGGAGCGTATGGATTTGGATGTGGAGGTATCCCGCCTGAAGCTGATGAAAGCCGACCACCAGAGCAAGCAATATCGTCTGGAGGACCAGCTGCTCAAATACTTCCCGGAGGAGATTGAAAAGCACAAAGGCTTTATCAAGGGCTTTGAATCCGATCTGGAGGTTTTGGCAGCGCACCCGCACCCGGAGGACGGTTTTGCTGGTATGGAAATCCGCGGCGATCTGCTGACCGATAAGGAGAACGCCGGTGCAGCCCTTTTGGATGCCTGTAAGGAGGTCAAAACCTCCGATCCGGTGCAGATCGGCAGCTACCGGGGCTATGCCATATCCGTGGAATTTTCCGCTTGGAAACAGGAGTATACGCTCCTGCTGAAAGGACAGATGACCCACCGGGCAACCCTTGGTACAGACCCTCGCGGAAATCTTACCCGTATCGACAATGCCCTCGCCCAGATGCCCCAGCGTCTGGAGGCGGCAAAGGCCCAGCTGGATAACCTCTATCAGCAGCAGGCTGCCGCAAAGGAGGAAGTCGGAAAGCCATTCCTTTATGAAGAAGAACTGCGAAGCAAAAATGCCCGTCTGGTGGAGCTGGATACTTTGCTGAACATCGACGGAAAGGGACAGACACACGCCGAGGCTGTTGTTGCCAAAAGCACACGGACTTCGGTGCTGGACAGCCTGAAGCGCCCGGTGACGCCCCGCAGTACAGACAAGAAACCAAAACAGCATGAGGAGGTGCGATAACATGAATACTAACGATCTGAATACAGCCCTTTATGAAAAGATGGCTGCCGAACAGGATAAGTTCCGGGACTGGCTGAAAAGCCAGCCCCCGGAAGAAATCCTGCACCACACCTATGAATATACTGTCCGTGAGGATATTGTGATGGCGATGGAGGAGCTGGAGCTGACCGACGCCCAGGCCAAGGCACTTTTGGAATCTCCCTCTCCATTGGCGGATGTGTACCGCTATTTTGAAAAGCTGGAGACCGGCTATATGGATGTGATCCGGGACAGTATTGAGAACCGTGCCGACGATGTGTGCAGAGCTAAAGAGGAACTGCGAACAACACCGATCTATCCCCATTCAGCTGCCTATGCGAGAGAACATGGGGAGCTGGAGCAGTACCGAGCTTCCAACAATGTAAATCGCCAATGCAAAGAGTCTATTGAAGCGGCGGTGCGGGAGCACTTCGACGGAATGTATCTCAGCCACGATGCGGCAAAGGGTGTGATCGAGACCTATGGCATGGAGCGTGTGTCCATGGTTCTGTCTAACACGGTCCAGCTTCAGGACTGGGATGGGCGTTACTCCCGACGCAACAAAGAATGGGCCAAGACCATTCCCAACAATAATCCCGAAACCGTCCGTTGTTGTTATGCCTTAAACAGCCACCCTGCTGTGCTGGATGGTTTTATTGATCTGGTGCGTGAAGAACAGCAGCGCAGCCGTACCCAGAGAAAAAAACTGGAACCGTCCCGTCCCTCAGTACGGGATAAGCTCAAACAGGAGCTGCCCGCCCATAAGTCTGCCGCCCCGAAAAAACGGGAGCCGGAGCGATAACCATGGCAAAGCGCAAGCGGGATGTGCCGGTTTTGTTTTGGGTGTCCGCAGAAGAACTGGAACTGATCCATCAAAAGATGCAGCAATACGGGACAGAGAATTTGAGCGCTTATCTGCGGAAAATGGCGCTGGATGGTTATGTGGTCAAGCTGGAACTGCCAGAGCTGAAGGAGTTGGTCTCCCTGATGCGCCGAAGCAGCAACAACTTGAACCAGCTGACCCGCAAAGTGCATGAGACCGGGCGGGTTTATAATGCTGACTTGGAGGATATATCCCAGCGGCAGGAACAACTGTGGGAGGGTGTGAAGGAAATCCTTACCCAACTCTCCAAACTTTCATAACAGGGATAGATACTCCATTTGCGGAGGGAGGAACGGCGTTTCTTCGCCGCACTTCCCTCCGCTTTTTCTTTTTGTCTGTATCCTTGTCTTTTGTCTGCCCGTACCGGATAATATGAGTAGAATAAGAAGCGTAGCAAAGGAGTGAAAACAGATGCTGACCTTTGAAAAGGTGCTGGAGATTTTTGCGGATTACCTGACCGCAGACGAGACCATAGAAGTTTATATCAGCCGCCATGGATGTGTAAGAGTTGAATTTGACCAAGATTTTCACTATTGCTCTGGCGAGGTGTGCCATACTCCCAAGGAACTGCTCGACCTCTTAGCCGATGATTACCGGACTTATCTGGAGATTGAACTGACCAAAGGAAAACGGGAAGTGACGGAAGATGATGAGAGAGAAGCGGATGCCCTGTGCAAACGGCATCTGGAGCGTTGGAGGGAGGAACTGGAATGAAGATTTTGAAATGTCTGCTGATGATCGTAACTGCACCGGTCATTTTGGTGTTGACGCTTTTTGTCTGGCTCTGCACGGGGCTGATCTACATATCCGGTTTGGTGCTTAGTCTACTAAGCACGGTAATTGCTCTGCTTGGCGTGGCTGTGCTGATTACCTATTCCCCGCAGAATGGTGTGATTTTGCTGGTTATGGCATTTTTGATTAGCCCGATGGGGCTGCCGCTGGCTGCGATCTGGCTGCTGGGAAAGGTGCAGAGTTTGAAATTTGCGATACAGGATTGGGTGTATGGGTAAATGATGTGAATATAATTTGGAATGAAAAAGAAGCAGGACAATGGGAGATGAGACCCAATGCCCTGCTTCTCTGTTTATTCGGAACGAACTGTAATATATTTTTGATTGCGACTTTTAGGTTTATCGGGAATCGTCATTTCTAATTGCCCGGATTCTAAAAGCGGATTGATATGCTTCAAAGTGAAGTTTCTTAAATCTTTGAAGCCGCAAAATACTGCAAGCTCTTTCTTGGATTTTGGTGTTGTGCAAAAAGCCAAAATCTGTTTGGACACCGTTGATAGTTCAATATCTTGGTGGGTAACTTGGTGGATAACTTGGTGGGTGTCATCCTCTAAGTTGTAGTTTACATTTTTCAAGATGACTCTGAAATCTGTCGCTGTTGAGGAAAATTCGGGCTTATATGCCTCTGTGTATCCAGGCAGCTTTTCAGTTTCACTGACGATTTTGCGCAGACCACTTCCACGGCGTTCCATGTACTTCATGCGGTGGAACAGGTCAGCAATCACAGGGTTTCGTCGCATCGAACGAATACTGTAAATATCGTATTCCTGAATTGAGCCGCCGCCAAACATACCGCCCGGAGATGTGATTTCCACCCGATCATCAAACATATCAATATGGATTTCGCTGCCAAGCACAATATAATCACGATGGATAAGCGCATTGACAAGAGCCTCTGTCACAGCTCGTTCAGCATAATCCGGCTTGTCTACCCGATACTGAGCTTCTTTGACAAAACGGACTTTGGAATTATTGCGAATAAATTCACTGCCGCTTTTCAGTAAATAAATCAAATTCCCCTCGTATTCCTTATCGTCCAGCGCATCATCAAAGATAGAGCCTTTTTCCAAGCCATTCCACCGGGTACAGAACATACGGGAGTTATAAACTGTGTGCTGATCGGTCATGAGCTTTCCGGCATTGGTCAGGAACCCATTTTTGTCAGCCAAACCGAATGAGACATAATCGGATGGCTCGAAGCGGAGGCCGGTTCGTTCCAGATAGGTTGCCTCCAGGAGTGTGAAGCTGTAATCCTTTTTCACAGCTTCTGTTGTTAAGGTGTCAAAGGACTGATTGGTTCCCTTTAAGATCAGTTCATTCACAATGTAATCCGGGGCAATTACGCTTTCATTTCCAACACGGATATATGCTTCCATCACGCCGTCTGCCTTGTAATAATATGGGGTGCTGCGGCCGGGAGAAACCTCCAGAGCTAATAGATTTTTACCATCTTCCTGTAATGGTTTTAAGATAAACTGAGGTAATGGTGTGATACGTTCTTTGATTAAGCGGCTGATCGCTTCAGCATCCTTTTGAACATCGGACAAGCCGATAGGCTCCCGGTCATCAGAGATTCCGAAAAACAGAGTGCCGCCGATTCCATTGGAAAAGGCACTGACACTTTTTAACCAGCTTTTTGGCTTTTTTGTTTCGAGAGCAACTTTGAAATCACATTCGGTTGCTTCAGCAATGAGCTGTTCTATCATAAAATCCCTCCTTTGAGGTTGTAGAATGTTCTTTTTTATTATACCCAGCGGAGAAAGTTATTGCAACGATAGAAGCAAAGAGTTCAGCGAAAAAATATTTATGAGAGGAGGGCCTTCTATTATGGCAACTACAAGAATCATGCCGCTTCATGTTGGCAAGGGTCGCACAGAAAGTCGGGCAATCAGTGACATCATCGACTATGTAGCAAATCCACAGAAAACAGATAACGGCAAGCTCATTACCGGCTATGCGTGTGACAGCCGGACTGCGGATGCAGAGTTCCTTCTGGCGAAGCGGCAGTATATCGCCGCCACCGGGCGGGTGCGCGGGGCGGACGATGTGATCGCTTACCATGTGCGCCAGTCATTCAAACCCGGTGAAATCACGCCGGAAGAAGCCAACCGTCTGGGTGTAGAATTTGCCAAGCGGTTTACCAAGGGCAATCATGCCTTTGTGGTCTGCACTCACATAGACAAGTCGCACATTCATAATCACATTATCTGGTCATCGGTCAGCTTAGAATATGACCGGAAATTCCGAAACTTTTGGGGCAGCACCAAGGCGGTTCGCCGGTTAAGTGATACCATCTGCATTGAAAACGGACTGTCCATTGTAGAGAATCCGAAACTTCACGGAAAAAGCTATAACAAGTGGCTGGGAGATCAGGCAAAGCCCTCTCACCGAGAGCTGCTTCGTGTGGCAATTGACAACGCATTATCACAAAGTCCTGCTGACTTTGAAGAACTGCTGAAACTGTTGCAAGAGTATGGTTGTGAAGTCTCAAAGCGCGGAAAATCGTATCGACTGAAGCTCTCTGGTTGGGAGAAAGCCGCCCGCATGGACAGTCTGGGCGAAGGATATGGATTGGAAGATTTGCGGGCAGTTCTCTTAGGGAAGAAAGCACATACCCCGCGAAAGAAAACAGTCACACAGGCAGAGCCGCCGAAGGTCAATCTGCTGGTGGACATTCAGGCAAAATTGCAGGCTGGAAAAGGTGCTGGCTATGCTCGATGGGCTAAAGTTTTTAATCTGAAACAAATGGCGCAGACCATGAATTACCTGTCAGAGAACAATCTGCTGGAGTATGCGGTTTTGGAAGAAAAGGCTGCGGCTGCCACGGCACATCACAATGATCTTTCGGCGCAGATCAAAGCGGCTGAAAAGCGCATGGCAGAGATCGCTGTTCTGCGTACTCACATCGTAAATTATGCCAAGACCCGTGAGGTCTATGTGGCATACCGCAAGGCGGGTTACTCTAAGAAATTCAGGGAAGAACATGAGAAAGAAATTCTGCTCCACCAGGCTGCTAAGAATGCCTTTGATGAGATGGGCGTCAAGAAGCTGCCCAAGGTCAAAGAGTTGCAGACAGAGTATGCGAAATTGCTGGAAGAAAAGAAAAAGACCTATGCCGAGTACCGGCGTTCCCGTGAAGAAATGCGAGAGCTTTTAACGGCAAAGGCCAATGTGGATCGGGTCCTGAAAATGGAGGTAGAACAGGATGTTGAAAAAGAAAAAGACCACGGCCAGCGGTAAGCTGGTCCTGGTCAAAAGCGTTCGCAGAACGCGCAGCCACAGAATGAAATTCTGTGTTCAAAGGGGCTTGGGGGCGCTGCCCTCAACAAGCAAGCGGAGAGGAAAATCACGGAGGGATTTTCTTCTCTGCGGGCCTGTGTGTATTAACACAGGCATTGCTTGCCTCTTTTCTCCGAAAATGAAAAGAACCAGTGAGAGAATCGTTAAATTTCACTCACTGGCTCAATTCGTTTCAAATTTCTCGGACAACTCTGTCAGTTCTTTCACCGTTTCCTGTGTGTGATGTAACAGGGTGTCACGCATTTCTGGCGGACAGGTGGAATAAAGCATTTTCATCTGATTGACACCTTCATCTTCCAGAGAAATATCTGGATTTATAAGCGTATCTAAAGAGATGTGCAGGACCTTTGCCAATGCTCTCAAAATCAAATAGGACGGGTTCATTTTCCCTTTTTCGATATTGGCAATTTGCTTTACAGAAACATGGCTTAGATCGGAAAGTTCCTGTTGTGTCAGTTCTTTATTCTTTCGGGCTTCCCGCATTTTCTGCCCTAAAGCAGTTAAATCATCAATCGGCATAATCGTTCACCTCAAATATATTTTATCGTTCCGATTTGCACAAAGGAATAACCTTATTGTGCTTGATAACAGGACTGATTATGCTGATTCCTTTTTGATAACATGGTTGCTCCATGATTATGGCGTTTCCGGCTGCTAATTGAACTATGAGGATGAATTGCTGATTTCAGCTTTTAGTTCGTTGCCAAACGAGAATGATATAGAATGCGGTAGGGAGGCTATCAGTTTTATCCGCTCATCTATGAACCGTTTTTTATTCTCTGTGACATAAAAATTCATCTGGATATTCCGTTTCCGGTTCACCATGCGCCGCCTCCGTTCTTCATAAGGGTTTGGGATTATCCCAACAAGCATTTTTCATTTTCGGGCAAGGGACCTGAAAATCTGAAAAATCGCAAGCGGGTACTCGCTTGCTGTGCTTGCTATCGAAACCCTACATTCTATTTCTCCCTCTACTAATACTACAATTTGAAGCGTGGATTCTGGCTGGTTGGCGAATGATTTATATATCCACTTCAATGTACCACAGGCAAGTGAGAAATAGCCTCTTGACAAAGGAGATTTTCCTGCTATAATTAAAACAGCGTTTTTAATACGCTGTTTTGAAAACGCTGTTTTAATGAGAAAGGTGGATGAGCGATGGCAAGCAGGGTTGAAGGATTTGACGAGAAAATTCTTGCCTGTGCGAAAGAAGAATTTTTAGAAAAAGGCTATACGGATGCTTCGATACGGACGATTGCTCAAAATGCCGGTGTCAGCACCAGCACAATATATACGCGGTATTCAGATAAAGAGGGATTGTTCCGCTTTCTTGTGGAACCGGTGGCTAAAGGTCTGAAAGAGTTATTGCGGCAATCATTCAGTGATTTTTCTTCTTTGACGGGGCATGAGCAGAACGAAAAATTTATGGAATACTCAGATCGTGGTTTTGAAGCCGTGATTGCATATATCTATGAGTATTTTTCTGAATTTAAGCTGCTGATTACCGGAGCGCCGGGAAACTACTATCAGGAATTTTTAGAAGGGCTGGTACAACTGGATACGGACTGTACAAAGAAATTCTTGATTCAAGTGGGAAGTAAAGCCCTGGCGGAAGGACGAGTTACAGATGGATTCTTACACGTTGTTTCCAGTGCTTTTTATTCTGGTATATTTGAAGTAGTCATTCACGATATGCCGATGAAGGAAGCAAAAAATTATATCAATGAGCTGCGCACTTTTTATGGGAATGGCTGGAAAGAATATTACCGAAAATAGGAAAGAAGGTGCAAAGGAAATGCAAAAAACAGAAGAATTTTGTGTGGACGAAAGCGGATGGATACACTGTCCTTTTTGTAAATGCAGAACGCGGACAAAGATACGCGCAGACACTTCGTTGAAGAACTTTCCCATATTTTGTCCGAAATGCAAACAGGAATGTTTGATAGATGTTGACAATATGAAAATACGATTATCAGTAGTGCCAGACGCAAAGACGCAGAGCCGATAATTTGTTTGTGTAAATCACATGACAGATTATCGGCTTATTCTTTTGAATACGAGTTAGCAAAATCTAACTAAAGGAGGGATTTATATGGATCAGTCGCAAGGCGGAAATCCATTTGGCAGACTTATTGAGTTTGCCAGGCCGCATAAGACTGGCTACATCGTTTCTGTTGTTCTTGCTGTGTTGGGAGTTGCCTTTGGTATCGTCCCCTATTTTGCAACAGCCAGAATGACGATTGAGTTACTCTCCGGAAATCGGGATTTATCATTTTACATGGTGTGGTGTCTGATTTCCGGCGGTTGCTTTGTCCTAAAAGCAATATTGATGGGAATTTCCACGAGGGCATCCCATGAAGCGACCTTTGAAGTGCTGTCCGAGGCAAGGCGGAAAATTGCTTCAAAACTTACCAGAGTGCCTATGGGCTATATTCTCAATACTCCGTCCGGGCAGTTAAAAAACGGCATGGTGGAACGAATTGAACAGTTAGAGGTTCCCCTTGCTCATGTAATCCCGGAAATGACTTCAAATCTTCTTGTACCAATCGCAATCATCGTTTATCTGTTCATTCTGGACTGGAGAATGGCATTAGTATCGCTGATTACCATTCCTGTTGGAATGATGTGCTACATGGGAATGATGAAGGAATATCCCAAGAAATATGGGGAGGTTGTAAAAGCCGGAAATCGCATGAGCGCAACAACGGTAGAATACATCGGCGGTATTGAGGTCATTAAGGCGTTTAATCAGGCAGATAATTCCTACCAGAAATTTACAGATGCCGTCCATGCAAACGCAGACCTGATCTTAGACTGGATGAAAGATACACAAAAATATTCGGCGATTATGATGAGTGTATGGCCTGCGGCGCTGATTAGCGTACTTCCCGTTGGGTGCCTGTTTTACATGAGTGGTTCCCTGTCAGCCGCAACCTTTATTACGGTAACTGTCCTGTCGTTGGGAATTGCAGGCCCGCTTGTAGCCGCAATGTTCTTTACCGATGATATTGCAAAAATAGGCACTGTAATGGGTGAGATTGACGGTATATTAAACCAGCCGGAGCTTGTCCGGCCGGAGAGGAAATGTAATTTACAGAACCTTGATATTGCTCTGGAAAATGTCCATTTTGCATACGAGGAAAAAGAGGTCTTGAAAGGAATTGATCTGACAATTCCGCAGGGAAAAATTACAGCTTTTGTAGGGCCATCCGGCAGCGGAAAATCAACGATTGCAAAATTGATTGCGTCCTTTTGGGATGTGACCGGTGGGCTGATTACGATTGGCGATAAGAGCGTAAAAGAAATTTCTAACGACCAACTGAATGATTTGATTTCCTATGTATCGCAGGACAATTATCTATTTAACGATACGGTGCGCAACAATATCCGTATGGGCAAGCCAGAGGCAAGCGATTCCGAAGTGGAACAGATTGCAAAGGCTTCCGGCTGTCATGAGTTTATTATGAATCTTGAGCATGGATATGAAACCGTGGTTGGCGGTGCCGGAGGGCACTTGTCTGGTGGAGAACGCCAGAGGATTGCGATTGCCAGAGCCATGCTGAAAAACGCCCCGATTGTGATTCTTGATGAAGCAACTTCCTATACTGACCCGGAAAACGAAGCGGTAATACAGGAGGCCATCAGCCGACTGACAAAGGGCAAAACATTGATTGTAATTGCTCACCGCCTGTCAACAATAACGGATTCCGACCAGATCGTTGTTGTGAAGGATGGAACAATCCAGGCAAAAGGAACGCACGAGGAACTATTAAAAGAGTGCAGCCTTTATCATACGATGTGGACAGCTTACATGGACGCGAAGGAGGTGAAAACAGCATGACACGTTCTTTTCGGAAATTCTTTGAATTTGCAGGCCGCCAAAGCCGGAATTGGTATTTGGGGCTCTTTTATGAAATAATACGCTGTATTTTAGAAGCTCTGCAATTTGCCGCACTTCTGGTAGTTTTGGATGGATTGGTTCGTGATAATATCACCGCACAAACCGCGCTCCTTGCCTTTGGCATTATGTTAGTCAGTGTGATCGGCACCATTATTTTCTGGTATCTGGCGCATGGTAAAGAAGGCGAAGGCAGCTATCGAATGTGTGAGGACAAGAGGATTCAAATTGGCAACCGCATGAAGTATATGCCGATGGGCTACTTCAACAGCCATAGTCTGGGAAATCTCACATCCGTTTCAACAGCGACCATGAGCGACCTCGAAAGTATGTCCTTTGCTATCATCGTGCGGACTTTGGTGGGTGTAATCCACGCCAGTATTTTTTCTGTTGCCATGTGCTACTTTAGCTGGAAAATCAGTTTGATCTTTTTGGCTGGCGTGATTTTGTTCATGGTAATCAACACAATGCTCCTGCGCTACTCCAAAAGATTATCTCCCATACGGTTAGAGGCGCAGACGGAGTTCATGGATGCCGTACTGGAATACATACAGGGAATGGGTGTTGTGCGGGCGTTCCACATGGCAAAGCAGTCAAATACTACGCTGGAGAAATCCATTGACGAAACGCAGAAGAAAAACCAGCTTATTGAAAGGCAGCGGATTCCCTATATAGCCGCTGAGCAGGTTGTCCTTCGGATTGCCAGTGCCGCCGCTGCTTTCTGCTCTATCGCACTTTTGGTAAACGGTACGCTGGAATTAACATATTGTCTGATAATCTTAGTATCGGCGTTCATGGTATATAGCCAGTTGGAAAGCGCGGGAGAAATGTTCTTTATGCTTTCAATGATCGATGCTTCTATTGATCGTGTGGAGGAAATCAACCAAAGTCCTCAGATTGACATTGACGGCAAAGAGCAGACCCCAGACCGGCTGGATATTGAAATGCAGGATGTGAGTTTTTCTTACGGGGATAAAAAAGTGATCGACCATGTATCGCTCACAATTCCACAAGGAACCACAACGGCGATTGTCGGTCCGTCGGGTTCTGGAAAAACAACACTGGTAAATCTAATCGCGCGTTTTTGGGATGTTGACAGCGGGAGTGTCCGTATCGGTGGCATTGATGTTAAAGATTACAAGCTGGACAGCCTGATGAAAAATATCAGCATGGTATTTCAGAATGTGTATCTGTTCCCGGACACGATTGAGAACAATATTAAATTCGGTTCCCCAAACGCCACCCATGAAGATGTAGTAAAGGCAGCAAAGGCGGCAAGATGCCATGACTTCATTTCAGCATTGCCAGAGGGCTACCAGACGGTAATCGGAGAAAGCGGTGCGACCATTTCCGGCGGCGAAAAGCAGAGGATTTCTATTGCAAGAGCGATTATGAAAGATGCGCCCATCATTATTCTTGACGAGGCCACAGCAAATGTCGATCCCGAAAATGAAGCAGAGCTTCAGAAAGCGATTGAAGCGCTGACACAGGGGAAAACAATTATTATGATCGCCCATCGGTTGAAAACCGTAAAAAATGCGGATCAAATCATCGTTATCGACCGTGGTAAAATCTCTCAGCAAGGTACGCATGATGAGCTTATCAAGCAAGCAGGTATTTATGCGGATTTTGTTGGCATGAGAGAAAAAGCTATCGGTTGGAAAATCAAGGCAGACAGCCTTGCATAAAAGAAAGGAGTTCCTACAATGGACAAGAAAAAATTGAACGCAAAAGACTTTATCAACATTGGTATCTTTACTGTCATCTACTTTGTGATGTTCTTTATCACGGGTATGTTGGGTTACATCCCTATCTTTGCAGTTATCATTCCAATGGTGTTGGGAATACTGGGCGGCATCCCGTTCATGCTGTTTCTGACAAAGACCGGGAAATTCGGCGCGGCTACTATTATGGGTACGTTGGTCAGTGTCCTCTGCTTTCTGATGGGACAAAGCTGGATTTCAATTCCGTTTGGAATCGTATTCGGTTTCCTGGCTGATTTGATCTTCAAGGCTGGCGAATATAAAAGCTGGAAACATACTGTGCTGGGATATTGCGTGTTTACCGAATGGGTAATCGGCTCCATGCTGCCTATGTGGATTATGAGAGATACCTTTTTTGAGGCTTATAGAAGCAAGGGAGGTACGGATGAATACATCAATGCCGTTATGGGCCTTACAGCTAACTGGATGCTACCGGTAGTTATTGTTTTAGGCATCGTCGGCGGAGTGATCGGCGCGTATTTAGGCAAGGCAATTTTGAAGAAGCATTTTGTAAAGGCGGGCATTGTTTAATGAAACCAGAATTATTACTGTCAGTTGATTCGGAGCGGCGTTTCTGGCTTGACCCAAGAACAAAGCTATATATGCTGGTAATATTCAGTATCGTAATGATTGACGGAAAAACGGACGGTATTAGTTTCTGGTTAAAGCCGGTTCTGGCATTAGTACCCTTTTTCCTCCTGCTTTCGGGCAGGAGGAAAAAGATTGCTATCATTTATTTAATTGTTTTTATTGTTTCGTGGACGGTAAATGTGTTTCTTGTTCCGTATATGGGATTAATAGGAACAATTATAATATCGCTGTTGGCTCAATTTGGGACAAGATGGTTTCCAAGCGCCATGATGGGCTATTATCTTCTCTCGACTACAAAGGTTAGTGAATTTGTCCTTGCCATGCAGCGTATGCATATACCAGAAGCATTCATTATCCCGTTTTCTGTTATGTTCCGGTTCTTCCCTACAATTTCCGAAGAAGCGGGATCTATTGGAAACGCTATGCGTATGAGAGGAATCACGGGGAAAAATTTTTTCAAGAATCCACAAGCAGTATTAGAATATCGAATTGTCCCTCTTATGATGTCTGTAGTAACAATAGGGAATGACCTGTCTGCGGCAGCTTTGACAAGAGGGTTAGGAAACGGAAAAAAGCGTACAAGCATTTGTAAGATCGGTTTCCATTGGAAAGATTTTGCGCTTATGATTATTGTTACTGCTGCCCTGTTGGTGTTCCTGCTTTTTTAGGAGGGCTGAAATGATAGAGTTTAAGGATGTAGCCTTTCAATATGAGCAAGGCAGTTCAAAAGGAAAAATCGAAAATATAAATTTGACTATCCATGACGGAGAGGTTGTTTTGATCTGCGGAGAATCCGGCTGCGGAAAGACTACACTCACACGTTTAATAAATGGGCTTATCCCGCATTATTACGAAGGAACGCTTACCGGGCAGACGATTGTGGAAGGGATAGATGTAAAAAATGTATCCCTTTATGCTTTGTCTGGTGTGGTTGGTTCTGTTTTTCAAAATCCAAGGACACAATTTTTTACAGTGGATACTACCAGTGAAATTGCATTTGGATGTGAGAATTTGGCAATCGACGCAGACGAAATCAATTTGCGGATAGAAAAAACGGTAGGCGCATTAAAAATTGAAGATTTACTGAATCGGAGCCTGTTTGCACTATCCGGCGGCGAAAAGCAGAAAATTGCCTGTGCGTCCGTTTCTGCAATGGAGCCGGATATATTTGTACTGGACGAGCCATCTTCCAATTTGGATATTAAATCAATCAGAGAATTAAAAAACGTATTGCGAGAATGGAAAACGCAAGGTAAAACGATTGTGATTGCGGAACACCGCCTGTATTACCTGATGGATATTGCAGATCGGGTTCTGTATATGCAGGACGGGCAAATAAAAGAAAATCTTTCCATTTCTGACTTCAAAAAGAAATCTACGGATGAATTGCACGCGCTGGGGCTCAGGGCTTTACAGTCAGAAGATTTTAGTAAAATGCAGGGCGCGGTGTGTGCGACAAAGCAGCTATATATCCGAGACTTTGAAGCCTCTTATAAAAATGCTTCCGGCGGGAAGAAGAAAAAGCGAAAGGTGCTGGATATATCAGATTTGATGATTCCGCAAGGTTCGGTGGTTGGAGTAGTCGGCAATAATGGAGCCGGGAAAACGACTTTTGCTCATAATCTATGCGGATTGATCCAAACCGCAAAAGGCAGTATGAGCATGGGCGGAAAAACTTATATGGCAAATCAGAGAATCAAGACCTGCTATATGGTTATGCAGGATGTAAACCATCAACTTTTTACGGAAAGCGTAATGGATGAAATCCTGCTGAGTCTGGATAATTCGGATGAAGAAAAAGCGGCACATGAGGCAGAAAACATTATGGACAGTCTGCATATTTCGGAATTTAGGGACGCACATCCAATGTCATTGTCCGGCGGACAGAAACAACGGGTAGCGATTGCCAGTGCGATTGCATCTGATAAACAGGTCATTGTCTTTGACGAGCCTACAAGTGGATTGGATTATCGGCACATGAAAAAGGTGGCAGAAAATTTGCGGGAATTGAGTTCGTTGGGGAAAACATTATTTATTGTTACCCATGATCCAGAACTGATTGCGGAGTGTTGCAATTACTTTGTCTTTATTGAAAACGGAAAAGTGTTATGGAGTGATGGCTGGAACAGGATAAGCCGGGAACGGTTGCAAAGGTTTTTTGCCTTTGAGGGTGATTGAAGATGAAAATTTATGCGTCGGGCGAGGACTATTTAGAAGCTATACTGATGCTGCAAAAGAAAAATGGTATGGTACGTTCTATTGACCTTGCCCGGCACATGGAGGTTTCCAAACCCAGCGTTAGTCATGCGGTTAAAACTTTGCGTGAGGGTGGATTTCTCACAATGGATAAGGACTATTGTCTGCACCTAACTGACATAGGCCATGAGGTTGCTGAGAAAATATATGAGCGTCACCGATTTTTCACGGAGCAGCTTATCGCTGCTGGCGTCGATCAGGAAACAGCGGAACAAGACGCCTGCCGGATTGAACACGCCATCAGTGATACATCTTTCCGAAAGCTGAAGGAGAAAGTACAAGGAACCGATTAGCGCACATCGGTTCCGCTCTGCATAATAAGTTATCTGCCCCGTCCGGGGAAAGAAAAAAACCGTTGACTGGGGCAGATAATTTCGTGCGCTATTTTAAGGTTTGAACTCAATCGGCGGTTTTGAAGGACAATTTCAGAGCCGCCGTTTCTTTGCGTTTACACAAACTAATGACGACTTGCAGGGACACGGTAGCCGCTTGGAGGTTAATTTGCCGTGTCTCTTTTGCTTTTTCAAAGCTCCCATGATCTACATCAATTAAAAAAAGCATTGCCCCTCCTCCGGGCAAGTATAGCATTGCATCGGCATT
>OLHA01000883.1_pt1 | contig 16928 bp, 15 predicted proteins | sample 1605961 | NCBI WGS metagenome assembly OLHA01 (sample SAMN03283288) | human gut metagenome | biome: human-associated habitat; material: feces | host: Homo sapiens | place: Peru | collected 2012
TATTTTCAAACTGGAACAGATGAACATGGACAAAAGATTGAAAAGAAAGCAGAGGCTGCTGGTGTTACTCCAATTGAATATGTTAATCCAATTGTAGAAAATGCTAAAGATTTATGGAATAAGCTTGGTATTTCTTATGATCATTTCATTAGAACTACTGATGAATATCATGTTAAAGGAGTTCAAGCTATATTCAAAGAAATGTATGATAAAGGAGACATTTATAAAGGTGAATATAAAGGGCTTTATTGTACACCATGTGAATCATTCTGGACTGAAAGTCAATTAGATGAAAATGGAATGTGTCCTGACTGTCATAGAGAAGTTCATGAAGTAAGTGAAGAAGCATATTTCTTTAAATTATCTAAATATCAAAAAGATTTAGAAAAGTTTTATGAAGATAATCCTAATTTTATACAACCACTTACTAGAAAAAATGAAATGTTAAATAATTTTATTAAACCCGGACTTGCTGATTTATGTGTTTCAAGAACATCATTTACTTGGGGTATTCCAGTTTCTTTTGATGATAAGCATGTAGTTTATGTTTGGGTTGATGCTCTTTCTAACTATATTACTTCACTTGGATATCCTGATAGAAATAGTGAAATGTTTAAAAAGTATTGGCCTGCTGATTTACATTTAGTTGGAAAAGAAATCGTAAGATTCCATACTATTATTTGGCCTTGTATGTGTATGAGTCTTGGTATTGATTTACCAAAACAAGTATTTGGCCATGGATGGTTAATTATAAATGGTGGTAAAATTTCTAAGTCACTTGGTAATTATAAAGATCCAAGAGAATATATTAATACTTATGGTGTTGATGCGGTTAGATATTTTGCTCTTCGTGAAGTTCCTTTTGGAAATGATGGTAACTTTAGTGAAGAAGCATTAATAACTAGAACTAATGCCGATCTTGTGAATACTCTTGGTAATTTAGTAAATAGAACTATCGCGATGAGTAAGAAATATTTTGAATCTAAAGTTGAGAATCCTAAAGTAAGTGAAGAAGTTGATGCGGAATTAATTAACTATGCTAAAAATTTACCTCAACTTGTTGATGAAAAAATGAATTCATTAAAAGTTAATGAAGCTCTTGAAGATATATTTGAATTATTAAAGAGAAGTAATAAATATATTGATGATACAACTCCATGGGTACTTGCTAAAGATGAAACAAAAGCTGATAGATTAAAAACAGTACTTTATAATTTACTTGAATGTATTAGAATATCTGCTGTACTTTTAAGAGCATATATACCTGGAACTAGTGATAGAATATTTAAAATGTTAAATACAAAAAATATAGAATTTGACACTTTAGAATTTGGTAATTTAGAAACAAATATTACTCTTAATGAAGCAGAAATACTATTTAATAGAATAGAAACTAAATAGATTGTTTACATACAATCTATTTTTTATGTGTAAAATATTCGTTAATTTACATATAATGATCATTATGTTAAAATTTAGATGGTGAATATATATGAAAAAGAATAGTGGAATAGTTACTAATATGGATACTAATTTTTTGAAATTTATAGCAATTATTTCTATGGTAATAGATCATATTGGTTATGCACTTTTTTCTAATGATTTAATAATGCGCTCTATTGGTAGAATTGCTTTTCCTATATTTACATATTGTGCGATGATAGGATATTTTAAAACTAAAGATTTAAAAAAATATATTTTGAGATTATTTATTTTAGGAATAATCAGTCAACCATTTTATACTATTTTGTTTAATACTTATAATCCTAATATTATGTTTACAATATTACTTGAAGTTCTTCTTTATTATACTCTTGATAATAAGAAATGGTTTTATTTGCCATTCTTTGTAATATTATCATTCTTATTTAAAGTTGATTATGCAGTTACATATTTATTTTTAGTACCAATATTCTATTATTTTAGAAGCAATAAATTTATAATGTTTTTAGCATATATTACTTTTTATTTTAATTATGCGATTAGTAATTATATTTATATTAATAACATACCTTCATGTATAGATGCTTGTGCGGTTTTTGCTCTTCCCTTTATATTAATAAATACTAAAACTAATATTAAAATTAATAAATATTTCTTTTATTTCTTTTATCCAATACATTTATTAATTATATTTTTAATTAAATATTTTACTCTTATGTAATAAACACTACTTGACAATACATAGTAGCAATGATATTATTATCGTGAGGTGACTAAATGGATACACAATTTAAAAAAGGTGTTTTAGAATTGTTGGTTCTTTTATTTGCATCAAAAAAAGATAGATATGGTTATGAACTAGTTGAAGAGATTAGTAAAGTTGTTAATGTTAATGAAGGCACTATATATCCAATACTTAAGAGATTAACTAATGAAGGATACTTTGAAACATATCTTAAAGAGTCAACAGGAGGTCCAAGTAGAAAATATTATAAATTGACGGTACTTGGCATTAAAAGAAAGGATAGTTTACTTGATGAATGGAAAAAATTTGAGAGTAGTGTTAATTCTTTTATAAAGGAGAGTGAAAGTAGTGACTAAAAAAGATTTTTTAGACAAGTTAAGAGGAAAATTGGAAATATTAAAGAGTGATGAAGTAGAAGATATAATAAATGAATATAGTGAACATATAGATGAAAAAGTAAAATCTGGTGTTTCTGAAGAAGATGCTATTTTAGAATTTGGTGATTTTAATGAATTAGTTACTAATATTTTAGATGCATATAAAATAAATAAAAATTATAATAAGGGTGATAGTAATATAGTTAATGACTTAATAGATACTACAAAGAGTGTGTTTAATAAAACTATTAAAATTGTTTCATCGGGTACTTTTAAAGATATTTTGCAGTTACTAATTTATATTTTAATTACTTTAATTATATGTGCTTTTGTTAAAATACCATTTTATTTTATACAAGATGGATTTGAAAGTATTATTTCCCCATTACCATATAGAATTTATAATGTAATTAGTGGTATCGTAGCAGTAGTTATAAATATCATTTATATAATAATTGCATACGTTGTCTTTATCAAACTTATGAGTGAAAAAATATTAAATAGTTTTGAACTTAATGATAAAAAAGATGTTACTAAAAAGAAAAATGTTAATAGTAAAAAGATTAAAGAAGAAAAAATAGAAAAGAGTGAAAAGAAAGATTTACATAAGCATGATAACTCTTTTATGGATTTTATTGGTAATGTATTTGTCTGGATATTTAAGTTTAATGCTTTCTTGATATTAATTATGGCTGCTTGTGCATTGGTTGTTGCTTCAGTATTATTTGCAGTTGCAGTAGAATTCTCACTTAAATATTATTTATTCTTAGGTGCTATTATTGGTTCTTTTGGACTTTTATTAGGAGCAATTTGGTTTTGTGAAATTTTATATAGATTTATATTTAATTATAAACAGAATAAATTAAGATTATTAATTACATTTATTGCTGCAGTTGTATTATTTGGCTCTGGAATTGGTTTATTTGCTGTGGAAGTAGCTGGGCTTGATTTTAATGATATAGAACCAGAATATATTTTAAGAAAAGAATATACTTTTGATACAAATGTAATTAATAAAATAGAATGTGATTATTGTAAGATTGTAAATAAAAATGAAGTGAAAGATATGGAAGATGGAACTATAATTGTTAAAGTATATGGTCCTGAATATTCAAGTCCATACTATTATGAACATAACTATAGTCTTGGTTCTACAGCTGCAACTATATATTATAGAAACTCAACAAATAAATTATTAAATAGAATATTAGATGATGTAAAACATGGTAGATTTTATAATTATGATGTTGAAAGAAAATTAGAAATAACAATTGAGGGTAATAAAAATACATTGGATAAAATTGGTGTTACTAAATGTTTATGGTGTGATTAGGAAATAAAAGTATTTCCTTTTCTTTTTATTTAATTTATAATAATTATTATGAAAAACGCAAAAAAATATATTATTACAATTATTTTATTCGTAGTGGTTATGCTACTGATTCTATTATTTTTTATATTTAGATTTAATAATATTCATTTGCTTAATAAATCAAGAAATTTACTTGAGTATTTATATACTTTAGATAGTGGTGAATATAAGTATAAGAGTGGTGCGATATATACTGAAACTAAAATATTAAATACTGATTATTATTTTGAGGGCAATGGTAATATTAAAGTTGATGATTATAAAAATGTTAGTTTTATAATACAATCAGGTGATTATTGTATTAGTAAGACTCAACTTGGTGAAATAAAAGTTGATAAAAAAGAATGCCCTGATTTTATTTTGATAGATGCGCAAATTAATAAGAACAACAATATTATTTCATTTAGTGTAAATCAAAAGAATTTAGAATATTTAATATCTGATTCTGATAATTTAAAAGGTGAATGGATTAAAACAAATTATACTGATAATATTATTATTAAATCATTTGATGAAGGAAAGCATTATATTTGGTTTAAAGATAAAGATGGAAATTTAAGTAAATCATATTCTTATACAGTAGAATGTTTTTTAGGAAATAAAGCGGAGTATGACGAAAATAAATATTATTGTGATGGTTCTATAATATCAATTGATGATATTAATTATATTGTTCTTAATGATAATAAAGATGATATAACTCTTATGAAACAAAATTCACTTGATGAAAAGTTATATCATTGTTTAGATGTTGAAAGTAATTATTGTTATTATACAAATAATAAAACAGTTAATTATAAATGGAGCAATTCATATATAAATTATTATCTTAATAATGTTTATATTAAAACTTTAAATGAAAAAATTCAAAATAAATTAAAAGATACACCAATATGTGATGACTTTATCACTAGTGGTTGTTTAAATGATGAAGGATGTGGAGGATTTACTAAAGATGAAATAAATTCTAATAATTGGTCATGTAATAATTATAGTAAAAGTAAGATTAGAATATTATCTTATAGTGAATATGCTAATATATTTGATAAAATGAAAAATAAAAAGTTGTTAACTGGAAATTATTGGTTAATAAGTAGCGGTATAGAAAATTATGGTTCTTCAGTTCAATTTAATTATGATGTTTATGTAAAAGAAAATTATACTACTAAATTAGATGTTAAACCTGTTTTCACTATTTCTAAATATTGAAGTATTTAATTCTTTGTGTTAAAATTATTTTGATAATAGGAGATAGATTATGGAAGATAATGTGACTTTAAATGACAATTATGAATACAATGATAATCAAAATCAACAAGAAGAGGATGAGAAGAAACGTAAAAGAAGATTATTACTATTATTATTGTTACTTTTATTTTTCATAATACTTATTCTTGGAGGTACTGGACTTTATATTAAACACAAGGGTAATGGAGACTTGAATATTGATATAGATGGTGATGGTATTGCTGATATTAATATTGATAATGGTACTGGTAAGTGTCTTGTTAATTGTAGTAATGATAAAAAGAAACCAAATACTAATATTGATTTTAAAAAGAATAATAAGCCTACATTTAATATCGATAAAGATGGTGATGGTAAACCCGATTCAAATTTAATAAATCAAGATAAAGATGGAGATGGAAAGTGCGATTTAAACTGTGATACGGATGGTGATGGGTGGCCAGATTCAAACCTTGATTTAGATGATGATGGAAAATGTGATTTAAATTGTGACACTGATAAAGATGGCAAATGTGATTTAAACTGTGATACTAATAATGACGGCAAGTGTGACTTAAATTGTGACACTGATAAAGATGGTAAATGTGATTTAAACTGTGATACAAATAACGATGGAAAGTGCGATTTAAATTGCGATACAAATAAAGATGGCAAATGTGATTTAAATTGTGATACTAATAATGACGGCAAGTGTGACTTAAATTGTGATAATAATAAAGATGGAAAATGCGATTTAAACTGTGACACTGATGGGGATGGAAAATGTGATTTGTACTGTGATACTAATAATGACGGCAAGTGTGATGAGAAATGTAATGATCCAACAATAGATATTGTTGAAGGCGAAGAATATGTATTAACTCTTACTGATTCTGCAACATATAATAGAAATAATATTGTTCCTGGTTGGACTGGTTCTAAAAGTTTTAAACTATCAAACAATACAAATTCTCCACAAATTATTAACATGAAATGGTTGAATGTTAAGAATACTTTTACTTCAGTTAATAATTTATATTATACAATTAGTAGAAATAATACAGTTCTTGTAAAAAATGCTAGAGCACCTTATAAAGATTCAAATATTGTTTCTAATGTTACAATACCAGCTAAAACAACTTATACTTTTAAATTTAGTTTTGAATTTAAAAATACTAGTATAAATCAAGATGTTGATAAAGGTAAAATATTCGATGCGAAAATAAAAATTATAGTTAAGCAATAAAAGAACGTACTATTTGGTACGTTCTTTTTTTATGTAAATAATTGTTAGAATTAAAGTTACTAGTGATATTAAGCTTCCTGTGATAAATCCTTGCGGTATAAATTTAAATTCAATTGTATGTTTTCCTTCATTTAAATTATTTACACATATAAATGCGTTAGCACAATCTTCATAATTTCTTTCTTTACCATCTATTAATACTTTCCATCCCTTATTATATGGTATAGATGTAAATAGAGTGGTTTTATCATTTGTAACATTTATTATTCCTTTTATATAATCATCTTTTTTATATTCTGTTATTTGTAATTCATTCTTTTTTAATTCATTTATAAATTCTTTATAATCTTCTATATATATTAAGAACCATTCTATATATTTATATTCATATTTATCTTTATTGCTTCTAAATATTATTTTATATTTATCACCTTTTTTAAGTGTTAGTGGTGTTTTGTTTCTTCCATAACCTTCTAATCTTTTATTGTTTATATAAACTTCTGTTAGAACATAAAAATCAATACTCTCGTTTAATGTTACAAAACCATCTTTAGTTATTGTTCCTTCTATAGATATGTAATTATCATCTTTATTATTTATTATTACATATTTTGTATTATCTATCGTTTTTATTTCGGAGTTGTGTAATTTTATGTTTTTGTTTAGTGATTCATATACTTTATTATTTTTATTAATCATTTTGTTTGTTAAGTTTTTTGTATTTTCATATGAATTATTTTCTATATATTTATAATTTATAATATCTTTATTTATCATGAAACCTAAAGATAATGCATCATTATTTTTATATATTGTTGTTGATGCATATTTATCATATACTTTTTCATAGTAATATTCTATTTCATTTCCATCTATGTATTTGACTCCGATTAATGATGTAATATATGGATTATAATAGTTAAATATTAATCGTGTATTGTCAATAACGTCATAAAGCATTTGATCTTTGAAGAAATGAAGCAATTTTGAGTTTTTTATTGAACTAAATGAGTTAATTCCATTATATTGATAGAATGAACCTTCTGTGTGTATATTTGTTTTTTCTAGATTTACTCTATAAAAGTTATTTGTTTTATTATCAGTTTCTTTGATATAATTAGTTATATCTAATTTTTCTTGTGTTGAATTTTGAAAGTTATTGTATGGATAAATTGTTTCTTGTTCTTTAAATGTAACTATTGTGTTAAACGTTAGTTCTATAATTAGCATTGATGTTATTAATAATATTGCTTTCTTATTTTCGAATAAAAATATATATTCTAGCAATAACATTATACTGAAGATGAATGCTGCGATTTTGATTGCTCCGTACATATATGTGAATCCTTCATTAATAATTACTGCTAGTGTTATTAATATGATATAAATAATACTTGTAATAATTTTCCATTTAATTGGTTGATTTATTTTGTCTTTATTAGCATATGTTTTTGCTGCTATTGTTATTAAAAAGAATGAGAATGTAAATATATATCTATTAGGATACCATATTGGTCTTTGAAACATTTGCCATGCGTAATCTAATAAATTAAAACTTATGCTTAGTATGAAGAATAATATAAATACTAACGTTGTTATTTTTTCTTTTTTTGACACATTTTTAAGAAAAAAGTATTTAATTACTAACACTGCGACTAGTAGTGAAACATATATATTAACATATCCATATTTAATGTCATATTCTATCATACTTCCTGGAGTGAGTTTATAGAAGAAATTTAAGTAATTACTGTTGAAAGCAAAATAGTTTGTTTGAAATTCACTACTAAAGTGTTCTAATTTACCTTGCATTAATTCTAATGTTTCGGGTATTAATGTTATCATACACATAAATCCAGATAATAAACTCGAGATAATAAAATCTTTAATAATTTTAGTATCTTTTTTCTTTAAGTTAATATAATTATAAATAAAATAAAGTAAGCAAAATATACATTCCATATATCCAATATAGAAGTTAGATAATATTGAGATTGTTAACATTATTATATAGAGAACTTTTTTTCTTTCATTTATTAATTTGTCTAGTCCAATCATTAGAATAGGGAAGAACATTACATTGTCAAAATACATATAGTTAAAGAAATAACAAACATTGTATCCCATTAATGCATAACATATACTTAATGAAATATAAAATATATTACTTTGGTTTTTGAATTTATATTTTAAGTATTTACACATTGTGAATGCTGAAAGACTAATTCTTAAAAATATTAAAAATGTATAATATTCTGTTATTGTTTTTTCTGTCGCGAATAAACAAAGTAAGTTTGTTGGATTAAACATATAATAAATGTTTGTTGCATAGAAATTATATCCGAGTGATCCTCCAAAAGAGTAGAACAAACTATTTTTTCCAAGAAGTGCATTCTTGAAATTCATTGTAAAACTTGCATATTGTGATAATCCATCATATTTTGGTAATAGGTAATCGCCAAAGGGTTGTGTGTTTGTAAAAAAGCATGCTATAGATAAAATAATTATTGGTATAATTATTGAAATTATTTCTGGAATATATTTCTTAATTTTTATTTTCATGTTATCACCCTTGTAAAAAAATTATATCACAATGATGAAACTTTTAAAAAATCTATTGAAAGTTTTTTTTAAAAATGCTAATATTATTATAGCAAAGGGAGGATGAATCATGGATAACAATAAAGGACAAACAATATTTTTATCTGTTATAGGTATCGCAACATTATTAGTAGCAATTATTGGAGCAACATTTGCATGGTTTAGTATTACTATCCAAGGAAATGATAAAGCTTCTAGTATTATCGTAACTACTGCAACATTAGGTAGTGTAGTATTTACTGATGGTGATGAAATTAATATGACTAATATTAGACCAGAAGAAAGTCCACAAACTACTAAAACATTTACTATTGTAAATACAACATCTGGTGCAACAGAAAAAATTAATTATGTTATTTATTTAGATGTTACTGCAAATACATTAAGTGACGCTGCAAATGGTTATTTTGTTCATTCATTAAGTGGTAAAGCTAACAATAGTGGTACTGTTGCTAAAGCTATCACTGAGCAAGTTGTTCCTGGAATTGGAAAAAATGTATTAGGAAATGGTACTTTAAATGGTACTGAAACTCATACATATACTTATTCAATTCAATTTAAGGAATCAGGTTCTGATCAAAATGCTGCTCAAGGCAAAACATTCGCTGGTAAACTTGTTGTTGAAAATGCACAATAGTTTAATTTAGGATAAAATAAGTAGTTTAATTACTACTTTTTTTATTTGTAAATAAAAGTTTATGTTAGTATTATTTCTTGTAAACTAGTACGTTTTTTGTTATTATATATATAGTATGGTGACGAGATTATGAACAATGAAAAAGAAAAGGCAAGAAAATTTAATATTGTTATTTATTTATTGGTTTTAGTAGCTTTATTTACTATGTTAATTGGTACTTCTTATGCTTACTATATTAAAACAATTAAAAATGGTGATGAAACTAGAGTTATAATAAAAAGTTCAAATATGCTTTTAAGATTTTATGATGGAAATCAAATAAATGCATACGATATAGAACCTAATTGGGAGTCTACATATAAATTTTCAGTAGAAAACTATAGTCCTGATACAGTAGGCAAGTATAAAATAATTTTTGATATTGAAAAACCTCTTACTGATTCTATAGAAGATAGTTTTGTTTTTGAATTAACTGGTAAATCTTCTAAAAATAATAATGATAAAGTGGTTACTAAAAGTGAACAAGCTATACCTGTTACTTCAACTGAATTAGGAATAGGTGATATAAGTGTTGGTTCATTACATGATTATGAATTAAAACTTAAATTAAAAGATAATGGTAAAGATCAAAATTATTTAAATGGTAAAATGTTTATTGCTAAAATAACAGTTCTTTATGTTTATGAATAATGGAGTTTGTTTATGGAAGAGGATAAGAAAATTAAGAGAAAAAAAATATTTAAAATGATTTATAAAGTCATAAGTTATACTATTATTTGTATTCTTATGGCAATAGCTGCATTTTTAATATTTTATGTTATTAGTGGAAAGATTGCTCAAAAGCAAGGTAAAAAACCATTGTTTGGTTTATATACAATAATAAGTCCTAGTATGACTGGTACTTTAAATGTGTATGATGTTGCTTTTACTATGAGAGTTGATACAGACAAATTAAAAGAAGGAGATATAATTACTTTTTATTCTACTAACTCTTTCTTTGGTGGAACTCCTATAACACATAGAATTATAGAAATTGTTAATGTACCTGAATCAGGTAAAATGTTTAGAGTAAAAGGGGATGCTAATCCTAAAGCTGATGAAGAAAAAGTTATTCCTAGTAATGTTGTTGGTAAAGTTTTATTTAAAATACCACAGCTTGGAAGAGTACAATTTTTCTTAGCATCTAAAGGTGGATGGATTATTGCTATAATGATTCCTGCTCTTGTTATTATTTCATATGATATTTATAAAATATTTAGATTAGTTTTACTTAAAAGTAAATTATTAAGTATGGAAAATGAGCATGGAAATATTTAGGGGGTGTATTAAATGTATTTTTTAGCTATATGTGATAATTCTGCTATACTTAATGTAATGCTGATTGTTAAAACTGTAATTATGATTATTAGTATAGCTGTTCCTATTATTTTAATGGTTTCTTTAATGATTAATATTGTTAGAGAATTAATGAATGGAGATCCTGAATTATTAAATAAAATTAAAACTACTGCTGTTAAAAAGATGATTGCTACTGTAGTTATATTTATGATTCCAACATTAGTTAATGTTTTGACTAGATTATCTCCTGGTAATAGTGAATATAGAACTTGTTTTTCTAATGCTACATCTGAATATATAGCACAAAGAAAAAGCGAAGAAGAAGCAATGCAAAAAATAAATGATGAAAGACTTGCAGAGTATAATAAAAAAGTTGCTGAAGAGGCTGCTAGATTAGAAGCCGAAAGAGTTGAAAAAAATGCACAAGGTGCAACTTATGGTGGTAGTTCTAATTATTTTTCTACAGGTGACTATAGAACTTGGAAACAATGTTCTCAAAATTGGGGAAGTAATAGAATGGGAAAAAGTCAAACTATTTGTGGTGCAGGATGTACTTCTACTTCTGTAGCAATAGCTTTAGCTAAAAGTGGTGTAAGAGTGAATGTTCCAACACTTAATCCGGCAACTTTTGTTAACTGGATGAATAATAATGGCGGATATTCTGGTAATTTATTAGTTTGGGGTGCCGTAACAAATTTAGCACCAAATTTTAAATATCAAGGACAAACTAGTTTAACTGGTTCTAATGCTCATAAAGCTGAACAATTAAGACAAGCATTAAATAGAGGAGAATATGTTATTGCTTATGTAAAAGGTGGGGGACACTGGGTTTTTGTTGATAGAGTAGAAGGAAGTAATGTTTACATTATAGATCCTGGTGCTAATATAACAAATTTATTTGATTATTCTGGAGTTGATGGATATGCAAGTTACAAAATTGCTTAAATTTAAAGAATTATTTTTATTAGTATTCGTTATTATTTTGTGTACGGGTTGTACTAGTGAAATATATTATAACTTTGGTGAAGATGGTGTAGACTCAAAAATAACAATTAAATATAACGCTAGTGAATACACTAAATATGTAAATGATACTGATGAAGAATTTAATGTTAATAGAACATATACTAGTTATCAAGTAAAAACTGGTTCTGAAAAACTATTTGATGAAAACAAGATAAATAGTTTTGCTAATATGGATACTTATAAATACGATGGAAAATTAACACAAAATAATAATGACTTTATATATGAGTATACCTATAAATATAAATATGATGAATTTAAAAATAATAATATATTTAATAATTGCTTTAGTATTAAATATATAAGAGATGATGATGAAGCATATTATTATAGCTTATCTGGATATTATACTTGTAGATATGTTGAAGGTATGCAATTTAAAATTGAAGCAAAAGATAAGTTATTAAATACGAATTCGAAAAATGTAAATGGAGATACTGCTACTTGGACTATTGATCAAGAAGACAATAATATTTATTTTGCAATTAGTAAAGATAAAGTTGGAAGTGGAATAAGTGGCTGGTATATTGCTAGTGGTGTAGTAATTGGAATATTACTTGTTGCAACGCTATTCTTGTATAAGAAAATTAATTAGTACTTTAACTAGTACTTTTTATTTGTTTTAGCGTTGACAGGGAAATCCCTATACCCTATAATGTGTATGGTGATAAAAATGAATAAGATTGATCTTAGTATTGGGGGAATGAGTTGTAGTGCTTGTTCTTCTAGACTTGAAAAATATTTAAATAAAAAAAAGGGTATAGTAGATGCTTCAGTTAATTTAGTTCTTGCGATGGCTACTATAAAATACGAAGGAACTGGTATTAATGATATAGAAAGATATATCAAGGAAGCTGGTTTTGAAAGTTTAGGTCCTTATGATTTGTTTAAAGAAAAGAAAAATAAAAATATTAAAAGAAATTTAATTATATATAGTGTATTAGTTTTAATTTTACTATATGTGTCTATGTCTCATATGATAGGACTTCCAACTATTGATTTTCTTAATATGGAAAATCATGCTAATAATTATTCTATATGTTTATTAGTTCTTACTATTCCATTTATGATTTATGGTTTAGACATATTTAAGGGCGGTTATAAGAACTTAATACATAAAACACCTAATATGGATACTCTTGTGTCTATTGGTGTTTTATCAAGTTTTGTTTACAGTCTATTTAGTAGTATTATGATTATTCTTGGTAAAGATATGTTTGTTCATAATTTATATTATGAAAGTGCTGGAGTAGTTATATATTTCATAAAACTTGGAAGATATATAGATTCTAAAAGTAAAGAAAAAACTAAAGAAGCAATAAAGTCTTTAGTACAAATAACTCCTATGAAAGCTTTAGTTAAAACTAAAGATGGAGAAAAAGAAGTAACTATTGATGAAGTTAAAGTTGGTGATATTTTAATTTGTAAACCCGGTATGAAGTTTGCGGTTGATGGTATTATCGTTGATGCTAGCACTCATGCGGATGAATCTTTTATTACAGGAGAGAGTAAACCAAATAAAAAGACTATTAGTGATAAAGTAGTTGCTGGTAGTTTAAATATAGATGGTTCTGTTTTATATGAAGCTAAAGCTATTGGTAAAAACTCAACAATATCTGAAATTGTTAGATTAGTAGTTGAAGCTAGTAATACGAAAGCACCTATTGCAAGGTTTGCCGATAGGGTTAGTGGTTACTTTGTGCCAAGTATAATTTTAATAGCTGTTATTACATTTATTAGTTATTTATTACTTGGTAAAGGTATTAATGATAGTTTAGTTCATTTTGTTAATGTATTAGTCGTTTCATGTCCATGTGCTTTAGGACTTGCAACACCACTTGCGATAGTCGTGAGTGAAGGAGTATGTGCTAAAAATGGTATTCTTGTAAAGAATAGTGAGACACTTGAAAATTCGTATAAAGTTAATACTATTGTATTTGATAAAACTGGTACATTAACATATGGTAATTTAAAAATAAATAAAGTAAATAATTATAGTGATTATAAAGATAGTGAACTTAATATAATAATTTCGTCTCTTGAAAGTAAATCTAGTCATCCAATTGCAAGTGCGTTTAAGAATGAAAAATTAAAGTTAAAAGAAGTAACTAATTATAAAAATATTGATGGTATAGGTTTAGAAGGAAAGATAGAAGATAATAAATATTATATTGGTAATGCTAGGTTATTTGAAAAATTGAAAATTGAAAATAATTACTCTGATGATGAAAAAGAGTTAACTAAAGATGGTAATAGTATTCTTTATGTTATTGAAAATAAAAAGGTAATTGCATTAGTTGGTGTGAAAGATATTATTAGAGATGATGCTAAAAAAATAATTAATGAATTAAATGTTAGTAGAGAAGTAATTATGTTAACTGGTGATAATGAAATTACTGCTAATGTTATCGCAAAAGAATTAAATATAAACAATGTTATTTCTAACGTACTTCCAAGTGAAAAGGTAAAAGAAATTAAGAATTTAATGGAAGAAAATACAGTTATGATGATAGGAGATGGAATAAATGATGCTCCTAGTCTTGCAACATCTTCTATTGGTGTTTCTATTGGAAGTGGAACTGATATTGCTAATGATTCATCAGATGTAATACTTATGAATGATAATCTAGTAAATATAGTTAATTTAATTAATATTAGTAAAAGTACTATTAAAATTATAAAAGAAAATTTATTTTGGGCATTCTTTTATAATATATGTATGATACCTATATCAATAGGATTACTAAGTAGATTTGGTATTAATATGAATCCTATGATAGCAGGTTTATCAATGACATTAAGTAGCGTTACTGTTATGTTAAATACATTAAGATTAAAAAGAGTAAAGGTAAGGAAGTGTTAATATGTTTGGAAAGAAAAACAAAATAATAATTATAGTGGATGGTATGCATTGCGAACATTGTGCTAAGAAAGTTACTGATGCAATACTTAAAGTAGATGATAGTGCTAAAGTTAAAGTAGATTTAAAGAGTGGTGAAGTAACTATTACCAGTAAAAATTCAGTTGACATTGGTGATGTAAAAGAAAATGTAAATGAAACAGGGTTTACATTTGTAGGTGTAAAAGAGTAATATGAAGAAATTTCTTAGTATTTTGGTTACTTTTTTCAATATTTATTCTATATGGTTGTGATAAGCAAGAAGAAGCAGAAAAGAAGAATAATATTATAACTGTAAACTCAGCAGATGGAAAAATAGTGCTTGATACTACTAATATAACTAGTGATGTTACATTTGTTAATTATGATAGTAATGGAGTAATAATACAGTTTATTGTTGTACGTGGTACTGATGGTGAAGTTAAAATTGCATTCAATACATGTCAAGCATGTAATCCTTCTCCAAGAGCATATTTTGTTCAAGAGGGAGAATATTTAAAATGTGAAAATTGCGCTAGTTTATTTCACATAGACAAAATAGGAGTAGAGAAAGATGGATGTAATCCTATAGTAGTAGAAGAAAAAGAAGTATCTGAAAATGAAATAATAATTACAACTGATTACGCAGATACTTTAAGAGATAAATTTGTCAATTGGAATGGTATTGTAGAATAAAAAAGAAGTTAATAGATAGTTAACTTCTTTTACTTATCTTTGAAATAACTTTATACATAACAATCGATATAATTGTTAATAAGAATATACCTGTCATTACTAAATCTAAATTAAATACTTGAGAACCATATAATATTAAATATCCAATCCCGGCTTTTGAAGTTAGAAATTCTCCCATAATAACTCCTATTAAACACATTGATATATTTATTTTTAATGTATTAATAATAGTGTTTTTATTAGATGGAATTACTACATAAAACAATATATCTTTCTTTGCAGCATTAAATGTTTTTAATAATTTAATTTTTAATTTATCTGTATTTATAAAACCATTATAGATAGTTTGAATACTTACAATAACTGAAATTAATATTGCCATAGTAATAATTCCATTTTGATTAGCACCAATCCATATAATAATTATAGGACCTAATGCTACTTTTGGAAGACTATTTAATATTGTAAGATATGGATCAATAACTTTAGAAAGAAAATTACTTTCATATAAAATTATAGATATAATAATAGATATAAGAGTAGTTATAATAAAAGAAATAAGAGTTTCTTTTATAGTAATCCATATATGAATAAATAGATTATTTTCAATATAAAGTCTAGAAATAGTTTTTATTATTTTAGAGGGGGAACTAGTGATAAAAGAATTTATATAATTATGATTAGCTAGATATTGCCAAATAATAATAAAAAATATAAATATACTAAACTGTGTAATAGTTACTAATAACTTATTGAGCTTAATTCTTTTTAAATATTTTTTATGTTCATTACTCACTATTATCTATTTCCTTCCAGATAAGTTTGTAGTAATCTTTAAATTCTTTTGCTTCTCTATTATTTATTGGTGTACTTTTGTTAGATAAATTTATTTCATGTATATTTTTAATAGTTGCTGGTCTTTTAGAGAAAACTATTATTTTATTACACATAGAAATTGCTTCAGCAATATCATGAGTCACTATTACAACAGTTTTATTTTCTTCTTTGATTATTTTAAATACATCATCTCCAACTTTTAATCTTGTTTGATAATCAAGAGCACTATAAGGTTCATCTAGAAGTAAAATATCAGGTTTCATTGCTAATGTTCTAATAAGTGCTAATCTTTGTTTCATACCACCTGATAGAGAACTTGGATACTTATTAATAAAATCATATAGCTCATATTTTTTTAATAGAGATAAAATATACTCTTTGTTATCTTTAGTAAGTTTATGTTTTATTTTTAAACCAAGTAGGGCATTATCAAGAACAGTTAACCATGGAAATAATGCATCTTCTTGAAGCATATATGAAACTTTTATGCCATTTTTAATATTTA
>OLHA01000887.1_pt1 | contig 16903 bp, 13 predicted proteins | sample 1605961 | NCBI WGS metagenome assembly OLHA01 (sample SAMN03283288) | human gut metagenome | biome: human-associated habitat; material: feces | host: Homo sapiens | place: Peru | collected 2012
CAATTATAAGCCACCTCACATGCATTAGCATCAATCCAATCATCACTATCAACAAACATATAGTATTCGCCTCTTACTTGTTTTAGCGCATTATTTCGAGCTACAGATACCCCTCTATTAGATTGATTTAATAGAATAATACGTTTATCACGTTTTACATAATCTTCAAGGATAGCCAATGAATTGTCCTTACTGCCATCATTTACACATATGATTTCTATATCCTGCATGGTCTGATTTATTAAACTATCTAGACAATGCTTAAGATACTTCTCTACATTATACACCGGAACGATGATACTTACCTTGGGTGACATATCATTTTTCATATATTCGTTATTACTTTTTCACAAGCCAGAAATCTTTCAATTTACAGCTATACCACAATAGCCATACGGACATGGGCAAAAACTCTTTGCTTTTGTCCAAGGCTCAACCTCACAATACCTACAAACTTTAAAACCCGACTATGCACAATACTATTTAAGATAAATACTTGTAATCTTTAGGGCACCCTTCATTTACATATATCTCAAAACACTGCAATAGTACCTTTTCTGAAGGTGAATAGCATAAAGACAAATCACATAGTACAAATAACAAATCCTTATTATTAAATATGATTAATAGTTTTATTAACTGCCATATCTTGCCAAAAGAACGCATACTCATAATTATGACGAATAGTTGTGATTATAAGCACAATCATAAATCCCCAGTAAAGTGTTTTTTGTATATCTCTACTAAGTCCTATATTATCTATAGCTAATGGTATAGATATCAAACAAAAAATTGAGTAATACTGTATCACACGCATCAAAGATGTATCAACCCACATCATAGGAGTAAATACAAGAGCAAGAGACATTGCATGTACTACCATATCTGGAATTGAGTTTGGACGACGTGTCTTTGCAATAAAAACAAGAATACTTGAACCAACAATAAACATTAAAAAACTTGCGGCACCACCTGTATCCATTTCTGATTCTGCATACATCATATAATAATCTGAGCCTGAGTATATTGCTAAAAAGGATGCAATAGGGCGCGCAATACCAAATATCAATGGAAGCGCACACATTGTCATTAACAACAAAGATCTACTATTGGGTAAACGTGCAATAAAATAGAATGGCAAAAATAAAAATACTGATTTATGTATGAAACTTGCAATTAGCAACACTAACACGAATTTAAGAAATTTACGTTCTTTGATAAATGCAATGCCATAAAACGTTGCAACTGTTGCTATGGTTTGACGTATACCTGTAATTGAGAAGAAACTATAGAACATAACCTGATACACACAAAAAAACATCAACAATTGATTCATTGTATAAAGATGTCTCTCTACCATTCTACACAAAGGGTAAAAAAATATTATTGCAACAAAAAATAAGTACGCCAAAAAGTTAGGACAAACAGAACTAAATACTTTCATCAGTAACCAATAACCAGCATCTTTGCCTTCACCTAAAACATATACATCATAAAAATTATGCCAAATAACCTGCCATGTTCTATGTTCGTAAGTAAAAACAAAATCTTCGTAATAACTATATGTATCTGAACCGACTGCCAAGTTTCGAAGAGCCGACTGCAATATTAACACCCAAATTATAAATGTCATATATTTATGTCGATTTCGATCGTTATCACCCCAACTTTCATATTGTTTACATACAATAAAACATAAAAACATCAATAGTAACTGTAATAACATATCTATCTAATCTTTAATATTTTTTTTATAGGTACAGAAAAAAGTTCTTTCTCACTCTTATTCATTGCAAGAAACCATATAGAAAACAGATAACATGAAGTGTACGCTATAGTTTTAATAATGAATCCAGTCCATCCTGTCTGTATAATATAATATCGATTAAACAACAGACATATAGCAGTTATAAATAATAATGATGGTAAAATTTTTATATATGAATTTATAAAAAATGTAATTATATTGATATGTAAAGTCTTATAATAAATATAGTCCATCATGATTGTACGAACAATATATGCTATCATAATAGAACCACATAAGCCCACAACCCCATAATATTTAGTCATCGGATAAGACAAAACAAGATTGATAGCAGCCATCAACATAAAAGCATATGCCTGTAATTTCACCTTGCCTTCTGCTATCACTGTTGTATTTCCTATCTCCTGTGGAAGTTGCAAGAATGATGGAAGAATTATTAGCAAAGCGCATACATAAACTTCGTCATAACCATGTCCAAGCCAAAGCTGAATAAAATCACGACCAATACAAATGAATCCAACACATATTAAACCAATAATATATATTTGAATACGAGCTATACGGGTCATTAGATTCAATATTTCATCGCGATTACCACTAGCCACCATTCGTGAAACTTTAGGAAGAAACATTCCATTAATAGCATTTGCAAAGCTGAAAGTATAACCCTCCAAACATATAGCTATACCTAAAATCGTAATAGCCGAAGAGGTAGCAAAAGCTGCCAAGATAGATGGGGCAATATTAAAAATACATCTTTGAGCAAGCTGTATTACTGTTACCCATACCGAGAAACTTAGAACGGATTTAAGCACATTCTTATCCCAATATCTCCATTTAATGGCAGTAAGTCTTGCTCTACCAAGTACAGCTAATTTCAAGAATATTATAACTATACCAGCTACAGAATTAACAATAACAAGAGAAAATAATCCTCCTCCAAATATCAAACAGCCGGTCATCAATACAACTACTATCAATTTATGAAGTAAATCACAAGATTTAAGTTGTATAAATTTCTCATAAGATGTTATGATACCATTAAGAGGTATAAAAGGAAACGAGATTACACAAAACAAAGAAGCGATTATATATACAATTTTAAAGTTCCCCATTTCTTCAAGAGTTAAACCTTGATATATTTGGGATAAAAAAAAGTATATAATAGTCAAACTGAATAGAATTACCAAATCACCAAGTAGGTATAACTTGAATACAAGCCCAAGTAAACTATCAACTTTGTCTTGACGTTCTTCTGCTAGGAATTTGGATACAAAGCGCGTAATGGCACTTCCAAGTCCAAAATCAAATACGAAGAGGGATATAACAGACATAGCTAAAGTGTATAGTCCATAATCAGCTTTACCTATGGTGTTAATCATCCATGGCGTATATAGCAATCCGATGACAACGTTTAAAAATAATGCTATATAAGAAATAATAGCACCTGTTTTTATTTGATTCATTATATTTTAGATTTACCTAGCACCCAAGGTACATATTTAGGAATAAACCATACCAAGAATACCAAAGAAATAATCATTATTAAAATAGCTGCTTTTGAGGACACATATTGCTGAGCAATCATGCATACAACCTGATGAAATGCCAATATAATCAAACTGTATTTCCCACATGTTGAAAGAAATATAATAATGTATCTATTAAAATATCGTTCTATAAAGAGCGAAATGCCCACCATACCACCTATAGCAAACAAGGGTGTTATATAATAAATAGGTGAGGGAATCTTATTTATGAACCACTCGGGAAGTATATGGCAAACTGGCAAATATAACAACGAGAGCAAAAAACCTATAACACATAGTACATAGTATGTAACACCAACCTTTTTTGTACAAATTAAAAATGGTCGGCATAAATTTCCTATTCCATAAAACCAAACTCCACAAAATGCGAGCAGCATATTATTTGACACAAGCCCTATCTTTATAGAACTAATAAAGCTAAGAATTGTACATATTAATATACAAGCCAAAACCAAAGTGGGGCGCATTTTAGATAGCGGATAAAATGCTATTTCCACCATTATAAGAACGGGAATAAACCATAGTGCGTACCCCCCCAACCGGTTGTAATTAAGCCGATTAGAAAGCTATAATAGTCCTCAACAACATAATAGTAACCAAGGGCGACAATTATACTAAATACAAAAAAAGGAAAAACAAGACCTTTAGCTCTATTCTTGAAAAATCTGAATAAATTATCCTTATATTTTATGTTATTAAATAATAATCCACTCACAAAGAAAAATAGTGGAATATGAAATGTTGATACCCAATCTGTCACAAACGGTACTGCGCCTGGTGTAATATGGCCATATACTATCAACAGAATAGCAATTCCTTTAAGAATATCTACAAAGGCATAATGTGTAGCTTCCATATTATACTTGTTATTTACGAAGAAATGGTATATTCTTATATAGGAACGATTCTATTCTTCTAGTATGAAAAGTACGTTCAAACCAGTTTCCCCTCAAAAGAACATCCAGCTTATGTTTGTATATTTTCTCATCTAATACACATTTTGGATGTTTTAACGGGAAATCAAGTTCATAAGTTTTCATATAAAGTAGTCTACGCACTTTCTTGGGAAGTAATCTTATGTCATTTACCGCATGCGTTGATTCTGCGGCTATTCCAATATTGCATGTCATATTTTTTTTAGGTACAATATTGAATGTACTATTAAAATAAGCATTTCCACCTAAAATGCTTTCATAATGCTCTCTACCGGATGCTTTGTGCTCTTTGCTTACTGCGGAAAATGATCTAGCTTCTTCTTTTCCAATGTTAGCTTCTAAAAGTTTCATTTCATATTTATTATCCAATAGGTTGTACTCAGGATCCCATTGATCTATAACCCTTCGCCATGAAGCCCAACCCCATATAGCACCTCCTCCTTTAGAGAAAAAGTAATCGTATGGACACTCCTCATAGATGCCTAAATGATTCATCCCACAAATCATGTTGATACGAGTATCATTTTCATACTTGTCGAGAAGTTCCTTGCAGTAACGAAAAAAACTTACCGACATAACATCGTCATCTTCTATAACAATACCCTTTTCTTCTGTTGAAAACATCCATTTTTGTGATATATATTCAGAAGGGTCACATCCATAATTCGTTTCTTGATAGAATTTATGAACTTCGCAATCCCAATCAATCATATTCTCAATAGCTTTGCGACAGATAGAGATGTTCTTAATATCATCTGGACGACCTAAACGAGGTCCATCTTGATATAGGTAAAGCCGCGCAGGACGAGCCTTACGAATTTGTTCGAAAGTACGGACCGTCTGTTCTGTACGGGTGAAAAAAAGTAAGAGGACGGCAACATCTACTTTACTTCGATGTTCTCCGGTTATATAAGTATTTTTTTGCATTTTATCTATATTTTATAACTTTAGCAGGGCACCCTGCTATAATTGCATTATTTGGGATTTCAGAATTAACCAATGATTGTGCACCTATAATTACACCATCATTTCTTTTAGATCCTTTGAGAATCGAACATTGCGCTCCTATCCAAACATCTTCGCCAATAATTATACCATTAGAAGCAGTTTCATCAGGCTGAGTTCTAAAGAGTGTTCCTGCTTTTGTTCCATGATTTGTATCAATAATATAACATTGACCTGCAATGGATGAATTGCAGCCGATTTTAACTTTTTTCTTGGCGTAAATGATAGTTCCTATGCCGATTTCAACATTGTCTCCAATCTCTATATCATTTCCCCAAAGATACGCTCCTGGATAAAATGTAACATTCTTTCCAGTTTTCAAATTATTTACTTGTATGTAAATCTTCCCTAAAACATAGGGGGGTAGAATCAGGTGTTATACAGCATTTGATAGACTTATTTCTTATTATGTCTACTATCTTATTATATATACGATAGCAGTAGTTTAATGTAATTATTATGATTTTTATACGTTAGTATTTGCATATACATTAATCTTATATAGTATATCTATTATCATTATTAATAGACATAACTATATCTATATGCATTTATTTAATTCTAGTTTAAATGATCTGTCTAATTTATTGAGCAATTCACTTGAAGATTGCTGGTAGTTACAATGTTTAATAGCATCTGCAAGAGCCTTTCCGTTTGGTGTTTCATAAAATGTGAGGACATCAGCAATCGCAGATTTCTCTAGAACGGGAATGCGAATGGTTACTACTGCTAAACCATTTGACATATATGTAAGTACTTTAGAAGGAAAAGAGGTATCGTTATATTCTCCATCAGGTTTTTGGGTACTTAAACCTATATGACAACTTTGCAAGAATTCGATAAACTCTGTTCCTTTTTTGAGTCCGTCATAGGTAATTGTAGCTTTTGAACTTTCTTGTTCATATTTAATCATCCTTTTTATGTTCTCTGTATCTTGCTCTGTGCCAAATCCACAAATATGAATGTGATAATTCTCAGGCAAGTATTCTGCTGCCTGAATAGCAATTTGTGCCCCTCCCTTGTTTGCGTCAAAAGTTCCAGCATATATAGCATGAATCTTACCATCGTTGAATTTCTCAACAATTTTCTGCTCTACCTTATATGTGCCATATATAACTATTGAAGGTTTGCGATATTTATTGATTTTGCCATCTAAAAGATCATTGGATAGAATGAAGGCATCTGCAATGTCAAACATTTTGAACTCTAAATTTCTCCAATAATTCGACATGGGAGAAACATCTGAATAGATCTCTTCGACTTCAAGTACAAGATTGAATCCGCATATTTTTTTTGCCCATCTAATAACATCAAAATAGCCGAGAGAATGATAAGTAATCACTGTATCTCTCTTATTACAATTGTACAATAAATAAAAAAACAGAATAGCTAGATGCCATATTTTTTTTATTTTTTTTAAAATCCAATTGTTTCCACCCCAAGATAATGGAAGTGACAATGTTATACCATCAGCAATTTGTTTTTTCTCAAACGGGTATACTTTGAATTTATGTTCCGTAACTTCAGATACGGATATTATTTCAACATCTACGTTATTAGATGCAATAGTTTTTGCTATATATTCAATTTTATTAGATGCTGATGTTACATAATTTCTTTCAACATCAGAGTCTTGTTTATCAAAATAGGCTATATATTTAACAACCTTATGATTCATATATTAATATGATTTTATTGCTTATATTTAATATTGTAATCTTTATCATTTGTATACAGATTAATATACTTATGATAATTGTCTTGCATTTCAAAATTATCTTTAACCCATCGTATACAATCTTCACTATATCGTCTTTTAGTATTTCGACGAATGATTTGTACTTTCTCCCATAGTGAGACATAATCCCCTGTTACTACTCCATAACTACATTTGTTATCAACTGTTTCTTGAGCTCCTGTATTTGAATAAGTAACTACAGGTGTGCCACATGCTTGTGGTTCAATATTTATGAGTGAAAAACTTTCTTCATGTGTACAATTGATAAAGACATCAGCTATGGTATATAGAGCAGCTAACTGTTGGCGATTGGTAGTATACCCAAAGGTCACTATTTTTTTCATCTGTTCATGTCTAAGATTAAGAGACATGAGTAATGAAAGTTTGGTATCATCACATCCAAAAATAAGAAATCGCTCGTCGAATTGCATTTGACTAAGTATAAAACAGAAAGCGTCACGATTAATAGGATCAAGCCATTTCGTAGCAAGTCCCATTATTATATAATTACCTTTTAAAGAATATACTAATTTTTCTAATGACTCAGAATGTTCAATATCTTGGATGTGTGTTGGCTTGAAGATATTGGTGTCAATACCATTTTTTATAGCTATAATACGTTTATCCTTAAAGATTCCTTTTTTTGCCTCTTCACAAATCCATTGAGATACGCCTGTAATTGTAAGATTTGGAATGGCATCAAACAATCGTTTACGATCGGCAAGTATTTGTCTTGATTTGTCAATGAAAAAAGCTGGCGTATCAACCTTCTTTTTAGGACAATTTCCACATTGTTCTTGCCATTTAAGACAGCCTACCTGTGTATAATGAAAACATCCTCCAGTATAATACCAACAATCGTGCATAGTTACTATTGTTCGAATGTTCTTTTGGGAAAGATAATGCAGCAGCATAGGTAAATTAATATAGTTACCATGAAGAGTATGCAGATGTACTATATCCGGCTTAATTTGATCTATATATAATAGAAACTTTTTTGTTGCTATATACGAAAAATATGCCTGTCTTCCATTAATACGACAAAGAATAGCATGTATTTTTTTCTCCCATGTTTTGCCAATTTGGTATCCATTGTGTAGTTGATTAGTTGGAATATTGGTTTTGGAATAAGCAACATAACATTCTATTCCTTGCTGTTCACATAATATTTGTATATCGCGTACAATTGTTCCTGTACTAGCATAGCCATATACACCATTAATTAATAAAATACGCATGTTTGTTTTTTATGTTTGCAAAATCCCTGCGTTAATATATTTCTCATATAAACTATTTTCTTTGTAGCTGTTGGTGGTATCGAACCACATTCCTTGCAGAACAACCTGTACAACAGCTAACCATATTGAAAGTTATAGCCCTTTCGTGGCGGGAGCATCTGCTCTGTTCAAAGCCATGTTAGGACTTTTAACTCCCAGATTGCCCACCATGAGTAGTATTTCTACTACATCTGTTGTTGAACCTGTATTGATTATTTTTGTTTTCATAATCTTTCCCCCTATAAAATTCGTTAGTTTCTTTATTATCATATAGACATTACCTATAGAGCGTAGTAACGCACTAAACCATAAGATAGGGTTTTCAAAGCCTTCAAACAGAGCTATAATTGAACAGAGCCTATTAAAATTTACGCCAAACCATTTTATTGACTATGCCAACATAAGACTGTACAATCTTCACAACCTTTGTCGATACATTTTCATCCACATAGTCGGGCACAGGAATGCCATGCTGACCATCTTTGCAAAGTTCAACAGCAGTGTCTACTGCCTGAAGTAATGACTTTTCGTCAATACCTGCTATGATAAAGTCACCTTTGTCAATGGCTTCGGGACGTTCGGTTGAGGTACGGATGCAGATAGCTGGGAAAGGATGTCCTACGCTTGTGAAGAAGCTACTTTCTTCGGGTAGGGTGCCTGAGTCGCTTACTACGGCAAAGGCATTCATCTGCAAACAGTTGTAGTCGTGGAAACCTAAAGGTTCGTGCTGGATGACACGCTTATCAAGTTTGAAGCCCGAGGCTGCCAAACGATTGCGTGAACGGGGATGGCAACTGTAAAGTATGGGCATGTCGTATTTCTCTGCCATTTGGTTGATGGCATTGAAAAGGGACATAAAGTTCTTTTCGGTGTCGATGTTTTCTTCGCGGTGCGCTGAAAGGAGTATATATTTGCCTTTCTCTAAACCAAGACGTTGGTGGACATCGCTGGCTTCGATTTCTGTAAGGTTGTTGTGAAGTACTTCTGCCATGGGTGAACCTGTTACATAGGTACGTTCTTTGGGAAGTCCACAGTCGGCAAGGTATCTTCTGGCATGTTCTGAGTATGCCATGTTGACATCTGAGATGATGTCTACAATGCGACGGTTGGTTTCTTCGGGCAGACATTCGTCTTTACAACGGTTTCCTGCTTCCATGTGGAAGATGGGGATGTGCAAACGCTTGGCTCCGATAACGCTGAGGCATGAGTTGGTATCACCAAGTACTAAGACGCCATCTGGCTTTGTTTGGGCAAAGAGCTTGTAAGAGCAGTTGATGATATTGCCACAGGTGGCGCCAAGGTCATCGCCTACTGCATCCATGTATACTTCGGGTTCGGCTAACTTCAAATCTTTGAAGAAGATGCCGTTGAGGTTGTAGTCGTAGTTTTGACCTGTATGGGCAAGAATGACATCAAAGTACTGACGGCATTTATTGATGACGGCAGCGAGACGGATTATCTCAGGGCGTGTGCCGACAACGATAATGAGCTTTAATTTGCCGTTGTCTTTGAACTTTATATCTGAATAGTCAAATTTGGGTTGCTTTTCCATATACCTTTTTATTTCTGTTCTACCTTATCAAAATAGGTATCTGGTTTGTTGGGGTCGAAGATTTCATTGCAATACATGACTGTTACTAAGTCTTCGGTGTCAGAGAGGTTGATGATGTTGTGGGTGTAACCTGGAAGCATGATGACGGATTGGATTTTGTCGCCACTTACTTCGTAGTTTAACACTTCATCGGCACCTTCTTTGCGAAGCTGGATAAGTCCGTGACCTGCAACAACAATGAATTGTTCCCATTTGGTGTTGTGCCAATGTTCGCCTTTGGTGATGCCAGGCTTGGAGATATTGATGCTTACCTGACCACAGTTGAGAGTGTGTACCAATTCTGTGAATGAGCCACGTGGGTCTACATTCATCTTTAAGTCGAAAATAGCTTTTTCCTTTGGCAAATAGCTAAGGAAAGTGCTATACAGACGTTTGGCAAATGAATCGACGGGGATTTCTGGAATCATCAATGTCTTGGGCATATCAGCAAACTTGTGGAGTAAGTCTACGATTTCACCAAGAGTAGCCTTATGGGTGATAGGGCAATAGCAATACTTGCCTGCTGCAGAAGGAAGTACTTCAAGTCCCTCAAACTCGCAATGATGCTCTTCACTCTTCAATGCATGAATCATTTCGTCAACAAGGTCATCAATGTAGAGCAGTTCAAGTTCTACACTTGGGTCGTTGACGGTTATGGGGAGGTCTTTGGCAATATTGTTGCAGAAGGTGGCTACTGCACTGTTATAGTTGGGTCTGCACCATTTTCCATAGAGGTTAGGGAAACGATATACCAATACTTTGGCTCCAGTCTCCTTGCCATATTCAAGGAACAAATCCTCACCTGCTTTCTTGCTTCTGCCATACTCGCTGTTGCCGAAACGTCCTGTCAAGGACGCTTGCTGTGAACTTGAAAGCATAACGGGGCAGTTGTTACCATGAGCCTTAAGGGTGTCGAGCAAGGTAGAAGCGAAACCGAAGTTACCCTTCATAAACTCGTCATTGTCCTTGGGGCGGTTTACGCCGGCAAGGTTGAATACGAAGCCACATTCCTTGCACCATTGGTCAAGCTGCTCGGGTGTAGAGTCGATGTCATACTCGAAGACCTCATCTATTATGAGGTCTCCGTAGCAGCGAGCCTTGCCGTCTTTAATATTGTTGAGTTGAGCACAAAGGTTTTTACCAACAAAGCCTTTGGCTCCAGTTACTAATATCTTCATACGCCTTAATTACTGCACGAAGTTACCCTCGCCACTCAACTCCTTCTTAATGTACTCCAGCGCACCAATCTTCGCCTTTGTCTCCTCCAAGTTCAAACGATAAGTATTGTCTGAGTTGAATTCTTCGATTTCAGCACGCTTGGTGTCTCCTTCCTTAAAGAACTTGTCGTAGTTCAAGCCACGATTGTCAGCAGGCACGCGGTAGAAGTTACCCATATCCTCAGCCTTGGCACACTCTTCCTTGGTGAGCAGTGTCTCGTACATCTTCTCGCCATGGCGGATGCCGATAACTTTGATTTCTTTTTTCTTGCCACCGAACAGCTCGCATACTGCTTCTGCCTGTGTCTGGATAGTGCAAGCGGGAGCTTTCTGAACGAGGATGTCGCCATTCTGGCCATGCTCGAAAGCAAAGAGAACGAGGTCTACAGCCTCTTCCAATGACATGATGAAACGTGTCATCTTTGGCTCTGTCAATGTGATAGGGTTGCCATTGCGAATCTGGTCAATCCACAAAGGAATTACAGAACCACGTGAGCACATTACGTTACCATAACGTGTGCAACAAATCTTGGTCTTGCCCGAATAACGACTCTTTGCCACAGCAATCTTTTCCTCAACAGCCTTGGTTATACCCATCGCATTGATAGGATAAGCAGCCTTATCAGTAGAAAGACAGATAACAGCACCTACACCAGCCTCAATAGCGGCAGTAAGCACATTGTCAGTACCTATAACGTTGGTCTTAACAGCTTCCATCGGGAAAAATTCGCAAGAGGGCACCTGCTTCAATGCTGCTGCGTGGAAGATATAGTCAACACCAGGCATTGCGTTACGGCATGATTGTAAATCACGTACATCACCAATAAAGAACTTAATCTTGTTGGCAACATCAGGATACTTTGTCTGATATTCGTGACGCATATCATCCTGCTTCTTCTCGTCGCGTGAGAAGATACGAATCTCACCGATGTCTGTACGAAGAAAACGATTTAATACTGCATTACCGAAGGAACCTGTTCCACCAGTAATCATAAGAGTCTTACCTGCAAAAATGCTCATAATGTATTAATTGAATTTATTATTATTGTTTTGAAATATTCTTAACATCAGCATGGTTCTTATTTATTCTTGTCTAATTCAAGTATAGCCTTTAGGCATGACATGAATGTACCATTAGTGAAAAGTATAGGACACTTATCATTCTTTTGCACCAAATTATTTATAAGTTTTATTTTCATTGAATCTGAAGCATTATCTTTTAGAGCCTTGCTTATTTCTTTTTTCAGATCCTCTACATTCTCTGTCACAAAATGTTTCGTTGCAGCAACATTTGCTATTCCGCTTTTAATCTTTGCGGTATCTCTTATTGTCTTTTCTAACAATGTTTTGAACTCTTCTTGTGTCATTTGAGACAGAAGTTTGCTATCTTCATTGAATAGGTCTTTTGTAAAAAGATATAGAGTCCATAGTGAAAGAAAAAGTACTATTAATGTAATATCTATTTTTGATAGATAATCTACAGACATATTAAAAACAATATGCCACCAAGCATTTATAGTGAAGAAAAGAATTAAACAACAAATCAGCTTGTCGTATGCCAATCGTTTTAACTTATCCATATGCTCTAATTTATATAGTTTTCAATTTCAAATAATTCCTTACTCCTCAAATAGTACTTCTCAAGTATTTTTATCCTATCTTGGATATACCCAGTATTCAAGAGGAACATTTCTGTAGCAAAATTCATGTAGCAAGAATCGTTGCGTAGGTCATCTTCCAAAAAGAAGAGGGTAGTTATCATTTCCTTATATGCTTTTCCTGATGTATGCATCTGAATTGCCCTGTGATAGAAATCCAGTGCATTGCCTATCAGATAACTGCTCGTGAGATACCGATGACTGCTCGGACATATCTTGTTATACATGACATCTATCACGTCTTCCTTGCTTATTCTGTCATACCACACATCTGTTTTCCGAATGAGTGTTTCTATGTCTTGTAAGACTGTTTCTATTTCAGACTTATCAAGTTTATAGTGGTAGCGTTTCATCAAACCGTCCATCCACTCGTCTTTGTCTTCTGACTTTACATAAGAGAAAATCTCTCTGAGACTTATAAGCAAATGATTCCATATAAATCCCTTTTCGTATGTTTCTGCTATATATTCGTTATTGTATAATGTCGTGCAATACAAAGGTGACACCAAGTCTGATATTTTGTTAAGGCAGAATAATGTGTCACAAACAAAGTACATGAGGAGCTCCAAACGATTGCTCATTTCATCAGTGTTCGCATCAAAGATATCCCATTCCACCTGATGGAAGAAATTTTTGAAGGAACGCTCATCATACAGATAAAAAGCGATAATGTTCAATGTGTCTATCAACCGATGTTTCCCTTTTGAATAAATATCCTTTACATTGGGAATAAGCATACATAAGACTTGTTCGTTGACAAAAGCTTTGAACTGTAAGTTCTCAATGTTTTGTGTAAGTGAACATATTAATTTGTCATGTCCTAATTGGGTCGCATTAAGTACCTTGTTTAATACATAAATCCTTAGTGTTTCTTCATTGCTTGACAGGCAAATTTGGTAGTAGCGATAAATGACGGCTTCTATGTCTGCGAAATTGCTAACCTCATCAAGATTGATACGATCCAAGATGTGCATATCCAATATTCGCTTTATCTTATCTATCTCTGCCGCATTTATATGTCCGTAATGTTCAAATGTACATCTAATGGCTTCTTCTGTCACAGATTTGCTGAATTTAAGAACGTCATGGCTGGTAATTCTTGTACTTGTGCTTTTATAGTAGGCCATCACTGAATCTAATATCTGACAATATAGTGTATACGATGCTTTGTATTCGCCTATGTCATGAAAAGCTAAAGCTGCTGACCAATAGGAAATGATAGCTCGTTCAAAAGTCCCTATTTTCAAATCAAGTGTTTGCGGAATATCTATAACATTGTCTTCACCAACATTGTCTTTTGAAATGCTTGCATCACCGAGTTCCTTTGAAAGTTTAATCCAGTTATTCATTAGACCAAAGATTGGTTCAATAGAGGATATTCCTGTACGTTGTTCTTTTCGTAATTCTTTAGCACAAGCCAACATACAGTTTCCTAATCCGACAAGAGAGTTGGCAATAGCCATTGTTGGTGTATAACCATTGGCTCTAAGTTTATCTTTGTTTCTTGATGTCAATAACGTGTTTAGCAAAACAAGCGATTTCTCTGTCATGTAATTTTGGGAGGCTATATTATCTGTTTTCTTGCCTATCTGATTCAGGTAGGTCAGCAGACTCTTGCTGTAACATATACATGCAGAACATGGAGGGGTGCATAACGCTGGTGATTCTTTACGGCAAGCTTCACAGCTTTCATGTTTCTTGTAGGGGTAGCCGTTGTTCACTCGGTTCCAAAGTAAATGCAGATTGTTTTCATCACTGAAGTTTTTATAAAACATGATGTCACCACATTTTCCAAAGTAATCAACAAAAACGACATTGCGATATTTCAAGTCCAAGTTCTTGGTCATGCTGTCAAACTCTTCTTCCATCTGTTTTAAGTCATGCTCTGTAAAGCCTCCCAAGTCCATTTTTTCTAGGACAAAAAGTTTTGCAAGTGGAACAAGATACATGATACGGATGTTCTCAAATTGAGATTTCTTGAATCTGGTATAGTCAAGTGCAGTGTCCTTGGCTTTTCTGAATTGTTCTACATATTTCAACAGTGTACAGACAAGATTTTCGTATGTCAAATACGCAGTGTCAAATGTCTTTCGCTTTTCGTATGCCAATCCGAGTTTTAAGGACAGACGGATGAAAAACAATATCTTTGAGGCTTCTATTTCTTCCAGTTTAAGGGCTTCTCCATTCTTGCCTTTTTGTCTTGACAAAGCTGACAGGGCTTCTTGAAATTCATAAATAGCCTGTTCATAGTCCTCCTCAAGCATGTAAATGTCACCAAGCATATGATGCAGACTTGCTGCAGCAGTTGATTCTTGCTTGTTCTTCTGATAATGTTCCAGTTGGAGCATATACAGATTCTTTACAGATAGCAATTCGTCATGTGAGAAGTTGAACAGATATGAAATTTCTTCTGATGTCTTTGAGAAGAATGTTATTTCCTCTGAAAGGCGCAAAGGAAATTTGTACTTATACAGGTTTATGATATTTACGTCTATATGTGTTCGTGCCAAGAATGATATGATACCACCGATAAAGTCACGTAGTTCCGGCACTCGATTTATATCCAACAATTCTGGCATATATTCCAAATTTCTCATGGAGAAACCTGACTTATGGAATTTGTACAGATTGGATATCATAAACGATGTTGATACAAGTAGCTTGTCATTATAGATATTCGACTTGTCTATCAGATTTTGTATCATCGGATAGACAAGATAATTGACAAAACCTATACGCATAAGATTCCTGCTGTCGAAATACAGGTAGTATTCACACGGTGCGTCTATACCTAAATGGAAATCTATGTTGTCATTATAGTTTGTGTTTTCTCTTTTGGATTTGATGTTGTCCTTTGTTCTGACAAATTTTTCAATAAACATGGCCAACTTCTTAGGAGAGCCATTGCTCATGTACACGAGATATGTCAGATAACAATGGAGGAATATGATGCGGCGTTCAAGTATTCCATTATATTCAGAGTATTTTGAACTGCCGACTTCTATTCCTTTGTTTCTCCACACTTCTTTTATAGTATTGGAATATTGCTTTAATGTAATTTTTTCCTTTTTTTCCTTTTTCCCCTCTTTTCCTTTGTCTGTTTCCTTACACTGGCATAGCAGACTGCAAAGATATTCTTCTATCATGGAATCTACACCGCTGTAACTTTCGGTGCGACGAAAGAAACTGCTGACATTCAACTGGCCATTGAATATACTATGTATGTTGAACTCTCTGTTGGAAATGTCAGACAACGTCGCCTCATACATATCATATCCTGTTATAAAGATGAACTTGGCGAAGGAACTTGATATAAAATATTTCATGTTGGCAATCAGGCTTGCCAACATTCTTTGGCGGCTTCTATAAGTGGAATTTCCATTTACTATATTGGAAGTATCGTACTCTGGCAATATTGAACGTTCATCATCCTTTGGCGAAATTTTGTCCAACTCATCTATCACGAATATAAAGCGGATGCCACTTCCTTTATGAAGTCGTATGAGATCCAACAGATTGACCAACAATTCTTGAATTTCTGGTATCTCTGCTATAGGATATTTCAACTGCTTTTCTGCCTTAACACCCAAGCCAAGAGTGGAATTGTTACCCGTTGCCGAGGTGTTTACACTCGTTTCTGACGATGTCGTCATTTCTGCATCAATACGCTCTATTAGAGAATTCCATTTCTTCTTGATTTGTGAAATGGTTATGCACCAATCCCAATTGGTGACTTTCCACATTCCATATAATATGGCATTGGCTATTTTCCATGAAAAGAATACTCCGATAATTGTGCAAAAGCAAAAGACCCAAGAAATGAAGTCTTTCAATAGATTTCCAATGAAGGCATAGGTGTTGTCAACATTAAAGAGCCATTTGCTTGCTAAAGTGAAAATCGTATTCTTATATCCGATAATAAAGGCGAATATTAAGGCAACTACAAACGTTACTAAATAAGAGTTCCAACAGGCCAGTCTTCTATGTGCCAACTCTTTCTCAAAACTTGTCTTTGACAGTTTGCATATCATTGCGAGCAATGCCTTTGCTGACATCAACTCGTTTCCGACATTAACTGTTACTGGTATATATCTGCAATAACCTTTAACAAACGGATTTTTGCCAAACTTTTTTTTGTTTTCTTCCTTCAGTTCCTGGATGGAT
>OLHA01000889.1_pt1 | contig 16875 bp, 13 predicted proteins | sample 1605961 | NCBI WGS metagenome assembly OLHA01 (sample SAMN03283288) | human gut metagenome | biome: human-associated habitat; material: feces | host: Homo sapiens | place: Peru | collected 2012
CCTTTTCTTCCGAAGGCACTGCCGTTATTGCCGACTGCGTGTCATGTCCGCACACCGCGGTGACGGGCACTTTATCAAGTCCCAGTTCTTCGCAGATATCATCGCTCAAATATCCCGTTACGGAGCCGGCGGGGACAATCCTTTCGAATATGCGCCGCGGCAGACCGAGCTTTTCGAGCATTGTGCCGCTCCACTCGCGTGTGTTTATGTCCACAAGCTGCGAAGTCGTTGCTATTGAATATTCGCTCACCTTGTTTCCTGTCAGGAAATAGGCAAAAAGGTCGGGCATAAACAGCAGGCTTTCTGCGCGTTCCAGCAGCTCCGGACGGTTCTTTTTTATGCTCAAAAGCTGAAACGCCGTGTTGAAGTCCATAAACTGAATGCCGGTAAGACCGTACATTTCCTGCTTGCTTATCAGCTTTGCCGCTTCGTCCGCCATGCCGGAATTTCGTTTGTCGCGATAGTGAACGGGGTTTTCGAGCAATATCCCGTTTTTGTCGAGCAGACCGAAATCGACGCCCCATGTGTCGATGCCGATGCTGTCAAAGCCGCCCTCGCGCTTCGCTTTGAGAAGTCCCTGCTTTATCTCGTGGAAAAGGCGCAGCACATCCCAGTAAAACGTTCCGTTTACGGTTACGGGGTCGTTGGAAAAGCGGTGGATCTCTTTGAGCGTTATTCTTCCGTTTTCAAGCGTGCCGAGAATCGCTCTGCCGCTTGAAGCGCCGAAATCAAAGGCTAAAACACGTTTTGACATTTCTTTTTCTCCTCTGCGGGCGTTTATTTTACCACGCCTTTTTTGAGTATGATGTTGGCATACAGCGCACTTTCGCTTGTTGCTATAACGGCATACGCGTCGCGCGTTCTCTCATAGAACTTAAAGCGCTCGATTTGTGAAATGTTTGTTTCGCCGTTGTTTTCCGTGATGATTTTTTCATATTTTGCCCAGATTTCAGGTGTGGGATCGCCCTGCGTCGTCGCCATGAGCATTGCGGGGCTTTCAACATATGTGTCGAGCGGAATGAGCTTTAACACGGCATCGAGGATTTCGGGAACGCCGTGGCCGTCCATCCTGATGAGACGCTTGGCATTCGATGCGGCGGGGAAGTTGCCGTCGCCGATGACTATTTCGTCGCCGTGTCCCATTTCGCAGAGAATTTTGAGAAGCTCGGGGGATATGATAGGGGGAATGTTTTTAAGCATGTCGGTTATCCTTTCTTTGTCAAAAAGTTAAATATTCTGCATCAGTCCTCCGGCGGGATACCGTCGGTGTACTGTGAATTGTAAAGAAGTGCATAGAATCCGTTTGCTTTGAGAAGCTCGTCGTGCGTGCCCTGTTCCACTATTGCGCCTTTTTTCATAACAAGAATGTTATCGGCGTTCTTTATCGTGGACAGGCGGTGTGCGATGACAAAGCTTGTCCTGCCCTCCATAAGCTTATTCATTGCCTGCTGGATGAGCTGCTCCGTCTTCGTGTCGACGGAGGAGGTAGCCTCGTCGAGAATAAGCACCTTCGGGTCGGCGGCAATTGCGCGGGCAATGGTGAGCAGCTGGCGCTGTCCCTGTGATATATTCGAGCCTTCCTCCGTCAAAACGGTGTCGAAGCCTTTCGGAAGACTCATGATATAGTCGTATATCTGTGCTGTTTTTGCCGCGTTGATAACATCCTCGTCGGTCGCGTTTTCATTGCCGTATCTGATATTTTCCGTAACAGTGCCCTTGAAAAGCCATGTGTCCTGAAGCACCATTCCGAAGTTTGAACGCAGTTTATTACGGCTCATCGTGTAGATATCGGTGCCGTCGAGGTAGATATGACCGGAGTTTACGTCATAAAAACGCATCAGAAGATTTACTATTGTGGTTTTTCCCGCGCCGGTGGGGCCGACAATCGCCGTAACGGAACCTGCGGGAGCGGAGATGTTTAAACCGTCGATGAGCGGTCTGTCCTCAACGTATCTGAAAGAAACGTCCTTAAATTCTATTCTGCCGCAGTCGGTTTTCGCATTCTCGGCGGTTGTTGCGTCCGGCTCCTCCTCCGGCTCATCGAGCAGCGCGAACACTCTTTCCGCCGACGCAAGCGAGGACTGTATTTTGTTGATTATCGACGATATGTTCACTATCGGAGACGAGAACGACGACGAATATGAGAGGAACTTGGAGATGTCGCCGAGCTTGAAGGTGCCGGGAAGGCTTCCGTTTGCGGTGCCTAGGACGAAATAACCGCCGAGCAGGCAGAGCGAAATATAGCTCAGGTTTTTGAAAAGCGTGAGTACGGGACTTAAAATGCCCGAAATCATGTTTGCCGTGAACGAGGTCTTTCCGAGACGTTCGGTGATGTCCCTGAATTCCTCCACCGACTTATGCTCGTGACCGAATATGCGAACTATCGTGTGTCCCGCATACATTTCCTCAATGTGACCGTTCATGTCGCCCATTGTGTCCCAATATCTCTTGAACCACTTTTTGGATATCTTCGACACCTTGTAAGAAATCGTACCCGTAAACGGCACAAGGCATATTGCGACGAGCGTCATCAGAATATTACCGGTTCGCAGCATCATAACGAGAGAGCCGATGACCTGTATAATGCCCGTCATTACGGTGAGGATGCTGCTTTGCAGGCTTGAACTGACGTTTTCGATATCATTTATTATTTTCGATATTACCTGCCCTTTTGTCTGTTTGTCAAAGTAGCTCAACGGCAGGCGTGACAGCTTTGCGTTCAGTCTTTCGCGGAGAGAGCAGACGAGCTTCTGCGATACTCCCGCGGAGAAAAACTCCTGCAAAAATGTGAATATGCTCGCAACACCGTACACAACGGCAAGCCGGTAAACTGTCGGCATGCAGCTGTCGAACACTATTTCCCTGCCGCTGAGTCTGCCGGTTATAAGATCCTGCAGTGCGTTGATAAGCTCACCGAGGTATTCCGGTGAGATAACGTTGCACAGCGACGAGGCGCTTGCCGACAGCACGATTATCGCCATAGGTATCGCGTGCGGTTTTATAAGACTTAAAAATCTGATGAGCGTGCTTTTTGCGTTTTCCGGCTTCGCCTCGTTTGAGTTCTCCTTGCGGTAAGCGGCGTATTTGCTCTCGTAGGCGGAGTCGGGAATGTCATTTTTAATTTTTTTACTCATCTTCTTCCGCCTCCTTTACCGCTTCTTCCGACATCTGTGTTGCAACGATTTCTCTGTATATATCACATGTGCGGATAAGCTCCTTATGTGTACCCTGTCCCACGGCAACGCCGTTTTCGAGGACTATTATTCTGTCGGCGTTTATGACGGTGCCCACACGCTGTGCCACTATGATAAGGTTTGTATCGGTGAGGTTGTCGCGCAGCGAAGCGCGAAGACGTGCGTCGGTCGCGAGGTCGAGCGCCGAAAAAGAGTCGTCGAAAAGTATTATTTCCGCACCCTTGACGATTGCCCTCGCTATAGCGAGACGCTGTTTCTGACCGCCCGAAAAGTTTTTGCCCGCCTGTGAAACAAAGCTGTTTATTCCGTCGGGCATGGCGGCGACAAAGCTCTTTGCCTGCGCGATTTCAAGCGCGCGCCATATTTCCTCATCGGTGGCGTCGGGCTTGCCGTATCTTATATTGTCGGCTATGGTGCCGCTGAACAGATAAGCCTGCTGCGGGACAACCGCGATGCGCTTTTGAAGCTCCGCCTCGCCTATGTCCTTAACGTTGACGCCCGCGACGAGCACTTCACCGTCGGTAACGTCATAAAGGCGCGGAATGAGGTTCATAAGCGTTGTTTTGCCGGAACCCGTAATGCCTATAATCGCGGTCGTTTCGCCCGGAACGGAGGAGAATGAAATGTCGTGAAGCTCAAATGCCCGTTTCTTCGGCTTGTCCTCACCGTTCGTCGCCGGGGAGGCGCTCTCTGCGGTTTGTCCGGCGGCGGAAGAACCGTTCTTTTTCGGTTCGGATTTTTTCGGAGCAAAGCGCTTTTTCTTCTTTTTCTCCGGAAGGGGCTTGTATTTGAAGCTGACGTTTCTGAACTCCACCTTGCCGGCATCTTCGACAGCGGGTACAACGGGGTGCTCAGGCTCCTTGATGTCCGATACGGCGTCCATTATTTCCTGTATTCTCTTGCCCGAAATCGATGCTCGCGGTATTGAAATGACAAGTCCGACAACGGAGGTTATCGAGCTTAAAACAAGCGAGAAATATGTGATGAACTGATACATGTTCGGAATGGTGGCGTTTATCGCCTCGTAGTCGACGGCGGGGTCGAGCTTGTTCGCGTCGCTTACGCACCAAAACACGATGGCGCACAGAAAGACGTACATCGCGGCTGTCAGAAACGGCATGACCGCCGCCATTATGCGTGCGGCTTTGAGTGAAATGTCGGTCAGTGTCTTGTTTGTTTCGGCAAAGCGTCTGTCTTCATATTCGGTGCGGTTGAACGCGCGGATTACTCTTATTCCGCTGATCTTTTCGCGCATTATCTGGTTCATTTTGTCGACAAGCTTTTGAATTTTCGAGTATATCGGTATCACAATCGCGATAAGAACAACGGCGAAGACTGCCAGTACGGGGACGCACCACAGCACTTTTTTGGTAAGCTCCGCATTTGTTGTGATAATCATGTAAAGTCCGCCGATGAGCATTATAGGCAGCGGCACAAGTGATTTTAACGTTCCGAGCACGACGTCATGCACCTGGCGGACATCGTTTGTTGTCCGCGTTACAAGCGATGCCACGCCTATTTTGTCGATATCGCTCTGCGACAGGCGGCTTACCTTTTCAAATATGTATGTACGCATCGAAATGGCGTAGCCGACAGACGTTTTTGTCGAAAAATATGTGTTAAGAATTGATGTTATAATTGCGGCTGCCGAAAAACCGAGCATAATAAGCGCGATCTGTACAATTTTGTTCATATCGCCCTTGAGCACACCCTCCGACAGCATGTCGCGCGTGTAGATAGGCAGCAGAAGCTGCATTACCGTGTTTACGGTCGCAAAAATTATCGACATGACAAGCGTCGGGACATGCGGCTTGAGCAGACTCAAAACTTTTTTCATTTCACTACTCCCTCTGTGATTGCTGACGGAAAATATATAATCACTTTATAATATCACGGCTGCCGAAAAAAAACAATAGCGAAAAATTCGGTTTTCAAAAAGCTCGGAATGTTGTCGTACAAATTAAATTTGTGAAAATCCTTTTAAACCGGGCGTGTGGCATTCATTGGTTTTATCGACGAAAATCGCGTAAAAAACACGTGCTTTTCGGTATTGCGTTTGTGCATTCTTACAAAAATAAAAATTAACGTCATCACTCTTGCTTTTTCATAACGTTAGGAAGTATAATAGTTCCTACTTAAAAATATAATTAAAGGCGAAAACAAATATGGTATTTTCGGGACTTGTGTTTTTGCTGGCGTTCCTGCCCGCAAATCTGATTCTTTATTTTTCGGCAAAGACAATAAAAACGCGAAATATAATTCTTCTTGCCTTCTCTCTTGTGTTCTACGCATGGGGGGAGCCTGTTTATGTACTTTTGCTTGCTGCCATGTCATGGTTTTGCTGGTTCTTTTCGCGTATGATAGACAGAGCCGAAACCGACGGAAAAAAGCGCGCCGCGATGATTGCCGCATCCGTTGTCTGTATCGGCGCGATAGGCTACTTTAAATATTTCGGCTTTATAATCGAAAATATAAACGGCATCGCAGGGCGTGAGCTTATTGCAGTGCCGCATATTGCGCTTCCGATAGGAATATCTTTCTATACGTTTCAGCTTCTCACGTATGTTGTGGATGTTTACCGCGGAGAAGTGCCTGCGCAGAAGTCTTTTTGGAAAGTTTTGCTCTACGCCGGTCTTTTCCACCAGTGTGTGGCGGGTCCCATTGTGCGCTACGGCGATGTCGAGAACGAGCTTACGGAGCGCACGAGCAATATCGACGACATCAGCACGGGTGTCGGCAGATTCTGTTTCGGCCTTGCCAAGAAAGCCGTGCTCGCAAATGCGTGCGGCGCGGTAGTGGATGCGCTTCTCATAACCGATGCCGATATCGGGGACGGCGCGATGCTTGCCGCGAACATTTCGGCGCTTGAGGGACGTTCCGCTCTGACGCTGTGGATGGGAATGGCATTTTACATGCTTCAGATATACCTTGATTTTTCTGCGTATTCCGACATGGCTATCGGAATGGGACTTATCTGCGGATTCCATTACAAAGAAAATTTCAATTACCCCTATGTCTCGCACTCCGTCACCGAGTTTTGGCGCCGCTGGCATATGTCACTCGGCACATTCTTCCGTGACTATGTCTACATCCCGCTCGGCGGAAACAGAAAGGGCAAGGCGCGTCAGATATTCAACATGTTTGTTGTTTGGGCGCTCACGGGTCTGTGGCACGGCGCAAGCTGGAACTTTGTGCTGTGGGGACTTTATTTCTTCGTGCTGCTCGTCATCGAAAAGCTGTTCCTCGGCAGGTTCTTTGACGCGCACAGAGGAATAGGCAGGTTCTGCACTTTGGCTGCCGTTTATTTCGGATGGATATTTTTCAAATTTACGGATATGTCGCTTGTCGGTACCGTTCTCAAAGGAATGTTCTGTCTTAACGGCAACCCGATTTCGACATACGAATCGCGTTCCTTTGCGCTCGGCTATGTTCTGTTCTTCATAATCGCCGTTTTGGCTTGCACTCCGCTTGCCAAGAACATCGGCATACAGCTCAAAAAAAGAGCGGCGGTGTCTGTCGCGGCAAATGCCGTCAACACTGTGTCCGCAGTGATTATGCCCGCTTTTATGTTCGTGCTTTCATGCCTTTCGCTTGTCGGCGATTCCTATAACCCTTTCCTTTACTTCCAGTTTTAATATATTTTTTTCGGTCGGAGACAGTGAAAATGAAAAACAAATCAAACAGTACAAAAAACAAAGTCATTCGCATTGCCGTTACGGGGACGGTTGTTCTCACCATGACTTTTGCGGCATTTATTCTGCCGCTTCGTCCGAAGGTGAGCGAAGCCGAAAAGCGTGAGCTTGCGAAATTTCCGGAGTTCAGCGTTACGGCGCTTTTGAGCGGAACGTATTTTTCGGATATCGCGTCATGGTTTTCGGATACCGTGCCGTTCAGAGATACTCTTGTTGCGATAAACTCGAAATTTCAGCATATTCTCGGCACGGCAACAGTGCTTAAGGGGTTCAACGAAGCGAAGCGCGGGGACGATATTCCCGATGTTCCGAATACATCATCCGATTTGCCGACTTCCGACGGAACATCGGAGGTGCAGACGGATTCTCCCGCCGGTATTCCGTCCGAGATTACATCTGCGCCCGAAACGCAGCCGCAGGGTGAATACGCGGGGCTTGTGCAGAAGTTTGACTCGATTCTCGTCGCGGGCAATTCCGGGTACGAATACTATAATTTCAATCAGGCGGCTTCCGATGCCTATGTTGCGGCTGTCAACGCCGCGGGAAACAGACTGAACGGCAGGGCGAAGGTCTACAGCATGATAATTCCTACCTCCATAGATATCACGCTCGACGAACGCGTCCGTAAAAAGGTCAACGTCTCCGACCAGAAAAAGGCGATCGACTATATGGAAGGCTCCATGAATCAAAACGTGGTGCGTGTTGAAATTTTCGACGCGATGAAAGCGCACAAGGATGAGTATATCTATTTCCGCACGGATCACCACTGGACGGGACTCGGCGCTTATTATGCATATGTCCGCTTCTGTGAGATAAAGGGTATTCAGGCGCTTCCGCTCTCGGCTTACACCGTCCGTTCCTTTGATAACTTCCTCGGCAGCTTCTATAAGGATTCCGGCAACGATCCCGCACTCGGTGCTTCGCCCGATGTCGTAGACACCTACACACCGCCGTGCGGAACAAAGATGACTGTTACCGAAAAATCGGGAAATACGCTTGTTACACCGATGATCTATAATGCGACAAACAACAAGCCCGCCTACAAATACAGTGCTTTTATCTACGGAGATAATCCGTTTACCGTTATAGAAAACACGGATATGACCTCCGGCGACGCTTTGATACTTGTTAAGGAGTCTTTCGGCAACGCAATCGCTCCGCTCTTTACATACCATTATAAGTATGTGTATGTTGTGGATTACAGATATTATTCCGGCAAGCTTGACGCACTCGTGAACACCGCAAAATCAACGTGCGGCGGCAATGTCGATGTCCTTTACTGCAACAACATTTCCATGACACGCGCGTCAGGTCAGGTCACAAAGCTTGCGGCTGTGCTTGCGTGAGGTTGAGAGCTTGTCGTATTCAGGCGTAAAATTCCGTTGACGGAAGAAAAATGAAAAGAATTTTTACATTTCCGGTTGACATGTCGGAAAGCTTGCGTTATAATCAAATGGTACATAGTATCATTGCGATATAAAAAACAGATGATATTTTGTTATCGAAAAAACAGGAGGAAAATTTTATGAAATCTGTATCAAAAAAGCTACTTTCCCTTGTGCTTGCGGCTCTTATGATCGTTTCATGTGCGGTCGTTGCATTTGCGGCCGATGAGGATTTCAGCTACAGGGCAAAAGATGACGGCACCTACGCCGTTACACTGTTCAGCGGTGAAATCGGCAAGGACGGCGTTTTTACGCTCCCTGTAAAGCATCCCAGATACGGCGCCGTATACACAAGCGTCGACGAGGATGCATTCAAGTATGCATACGGCAACCCCGATCTTTCATTCCTTGAGAATGTTAAATCAATTGTTGTTCCCGCAAACATCACACTCATTGAAGCTTCCGCTTTTGAGGGGCTTCCCGCACTTGAAAAAGTTACTTTTAAGGGTGACATTACGCTCGGCAGGAGAGCCTTTGCAGACTGCTCCGCTCTCAAAGAAGTTATCTTCGAGGGCAGCATGACTCTTAAAGACGAAGCTTTTGCGGACTGCTATGCTCTTGACACAATCACATTCAAAGAGGGTGCAAAGCTCAACACCATGAGAAGTGCTCTCGAAACAACAAAATGGTATAAGGAATGCGGCGCCGGCAAAAACCCCGACTATGTTATGCTCGGCACAACTCTCGTTGCTTACAAGGGTACCGACAAAGAGGTTACGCTTCCTCTTAACATCACCGCCATCGGCGGCGGCGCTTTCGCAAACAACAAATACATTGAAAAGCTTATTATAACCAAGTATGTTGACACCATCGGCGAAGAAGCTTTCAAATACTGCTCATCTCTTTCCGATATTGCTTTCTCCGACTTCGGCGAAATTACCGAAGTGGGCACCGATGCATTTGTCGGCACTCCTTATTTCGATGACTATGAGGGTGAGTTCTTTATCATAGGATCCATTCTCGTTAAGTATAAGAGCGACAATAAGAAGGCTCACGTCAGAATCCCCAACACCGTTACCGAAATCGCGGACAATGCATTCCTCGGCAACTATCTTACAAGCGAAAAAGGCGGCTACACATTCGTTATTTCTTCAATAACCGTTCCCGCTTCCGTTAAGGAATTCGGCGAAAACTGCCTTGCTCTTGCCCAGGTTAAAAAGGGTGAGGACGGCAAAAAGAGTGAATACTATTCTCCCAGAATTTACGCTTATTCGGGTTCCGCCGTTCTTGAAACTCTCAAGAAAGCAGGTTATCTCGTAAACGCTTGCTATAACCTCGGCGATGTTGACAACGACGGCGATGTCGATGTTGCGGACGCAAGACTTGCTCTCCGCCTTGCCGTTAAGCTTGACCTTGCCAACGATCTTACACACGGCGCTGCCGATATCGACGGCGACGGTTATGTAACCGTCAGCGATGCGAGAACAATTCTCCGTATCGCAGTAGGTCTTGAAAACTACACAGCAAAAGATCTTCTTCTTATGCCCACCACCGATTTTGAGATTCTTCACACATACAAGAAGGCTCTTAAAACCGTTGCGAGATACAATGCAGGCTATACCAAGACATATGCTTCCAAGGTTGATTCCGATGTTAACCTCCAGCATAAGAATCGCCTTCTTAAGCTTGTAAACATCGGCGCAAAGAATAAGACAGAAAAATTTGAACCCGATACACAGGCTGCTCTTGATAATATCGATTTCTGCACACTCATCGACACAAGCATGATTAAGAGCGCAAGCTGTGCGGTTGACGAGAACGATAACTATGTTATCACGATCGTACTTAAGGATTTCAAGGACGCAGAGCTTACCGTTGATAAAAACACTTATGTTTCGCAGTACAACTACGTCGCAAGAGTAATGCCCATCGTTTCCGGTTCCGATTTCTACAATGCTTTCTATAACAGCAAGGACGGATTCGGACAGAAGTGGTTCCAGAAGTGGGTTCCGGACAACGATAACCGCACCACTCCCTGCGTAAGATATTATTCGCTTAATTATGTTGCTCCCACCGTTAAGGCTACGGTTGCGAGAGAGTCACTTAAACTCTCATCCGCAGAGCTGAGTCTCAACTACAAGTTTGCCGTTGACGGCAGAATGGGCGGCGTTGATATCTCTACGAAGCTCTTTAAAGAGGGCGATGCGAAGTTTAACCGTCTTGACACTATCACTTATTCCGAGTTTACATTCTGATTCAGATTAAGTAAGGCAAATCCCTCTCCCGAAAAACGGAGAGGGATTTTTTGCGCATAAAAAACACGGCATGCAGTGCATAACAGAAATGTTCACCGAAAGAAATCGCAGGTCGCGGTAATGTTAATTTATTCAGAAAAACAGTGCGAAAAGAAAAGAATCGCTCAAGAAAAAATCAATCAGCATTAAAAAAACAGCCGCATTGGATAGCGATGCGGCTGCTTAAAATATTGTTAATAAATACGGCTGAAAGCTGTAATATAAAAACAAATGGCATTATTTGTCAAACATATCAGCTTCAATTGCGGCGCAAAGCGCATGGTAAACCGGGAGTGTCAGCTCCTGAACCTCAAACGGCGTTTGCGCGGGCAGCCTGACCGTAACATCGGAAACGGCGGAAAGCTTGCTGTCTTTTTCGCCTGTTATCGCTATTGAACGTATTCCGGTTGCTTTTGCTGTGATTGCCGCTTTTACTACATTTTTCGAGTTGCCAGATGTGCTCAGCGCAATGAGCACGTCTTCTTTTTTTTGTGCATAGGCAAACACCTGCTGCGCAAAAATAAGTTCGGGATCAATGTCGTTTGAAAAAGCTGTAATAAGTCCGCTTTGACTTACGAGCGAAACGGCGCGAATGCCGCGCTGAAGCTTATCTGCAATTTCTTCACCGCCCGAAACTCCGGTAAAGAGGGCTTTTTCTTCGGGGGTGAGAGGGCGTTTAAGGTTAAATCCCTTCATCAATTCACCGACAATGTGTTCGCTGTCCGCAGCCGAACCGCCGTTTCCGCAAACAAGGACGGTTCCCTCTGCACGGGCGCAATCAAGCAACGCAGTATATGCTTTTTCGATGCCGGCACGGCACGGAACAAGAGCAGGGTATGATGCATAGAGTGTTTCAAAAATTTCCTTTGATGTTTTCATATGGGTTTTGTCCTATGTTTTAATTGTTTCGGTTCAGAAAAGAAGCGAAAGAGCGGCAAGGTCACCGACATATTCGCAGAGTGCGCCCGGAAGGATCTTACAGACGGCAGCCGATGCGGGGAGTGCTTCTTTTGCAATGACTTCTTTTATTATGTCGTCAAACAGTGCGCGGTCGCGTGTGTAGATGCTGCCGATTATAATTGCTTCCGGATTCAGAATATCGATAAGAATGCTCAATGCCTGTCCGAGGCGCATTGCACTGACGCAGTATACGTCCTGTGCGACAATATCACCGGCTTTTGCTGCAAGCGCTATGCTTTTTGCCGTCATATCGTCGCCCTGCTCTCTTAAAACGGTATACGGTTTGTTCCGCTTGTGTGAGCCGATAAGAATCTTTGCAAGCTCGACAATTCCTCCGCCCGAACAAAAGCCCTCAAACGATCCGCGTTTTCCGTAGCCTTCCGGACCGTCGGTTGCAAGTCGGATGTGTCCGACTTCACCCGCAAGATTGCATGTGCCGTTGTAAAGTCTGCCGTTGAGAATAAGTCCTGCGCCCATTCCCGTGCCGAAAGTGAGAAAAATTACGTTGTCAAGCCCCTTTCCCGAACCGAATTTCCATTCCGCAACGGCACAGGCATTTGCGTCGTTTTCAAGCACGGTTCTAACGCCGAAGTGCTCCGAAAAAATATCGGTGATGTGCACATTATCCCAGTCGGGGAGATTCGGAGGGCACATAATCACGCCGTTTTTGCTGTCAAGCGGACCGCCGCAGCTTATACCTATGCCCATAAGCTCACTGTTTTTTACGCCGTTTTCCGCGAGAAGCTCGTCTGCTGTGCTCAACAGCTCGGCTATTACGGCTTTGTGTCCTCTTTTAACAACGGTAGGGAACTTCTTTTTTGCAATGATAAGCTCCTGCGGATTTTCGGGGACATGATCTCTGCCGAGTGTTACGGAGCATTTGGTGCCTCCGATGTCGATTCCGAGTGAATACATTTCTTTTCCTCCTTAACGGGCAGAATACCGCCCACATCTTTTAGCCTGTCTTGTGTCAATTCAAGAGCATTGCAGCCGTGTGCCTGCAAAAACGCGCGTATCTGTCTGCCGCTGCTGTGACTGTCAAGACTGCCTGTAAAAACGACTTTATCTTTTGAGATTTTTCCGGAGCAGCCGCCGATAAAACCGTAATGGCTGTCACTCAGATAAATATCGCCCTTCCCGATTTCGAGAACGTCAAAACCGAGTTTTGCAGCGGTTTGCGCAATGCCCGAATCATCTGTGATAATTGCCTTTTCCGCAACAGTGCAGACGGAACACTTCGCGTAACCCTGCCGTATGTTTACGAGCTTTAATCCGTTTTTTTCGGCTCTGCTCCTCAGCGACCGTGACAGAAAACGCTGTAATCCGAAAAGATAGCCGCCGCATATCGCGGCATTGAAGCAGATTTCATCGGGATAATTCGGCTTCGTCAAAACATCCGTAATAATATTAAAACCGTGCCGTTTTAATTCATCCGTGAGTTCTGTTTGAAACTTATCGGCAACGATATCCGCACCGCCCAAATGGCACATTTGCATGTCTGCGTGACGGCAGACCTCCGGCTGCGTGTACGGTGTCGGCTTTGTTTGAAGCACCGTAATGCCGCATGAAGCAAGCAGCCGTGCCGTGTCGGAATCCGAGCACACGCAAAGTGTGACATCGTTTTCGGGCAGATTCGGTTTTTTTATGAAGCGTTCGTCCGACATTATCCTCTGACAAATTTGTGCCACGGCTTGACCGCAAGGAAGCAGCAGAGTGTGCCGAGAACCGCAGTTACGGTCCATGTTATCACGACCGCATTCCAGCCGAGGCTCTCCGATACGGCACCGAAGATGTAGATGGCGGCAGCGGAACCGACATATGTGAGGGAGTTGATTATGCCCGACATGGTGGACACCATTCCGTACTTTTCAAAACGGGCAGGAACTATGCAGACAAGAAAAAAGTTGACGCCGTGCATTGTTCCGACCGCAAGCGAGCTTACAAGCAGTGTTATATATTGGTTTGATGAATAGAAGAAAACGAGTACGGTGCAGCAGACAAGTCCCAATGCGAAAATCCATCCGGCGCCTTTTGTTTCCTCACGAACAAGCTTATTGTTGATTATTCCGACGACTTTAAGCGAGATTACGCCGAGAACGGGCAGTAAAACCGATTTTAATATTGCATTTGAGCTTTGAAGCGAAAATGTCTCGCTTATAAAGGTCGGAACCCAGTCTGTTATTCCGTCGCGCAGCGCACCCTGAAAGACTATTGCAAGCGCAATGAGCAAAAAACCCGATGAAAAAATGACGCCGAACGAAAGTTTGGGGTGTTTCGCTTCCGCCGATGAATTGACTTCTTTTGCCTTTTTGTCAAACGGATCACTGTCGGAAAATGCTTTTTTACAACCGACAAGCCATGCCGTGAGAATGGCGGCGCAAATAATAGCAGACGCAAAAAACGTGTATTTCCATGTAAAGAATTTTATCCAAATAAGCGATGACGTAAGATAAAGGAATATCGTCCCCGAAATGCCCGCAATATTTACATTGACGCACACGTCATTATACCGTTTTTCTTCCATTGTTGCGGCAAGAATGCGCACCATAGGAGGCCAGAGCATCGACTGCGCAAAGCCGTTAAGAAACCAGATTACGGCTCGTGCGGTCGGCTCGCCGCAAAGTGCCATCGCCGTGTTGAGTATAGCGGTGGCGGAAAGTCCTATCGAAATCATTTTGTGCGGCTTTATTTTGTCGCCCAAAACGCCGCTGATTATCTGTCCCGCGCCGTATGATATGAGAGCAAGGCTTTCGGGAATCCCGGCAACCGATTTGGCTATCCCTTCCGTTTCGGTTATCGCCGCCATGACGATTGAATAGTCCTTGCGCGTCAGATAGCTTGCAAAGTATATGAGCGGGCACAGCACCGCAAAAAGATCCGCCGCAGTTGTTTTTTTGTGCGCGGTAAGTTTGTTTGACATTATAGTTTCCCCGAATTTCTTTTCTTTTTTTATCCCTTTATTTCATGCCGGTGGAGCCGAATCCGCCGCGTCCGCGAACCGTTTCCGATAACTCGTCGGAAATTTCAAAATCAGCTTTGATAAACGGAACTATTGCGAGCTGCGCCAGACGTTCGCCGTATTCCACGGTCTGCGTTTCACCCGACTGATTGAACAGCGACACCATGACTTCTCCTCTGTAGTCGCTGTCGATCACCCCGACCTTGTTTGCGGGAGCAAGACCGCGTTTTGTCGCAAGTCCGCTGCGAGCGAATATCAATCCGACACACCCTTCGGGAATTTCAAACGACAGACCCGTGTGAATGAGTCGAGTTTCGCCGGGAGCTATTGAAATCGGGTATTCCTCGGCGTTGTATAGATCCGCGCCGGCGCTGTACGGTGTTCCGTAGGTAGGTGTTATAGCCTTTTTTGTAAGTTTTTTTGTTTTTACAACCGATGTCATTTTTTTCTCCGTAAGTTTATTTTACAAATTCATTGTAAATTGCTTTGATAGTTGTTTGAAAATCCTTTTCTTCAACCGCAACAATGATATTTATTTCGCTTGAACCCTGGTCGATCATCCTGATGTTTACGTGATTCTCGGCAAGCGCGGTGAACACCCTTGCAGCGGTGCCTTCGTTTGCAACCATTCCTCTGCCGACAACCGCGACAAGACACAGATTTTCAACAAGAGTAATTGAATCGGGATTAACTTTTTTTACCATTTCGGCAGTTATTGAGCCTTTACACTCCGCAATTGCCTTTGATTCGACAAGTACGCTCATCGTGTCGATACCGGAGGGGAGGTGTTCAAAAGAAATACTGTGATTTTCGAGCACTTCAAGCACTTTTTTGCCGAACCCGACTTCGCTGTTCATCATATCTTTTTCGACGTGAAGCGCGGTTATGCCTTTTTTACCCGCGATGCCGGTTATAACGGTGTCGACAATATTGCTTGCCGCTTTCGGTACTATCATTGTGCCCGGCGCTTTAGGATCGTTCGTGTTTCTGATGTTTATGGGTATCCTTGCCTTTCGGACGGGGAATATTGCTTCATCGTGCATTACCGTTGCACCCATATAAGAAAGCTCGCGAAGCTCTCTGTAGGTAATTTCGGGGATAGGACGCGGATTTTCAACATACCGCGGATCTGCCATGAGCATGCCCGAAACATCTGTCCAGTTTTCATATATGTCGGCTCCGACCGCCCCGGCAACAATTGAGCCTGTAATATCGGAGCCGCCGCGCGAGAACGTTTTTATCATGCCGTTCGGCAAAATCCCGTAAAAGCCGGGAATAACAGCATACTCGTGGAGAGAAAGCACCTTTGCAAGCTCTTTTTCCGTTTTTTCGGTATCCGGTTTGCCGTTTTCGTCAAAGAAAATGCAGTCCTCGGCATCTACAAACGGAAAGTCAAGAAAAGCGGCGAGCAGCTTTGAATTGAGGTATTCTCCGCGGCTTGCTATGTAGTCGCATCCCGCATGGTGAGAGATAGCCATTTTTATGCCTGTCAGGTCTTCGTCAAGCGAGAACGAAAGTTTTAGATCTCTGATTATTTCGCGATAGCGGTTTGCCACCTTTTCAAAGGTTTCGTCAAAGCTGCGCTTTTCGCCCGCAAGACGGAAGCATTGCAAAAGCAGATCGGTTACTTTTTCATCGTGCGAATTTCTTTTGCCGGGGGCGGAGGCTACAACATAACGGCGTGACGGATCATTTTTTATTATGGCGGCAACCTTTTTGAACTGAACTGCGTCGGCAAGCGACGAGCCGCCGAACTTTACTACTTTGATCATAGAATACCTCCGGAAAAATGTACTTTAAATTTTTTAAAACCTTATTTAACTATATTATACTGTTTTTGCATTTCGAATACAACACGATTTTTATACTTTTTATTTATAATACGTATTTATATTGAAAAAGCCGGGTCCGTGAAATAAAAAAGCGTCTCGTTGATACGGTTTATTGTATCGGTTCGGATCATTCGGGATCGCTCGTCGGGTTGTTAAACAACAGACGCGTAAAATCGCGCTTGCCGTATATTATACGCGGAATGTATTTCATATCGTTTTCAATACGATAGAAAGCCGTGTAATTTCCGCAGATAAAACTATAATCTGTATCGAAATCGATAATTACAGGCAACAGCGCACCGGAAAAAGGGTACATTTCCGATTGACGGATATGTTATGTTCTGTTATTTTTTGATATTACATTATTTGTCGTAAAAACAACAGTAAAAACAGACACAAAAAAAGCACCTACATCGTAAGTGCTTTTTTGGAGCTGCTAACCGGAATTGAACCGGTGACCTCATCCTTACCAAGGATGCGCTCTACCGCCTGAGCCATAGCAGCAGAAAATGGCGACCCGGAACGGGCTCGAACCGTCGACCTCTAGCGTGACAGGCTA
>OLHA01000890.1_pt1 | contig 16860 bp, 13 predicted proteins | sample 1605961 | NCBI WGS metagenome assembly OLHA01 (sample SAMN03283288) | human gut metagenome | biome: human-associated habitat; material: feces | host: Homo sapiens | place: Peru | collected 2012
ACGGGACGATCCGCTCGATCTGACTGAGAAATTCTTTTTTCTTCGTCCGCACCTGTGCCAGTTCGTCACTGAATGCGGAAATCGTCATTTGTTTATCCATGGCTTTATTATATCACACTTGGCGGTATCTGGCACTTTTTTTCTGTGCGGGATTGCCTTAAAATTCCCGGTTTTCTGAAAAAGCGTTTTTCGGAACTATCCCCGCGGCTATCCCCCACGGCATTTTCGGCCGCTCCATTTTACGTTAAAAAGTTAGAAAAATCCCGGATTTCATATCGAAATCCGGGATAATTTTGGTTGCGGAGGCAGGACTCGAACCTACGACCTCCGGGTTATGAGGGCTAATTTTTGAACTTTTTCGTGCATAAAACAGCACTATTTCTGTGTTTTTAATATATTTCCTGAACATTTTTGAAATATTTCAAATAGCAAAAATCTATGAAATTCAAGGGTCGAAATGCGTAAACCCCAAATAAACCCCAAGTCGAAGGGGTCAAAAGTTCAGAATTCCAAGAAAACTCCTATTTATACGCAAAAAGCGGGCAAAAATGGTTCGCCAAAAGCGTTTCTTTAAGTCTGTCAAGTGTCTGAATAATTCGTAAAACCAGATTTTATCGCCGTTAATCACCGTGCATTCAGTTTATCATATATTGATTTATATGTAAAGGTGATTTTGACCAAATATACATAGCTTCCAGTAGTGTGCGCTCACTGCCGGAAGCTATTTTTTGTTCCCAAAATAGAAAAAGGAGGAGTCAGAATTTGAATGTTAAACGAATGCTTGCCATGGTTCTTGTCTTCGTACTCGTCCTCTCCATGTTCCCAGGAGCGGCTCTGGCCTCGGCCGAGTTGGGAGAGAGCGATGCCGGTGACGACAACGCTTCCCAGGAAGCTGATTCAGTTCCCGAGCAACAAAGCAGCGTGGATGAGGAACCAGTGCAAGCACCGGCGAATCCCGAGGCAGAAGACTTACCTGCTCAAGCCGAATCTGCACCGGAAACTGTGGTCCCATCCCCGGAGGAAGCCGAAACGGATTTCGAAGCAGATGCGTCTGGAGAGGAAGCTCCAGCAGAAGCAGAGACGGAAACGCCAGGTCCTCGAACTGAGTTGATCGCTCAGATTTCACAAGGCAACAGTCGCTTCCAGCTTATGGCACCCAGCGGCACCGTCTTTTCTGAAGATGCAGCTCTCTCAGCAGCGATTGTCGAGCCAGATGATGAGCAAATGAGTGACATCTGTCTGCGCTACGAGCTGCCCGGTATTCTGGATTACTTCGCGTTTGAGATGAGCACCACAGGGGTAACGCATCCGAATGAAACCGCTGCCGTTGTGATTGACTTTGAGAGTCCCTTCCTGAAGGCAATCAGCCCCAGCGCTGTTGTGGTCTTCCAGTATATCGAAGGAGCCCCGGTTCCTATTCCTGTAACAGCAACCGTCTCTGACACCAAGGAAACCACTAAGATGGTGATTGAGCCCGAAACCCGAAGCTTTAACAGCCGCTATGTGGTTATGACCACAGACGCCCCTGCAGATATGCTGGAGGTCGGCACCCAGGTTGCCTATATGGCAGTTAATACCATTAACAACAAGCGAGTGGGCCTGTCCGGCAATGGCATCTCCTTCACCACCTCCGGTATTATGTGGCACTATATCTCCGACCAGAGAAAGCCTGCCATCTGCCTGCAGCCCAACAAGACCTTCCAAACATCAAATGCCGCCGTCTATTACACAGAAGCAACCACCCTAAGCGGATCCTCCACCGGTTCTGTGGGTGGAAATGTTTGGAACAAGCTCAGTTGGAACCAGCGCCGCTTGATTGGCCTGATCGCTCTGTATGGTGTCCAGACGAATTGGGACAATAGCGTTGGCAACGCAGGCCTGAATACCGGCTACAATCTGCAGAACCCCACCAACCCCAACCAGTGTCTGTTTGCAGCGCAGCAGATTATGACCTGGGAAGTTGTTACCGGAAATCGTTCTGCCACCTATCCCTACAACTGCACAAACAGCAAGCTCATCAATGCTTTTGGCGGTGATGTCCCAGCACAGTATGCATGGCTGGAAAATCAGATTCGGGCACATGACAATGCAACGACCACCATTCCTAGTCCGGAGCGCTCCACCTACCGTCTGGCCTGGTTATCCGCCAGCTTTCAGACCGTTATTCAGGTCCTGGAGGTGGAATACGAAACACCGGTGCCTCCCACCGCAGACCTGTTCGTTCAGAAAACCTCCAGCACAGCAACTGGTGCCTACGCAAATCAGCAGTTCGCCTTCAAGGTGTTTAACAATGCCGCGCTGACCAGCCAGGTTGGTTCCACACAGTATCTGTCTCCCGGAAGGTCGTTCTCCATCACACTGGATCCCGACCGGACCTATTATGTGGCTGAAGTGGCCGAAAATGGATGGAACTGTACCACCCCCGGCATCAGCACAAAAACAGTGAACGGTGTAACCTACTACTACCGCTCCATTACGCCATCTGCCGGTGGCACCTATTCCGTGAGCTTCAACAACGAGCCTGTCATCCGGAAGAACATCTCCCTGCAGAAGGGAATCAACGCACCTACCTCCTGTACTGGCCTTATTCGGAACAATGCCATGTATTCTCTGGCTGGGGCAGAGTATTCTATCTCTCTGAACGGCGTATACCAGGAAACGCTGGTCACAGATGTCAATGGCTACGCCACCTCCAGCAAAACCTACGCTGTCGGAGACCGGTTGACAATCAAGGAAATCAAAGCCCCCAATGGATTCAAGCTGGACCCCAGTTCTCATTCCCTGACAGTAGTCGACGGGACAAACACCCTTCGCGTTTCGGATGTTCCCCTATTTGACGTTCCCTTTGTTATCACTAAGGTGGATGCCAACACCAACGGGCCTCAGGGAAGCACCTCTTTTTCCGGGGCTGTGTTTCGATGGGAATATTACGACAATACCAGTTGGAGCGGCGCACCCAAGGCAACATGGTACTTCGCAACAGATGCCAATGGCAAAATGCAGTATCATCCCAACTATGTGGCTAATGGTTATACCAGTAGTGCGCTGTATTCGCCGTCGACGAACAGCTATCAGCTGCCCCTCGGTTCCCTGAAAATCACAGAAATCAAGGCCCCTGTCGGCTATGCTCCCATCCACGATCCTCTGCTTTGTACCATTACTCAGGACGGCAGCGGCTCTGCAAATGTCACAGCGAACTGGACGGCAGATTCCTTGAAGCTGCTGAAGAGTGTCGGTGCAGACAGCTACACTTTGGCTGAGCCCATTGATCCTTCGCTTTTCGGTTCCGTCACGGTTCAAAAGGTAGACTCCTTGACCGGTGGTGTTCCCCAGGGTGCCGCAACTCTGGCTGGAGCAGAATTTCAGATCATCAACAGCAATGCCGCCAATGTGGTTGTTGGAAATCAGATAATTGCTCCCGGCGCAGTCTGCAAGACAATCTCTACCAATGCCGAGGGCAGCGCCACATCCGGTACCGGTGTTCTTCCTCTGGGAAAGTACACGGTTCGGGAAAGCAAAGCACCTGCAGGCTATGCACTGAACGCCCAATGGTCCAAGGAATTCACCGTCAGCACGCAGCAGAAGGATTTCAGCTTCACAAGTGATACGGCCTGTGCAGATGAGGTTATCCGTGGTGGGCTGAAAATCATCAAGCAAGACTCCAACAAATTAGAGAAAACGGATCAGGGCTGCGACCTGTCCGGGATCACCTTCTCCGTTATCAGTGAAAACCTCAATCCCGTTGTGGTGGACGGTAAGACCTATCAAAAGGGCGAAACCGTTATGACCTTGGAAATCCGATGGGATGGGTCTGCCTGGACATCATCCACAGCCCCCAACGCACTGCCCTATGGCAGCTACACTGTGAAGGAAAACCCCAAGGAACCAGGCAGCGATATGGCAAACGACGGATATCTCCTGAATCCGACCTCACAAACAATTGAGATTCGAGATCTCTCTACAGTTGTAAGCATGACCTTCCTGGATGAACCCAGAAGTGCGGGTAAAATTCGAATTGAGAAGATGACCTCCTCCAATACACACCTGGAAGGTGTCAGCTTCTTGCTTCAGTGGAGCACAGATGGCCAACACTGGCAGCGAGTCACCTACTCAGAGCAGGAGGGAACTGAGGGCGGTTGTACGACCCAGGGCCTCCAAAATGGTATCCTCAAAACCAATAGCGATGGTATCGTGGAATTTACAGGTCTGCACCCCAAGCTTCAGTATCGCATTACCGAAGCAGCGACGGTGAATGGCTACAGTCTGCTGCCGGACGCCGCCTATGAGGGCCCGCTTCCCAGTGATAATCTGGAGCTTTATCTGCGTGTCGTAGATACAACAACCTTTGTACTGCCCCACACCGGCAGCACTGCCATGCGCTTGCTTCCTGCTTTCTCCTCGCTCTGTATGCTATGTGGTATCGCCTTGCTGGCGTACCGCAGGAAGCGAATGTAATATCATCCACCAGGGGGTCCAGAGAAATCTGGGTCCTTTCAAATTTGATACAGAATTTTTTACTATGAAAGGAACTGACTGCATGAAAAACATCACACGGATTTTCTCCCTTCTGCTGGTACTCGTCATGGCTTTCTCCTGCATTCCCGCAGTCTTCGCTGCTGAAGCTGATGAAACCGTCATTCAGGAGGACCACCCCTGTTCCCTGACCATTTTCAAGTACGACTTCACGAACGCCAAAAAAGATGGCGTCTGGAAGGAGGATTCCTTTATCTCCACTGGCTGGCACGAAAGCTATGTGGAAGATGTACTAGGAAATGCCATCCGCAAGGGCAGCGGCGCTGGCAACAGCGAAAATGCACTGGGTAACGGTACGGCCAGCACCGGCTATGCTATCTCCGGTGTCGAATTCACACAGCTGAAGGTTGCCGATATTGTCACCTATACCGAGCCTGTCAATGACCAGGATTCCAACTATAACCTGACCACTGTCCTGTATGGCTTCGATAAAACGAAGGCAGCAGACCTGCTGAATGCTATCGGTCTTGGAAATGGCTCTGGTGCCTATGAGGCCATCACTGACACTACCAAGCTGGATCCCGGCAAGTTCTACTACACCTCTGATACGCTGAATAAAGCCATGGCATCTGCACTGGCTGCCAACTCTACTACCGTTAAGGATGCCCTGGAGGCCTATATCAAGGGCAATGGCGGCGTTGCTCTGAATCTGACTGACAAAAACGGTAAGACCTCTGCCGCCGACCTGCCCGTCGGCCTGTACCTGCTGGTAGAAACAAAGGTGCCTGAAATGGTCACCTCCACTGTAAATCCCTTCTTTGTGTCTCTGCCCATGACCACGATCTCCGGCAATGACAACAGCAGCTCTCCCGAAGGCGGTACAAAATGGAACTACGATGTCGTGGTATATCCTAAGAACGAAACCGGCATTCCCACTCTGGAAAAGGCCGTCCGCGAAGCAAAGGCTGATACCGGCAAGAACAATGGTACCGCTTCCATCACTGATGGTTTTGCACACACTGCGACCGGTTCTGCGGGTGATCTGATGGAATATCAGTTCATCTCCACTCTGCCCACCATCACTTCTAAGGCCACTGCACTGTCTGTCTACAGCTTCTATGACTCCCTCTCCGAGGGCCTGACCTATAACAAGGACACCGGCGTCACCGTTGAGTTCTTCACGGATAAGGACTGCACGGACAAGGTTGCTTCCTGGGCAATGGATTCCGGCAAGTTCACTGTTGCCTACAGCGAGGACGGTCGTCACATGACGATCGGTGCCACTGACATGGGCCTGGCCGAAATCAACGGTTCCAGCGAAAACGTCAACGGTCATGTATATGCAGGCTACTCCAACTACACCATGCGCATCACCTATGCAGCTGCGATTAACTCTGATAACAGCTTCATTTACGGTGATAACGGCAACGACAATAAGGTCGTGCTGACCTGGAAGCGCACCAGCTCTGAGTACTATGACACGCTGATTGACGATGCCCATGTTTTCAGCTTTGGCATCGACCTGACCAAGGTCTTCAGCGATAAGGACAGTGCTGTTGCCGACAAGGAAGGCTTGTTCCAGAAGGTCCAGTTCATCGTCCAGAATGATACCGATGGATACTATCTGAAGGCAGCCCTAAACCAGGCGGAAGGTGTTTACTACGTCACCGGCCACACTGCAAAAAAGTCTGAAGCCACTGTATTCACCCCTGTCACCTATAATGGCAAGCCCGGCCAGATTATGATTAAGGGTTGTGAGGATGACACCTATATCATCTCCGAAATCAAAACTGCCAACGGCTACAGCCTGCTGAAAAACAAGATCAAGCTGGTAATCTCTGCCGCTGCGGACACCGCTCGTCCCTGCAATATCTATGCACAGGATACACTGGGCGTTCTGCAGAACGATCCCCACTATTCCTTCAACGGCGATCTGGATCTGAAGCTGGCCAACATTCCCCAGAAGGCATTGGCCCACACCATGATGACCGCAAAGGCCACTGTGGATGGTAACCCCGTCACTATGCTTGCAGACAAGGACTCCAATAATGCAGAAGCTCCTCTGAAGGTGGTCAACACCCCCGGCTTTGACCTGCCCCAGACCGGTGACACCGGCACCTGGATGTTCGGTGCATGCGGTCTTATTCTGATGGCCTGCTCCGGCATTGCTGTGCTTCTGCTGTCCAAGTCCAAGAAGTCCCGTCGATAACACCCAATAACAATAATTCCCCGGCGTGACAACCGGGGAAAGCTTATAGGAGGAAGCAGATACGAACAAACGGATTGTTCTCATAATTGCTGCGGCAAGTACGTTTCTGCTTGCCTTATGCCTGACGCTTTACCCTCTGGCCGCAATGTGGTACAACACAGAGCACCAGTCAATGATTCATACCCAGTATGAACAGGTAATGGAACAGGTAGACGACTCTGAGCTGCGTCGAGAACGGCAGCTGTCGGAGGCGTACAATGCGATGCTGGTCCCCGGTACTCAGGAGGAGGCATTCTCGGAAGCTGCTCTACTTTCCGCCCGGAACGAATATGCCAACAGGCTGAATTTCTCCGGGAACGGAATTATGGGCTATGTACGAATTCCAAAGATCCAGGCCGTCCTGCCTATCTACCACGGCACCTCCGAAACTACGCTGGAAATCGGAGTTGGCCATCTGCTGGGAAGTTCCCTGCCCATAGGTGGGGCCAGCACCCACACCGTTCTGACCGGGCACTCTGGTATGGCCAGTCAGAAAATGTTCTCAGATCTCCCCGATTTGGAGCTAGGCTCCCTTTTCTACCTGGATGTGCTGGGAGAGACTCTGGCCTACCAGGTCGACCAGATTGAAACAGTTCTGCCCCACGACTCCTCTCTTCTCGAAATCGTAAACGGTGAGGATCATTGCACGCTTGTGACCTGCACACCCTTCGGTGTGAATACCCACCGCCTGCTCGTAAGAGGAACCAGAGTTCCACTTCCCGAAGAGAACAGCGAAGTTGTGGAACTGCCTGAAGAAGTACCCGGCTCCTCAACCTGGGAGCTCCAGTACCTGAAAGGTATTCTGTGGGGCATCGTAGGTGCTGTTTCCATCGCACTGGTATTCCTGCTTGGAAACCGGTTCTTTCGTCATCGGTCCGGAGGAAAATACGCTGCAAGAGGCCGTCGCAAACATCCTTCCTCCCGGAGATACAGGGGGAATTATGTGCGGTAAGACGAAAAGCTTTCTGATATTCCTTCTGACATTATCCTTCCTGATTGGGCTTTCTTTATGCCTCTACCCAATCGTGAACGGTGCGATTCTCGACATCAGCGCGGAGAAAGAGGCGAACACATTTCTTGAGCACCTGAAGGATCATGCACCCCCTAACGATGACGCCCTGAATCTCCTGCCGACACCCAGCGAACCCACACGAAGTCATGCTGAGCTGTGGGATGCCGTAACTGCCTATAATCAGCAAATCTGGCAGGAGAAACAATCTGGGCTGTCAGATCCCTGGGCTTATGAACAGCCCAGCTTTCTACTGGATCGCTACGGTATTGAGGACGGAATATTTGCGACAATATCTATCCCAAGATTGGAGCTGACGCTCCCGCTTTATCTTGGAGCAACAAATGAACACATGGCATCCGGAGCCGTCCACCTCAGTCAGACCAGCCTACCTGTAGGTGGAAATAATACCAACTGCGTGATTGCAGGTCATCGTGGTTGGAAAGGTGCCAAGTATTTTCGGGATATTGTTGCCCTGGTGCCAGGTGATGAAGTCATCATAACAAACCTTTGGGAAGAGCTTCATTACACAGTGACTGGTTCTCAGATCATCCCTCCTTATGATGTCCAGAAGATTCTGATCCAGCCCGGTTCAGATATGCTTACACTGCTGACTTGCTGGTACGCAAATAACGGCGCCAAGGACCGCTTTATCGTATATTGTCAGAGATCAGCGTAAGCCAGGCAGCTTCGGCTGCCTGATACATACCCCACGGAAGGGCCCAGCCGTGGGGTAAATCTGTGTCAGGAGGTGGTGATTATGGGTGCATGATTACTTTTATGGGGTACAGGCTGAGCAGTTCACATTCTATCGGATTCCAAAAGTGCTCTTTACAGACGAGCGGTATAAAAACATCTCTGTGGATGCAAAGACGCTGTACGGTATTTTGCTGGATCGAATGAATCTGTCTGCTAAAAATGGTTGGCTGGACGAAAAAGGGCGCGTGTATATCATTTTTACCATTGAAGAAATCATGAAGGCCCTTGGGTGTGCTGACAATAAGGCTACCAAGCTTCTGAATGAGCTGGAAAACAAGTGCGGATTGATTGAGAGAAAACGGCAAGGGTTGACCAAGCCCAATCTCATCTATGTGAAGAACTTCATTTCCGGTCCTTCAGAGCAACGAATCTTGAATCGTGAAAATCACGATTCTGAAGGCCCCGAAATCACGATTCAAGAACCTGCAAAACCGCGATGTAGTAATACAGATAGTAATCATACAAAAAATAATGATAACCATCTTTCTTTTCCGTCTGAACGAACCGAAGAGAATCGAAGCCCATTATATTCAGATTATTATTCTTTCTTCAGAGAACGATTGGATATTGATGTGATATGCCATGATAAGCCAGCAGATGCAGATCTGGCAGAGGAATTGCTAACTTTGATTGTGGACACTTATTGTACCAGCCAAAAACGAATACGCATTGGCAGAGATGATAAGCCGATTGAAGTTGTCAGAAGTCAATTCATGAAACTCAACGCTGAGCATATCCGCTTTGTGATACGCGGTCTTCACGAGAATAGGACTAAGGTGAAGAATATTCGTCAGTATCTTTTGTCTGCTATCTACAACGCACCTCTGACCATGTCGGGCTACTACACCGCCCGGGTCAGTCACGACCTATACCATTGTGACCTCCCCCTTGAACCTGGCACTTCACTATAAGACTAGGAGGTGAATGTATGAATGCAACTGTTATGGCCGTCGTAAACCAGAAAGGCGGCACCGGCAAGACAATCACCTGCGAGAATTTGGGGGTAGGTCTTGCCATGGAGGGAAAAAGAGTTCTGCTGGTCGATGCTGATCCACAGGCCAACCTGACCATTGCTTTGGGATGGAACGACCCGGACGCAATTCCGGTCACTTTGACTGACCTGATGGAATCTGCCATGCGGGATACCCCTATGGATCCCACCTCCGTTATCCTCCATCACGAGGAAGGCGTAGATTTGATTCCCTCCAATATCAGCCTTGCCGGTACAGACATGCTTCTGGTGACATCCATGACACGGGAATCGATTCTAAAGCAGTGCTTGGAGCCGCTGAAGAAGCAGTATGACTTCATCCTGCTGGATTGCGGTCCTTCGCTGGGAATGCTGACGGTAAATGCCCTGGCTGCTGCCAACCGGGTAATCATTCCGGTGGAACCGCAATACCTGTCTGCCAAGGGTATGGAATTGCTGCTGAAAACGATCAATCGGGTCCGCAGGCAGATTAACCCCAAGCTAAAAATCGAGGGTGTACTCATCACCAAGACAGACAGCCGCACCAATTATTCTAAAGAAATCACGAACTTGATCCGGGAAACCTATGGAAAGAAGCTCAATGTGTATGGCACCAGCATCCCACGTTCGATCCGTGCTGCCGAAATCACATCTGAGGGCAAGAGTATCTTCAAATACGATCCACGGGGCAAGGTCGCCGAAGCCTATTCTGCACTGACAAAGGAGGTGGTTCGGAATGCAGAAATCTCACGCAAGAAACAACTTGAGCAGTTACGATGAAATCTTCTCCACAGAAGAAAGCCGTGCTGACGACCAGCGCGAGAAGGTCATCCAACTGCCAATCGACAGCTTGATTCCGTTCCAAAACCACCCCTTCCGTGTGGTCGACAACGAGGATATGAAGAAAATCATTGAGAGCATCCAGACCCTGGGCGTGGTCGAGCCCCTGATTGCCAGAGAAATCGGTGACGGTCAGTATGAGATCATTTCCGGCCACCGGCGACAATATGCAGCCCAACAGGCAGGCATTGAGACACTGCCGGTTATCATCCGGAACCTGGATGACGATGCTGCCACCATCCTGATGGTAGACTCCAACCTGCACCGTGAGGAGATTCTCCCCAGCGAGAGAGCATTTGCTTATAAGATGAAGTTGGATGCAATAGAACGGCAAAAAGGACGTCCCAAAAAAGAGGGACAAGTTGTCCCTACTTTTCAAGGTAAGACAACGGATATAATAGGTGCTGACATCGGTGAAAGCGGCAGGCAAATTCAGCGTTATATTCGACTTACCAAATTGATTCCAGAATTGATTGAAATGGTTGATTCCAAGAATATCGGTTTTAATCCCGCTGTTGAGCTCTCTTTCTTGAAACCAGACGAGCAGCGAATTGTTCTGGATGCCATGGGCTATTCCCAGAACACCCCCTCTCTGTCTCAGGCACAGCGGCTGAAGAAGCTGAGTGCTGTCGGCCAGTGCACTACGGAGAACGCCATTGATATCCTGGACGAAATCAAAAAGGGAGACGAAGAGCGTGTCACCTTCAAGGGAAGTGAGCTGCGAAAGTATTTCCCCAAGAACTATACCCCACAACAAATTCAGCAAACCATCATTAAGCTTCTGGATCAGTGACAGCTAAAGCGCCAACGCGGCCAGGAGCGATAATACCAACCACGGAGCATCGACTGTGCTCCTATTTTTATTTTCAAAGGAGATTTCAACTATGAGAAACTGTACCAACTGCTGTAAGTATGCCATCGACGCCGATATGCGTGAGGAAATGATTGATCTGCTGGGCGAGTTCACCGATGTTCTGACCTCCCTGACCGATTTCTCTGAGCGGCTGTATGACCAGCTGGCTTCCGAGGATGATGTCTGCGCCTGCGAGTATGATGATGACAAAGAAGAGGATGAGGACGCAGAGGCCGTGGAGGATTCTGCCGATGATGACAGCGAAGTCAACTTCCTTGAGGAATTCATGGAAAGACTGCATGAATTTGCCTTTGATAAAGGTATGAAGGAGATTCAGGAAAATGGAAAGCCTGGTATGCTGATCATGCATGCCGAATCCGGCCCCATGATGCAGCCCACCTCCCAGGTGATGGAGTATATTGCCCAGCACGATGAAGAAATCGAGGTCAGCCATCTGCTGGATGATATGTATCTGGCATACTCCAAGGATGTCAGCGTCCCCCGCAACGGTTATGATTTTGTATGCGGCCCCGTGTTTGTTTTCAAGGGCAAGCCCCACGTAGATGAACTGACCTCTGCGGACATGGTCCGTGTTATGCACGAGCTGGAAAAGAGAAAGGAGAACCAGCGCTGCACCAACGGCGATACCGTTACCGGCTATCGCCTGTAAGCTAGGAGGGATCGCTTGAATTTTGATGAGTTTAAGCAGCATCTGATGGAGGATCTCAAGGACAGGCTATCTGGCCAATATGATTCCCTGGTCGTTGACACCCTTTATGTAAACAAGCTGCAGGGAGAGTCCTATGACTCCATCTCCCTGCAGCCTCATGAGGGCGGCATCGGCGCAAGTATCAATGCCACGAAATTGTTCAATCAGTACCAGGCTGGGAACGACTACGACACTGTTCTGGCCATTGCAGAAGCCATTGCGTTGGATGGTCTGGAGCGGCTGCCCTCTGTGGATACAGATATGTTCTATGATTATGCTTCCATCAAGGATAAGCTTACTGTAGAACTGGTGCCTCAGGAAGGCAACGAGCACATGCTTGCTGCAATCCCTCACCGTAAAATTGAGGATATGGCAGCCATTTACAGGATCGTGCTTGATTCCGGTGAGGATGTACGTGCTACAGTTTTGGTAAATAACACGCTGTTAGAACGTTTGGAAATCTCCGCAGATCAGCTGCACGACGCTGCCATTGCCGCATCCATGGCACAGCTTCCGCCCGTGGTGAAGAACATGGGCGAGGTTCTCCGGGAGTTGAGTGGTGCCAAGGATGATTTCACAACCTTCCCGGATTCTCCTCTGCAGTGCATTACGAACTCCGAACGATTTATGGGTGCCAGCGTTATCCTGTACCCGGGTCTTCTGGACGAGGTTGCAGAGCAACTGGGTGAAAACTTCTTCATCCTGCCATCCTCCATCCATGAAGTGTTGGCAATTCCCGAATCTGGAGGCCATAATTATCATGCGCTGGAAATGATGGTGCGAAATATCAACGAGACAGAGGTGGCTCCCGTGGATCGACTTTCCAATAATGTTTATCACTACGACGGCGATGCCCATTCCTTTGAGCTTGCTTCCGCCTATGAGGCACGTAACCAGGCACAGCAGGAGCTTCTGATGGATGAGCTGCCCTCAGTTGAGCCCCCGGACACCATGACGGTTCTGTTGGTAGAACCCGGAAAACACCCCAAGGTGGTGGAAATGGGAACCGGCCTGGCACCCTTGCAGGAAGCAGTGGGTGGCTATATCGAGTGTGTATACCCCTTCGAGGATCCTGTTGCGGTCATCTGCAACGAAGAAGGGAAACTGGAGGGACTTCCTCTGAATCGGGCGCTCCGGGATGATGACGGTGAAGTTTATGATGTTGTTGCCGGACCTTTCCTGGTGGTTGGCCTGACGGAAGATGATTTTGGTTCTCTGTCTGCCGAGCAGATTCAGAAGTTTGAGGGCATGTTCCATCAACCGGAAGCCTTTATTAAAACCGGGCGAAGTGTGATTGCTGTTCCAATCCCGGATGAGGTTCTTGGCGATAAAAACGCACCTGCAGCAGGGAAAACGAAGTCCGAGCCAGCACTTTAAGTCGGGTCCTCGAAAGGAGGTGATGCCTTATCCAGGAAGAAGTTGAGAATAGAGTTTTTAATCTGGCAATTACCACTACGAAAATGTCTGCCAGCACTGTGATCCGTGCCGGTATGAAGTATCTTGCAGCCAGGAAGCAAAAAAAGCAGATGCGAGCCGCAGGCAAAGGTTCTCATGGGAAACAATCTGTAAAAGATCTGATTGGGCAGGACCAGGGGGTCACGAAGGTGGATGTCAACAAAACCGATTTGAGAGGATTTCAGCGATATGCCCGGAAATATGGCGTTGACTATGCCATCCGAAAGGACCGATCCGCAAATCCTCCCCGGTACTTCGTATTTTTCAAAGCGAAGGACAGCGATGCACTATCTGCGGCGTTCTCTGAATACGCTGCAGCAGCTATGCGGAAACGATCAAAGGCCGGTCTTCTGGATAGATTAACGCAGTATAAAGAGCAGGCAAAGGCCCAGCCTCAGAAGGCAGCACCGCACAAGGAGCAGTCTCTATGAGTATGAAGCTCAAAAAGGCTCTAATTCGTGCGCTGCCCTATATTCTTTTTGGACTGGTGTGTACCAATCTTGGCGAGGCATGGAGATTATCTGAAACTGCAGCTGCCCCCAGCAGATTGCTGGGCTTCATGGCATCAATCTCGCTGGCATTTTCCAATCCAATGCCCAGCTTCCACCCAATCGACCTTGCAGCTGGCATATTATGTGGATGTGTATTGCGGCTGGCCGTCTACCTGAAAAGTAAGAATGCCAAAAACTATAAACATGGTCAGGAATACGGCAGTGCCCGGTGGGGTACCCCATCGGACATTGCCCCCTTTGTGGATCCAAAGTTTGAGAACAATGTCATTCTTTCCCAGACTGAGCGATTGATGATGAGTAGCCGTCCAAAGGACCCGTCCAACGCCAGAAATAAAAATGTTCTGGTAGTTGGCGGTTCTGGTTCTGGTAAGACGAGATTTTTCATTAAGCCAAACCTGCTTCAGGCCCATAGCTCCTATGTGGTCACTGACCCGAAAGGTGACATCATTAACGCTTGCGGTTTCTTCCTGCATGATGTAAAGGGCTATGAGATCCGGACTTTCAACACCATCAATTTCCAGAAGTCTATGCACTTTAACCCCTTTGTTTATATCCACTCCGAGAAAGATATTCTGAAACTCGTCACCACGCTTATGGCAAATACCAAAGGGGACGGAAAATCTGGAGATGATTTCTGGCAAAAAGCGGAAACTCTGCTATACTGTGCATTGATAGGATATATCCATTACGAAGCGGACCCGGAGGATCAGAACTTCGCTACGCTAATTGAGTTTATCAACGCAATGGAAGTTCGGGAGGATGATGAGGACTTTGAAAACGCCATCGACATCATGTTTGATGTGCTTGAGAAAAAGAATCCAAATCACTTTGCAGTTCGTCAGTATAAAAAATACAAGCTGGCGGCCGGAAAAACCGCTAAGTCTATTCTAATCTCCTGTGGTGCCCGCCTAGCTCCCTTCGACATCCAGGAGGTCAGAGACATCACAATGTATGATGAACTGGCCCTGGATACTGTTGGGGATCGGAAGACTGCACTGTTTCTGATTATGAGTGATACGGATCCAACCTTCAATTTTCTGATTGCCATGATTTACACACAGCTTTTTAACCTGTTGTGCGAAAAGGCTGATGATGTGTACGGAGGCCGACTGCCTGTTCATGTCCGTTGCCTGATCGATGAGTGTGCTAACATCGGGCAGATTCCAAACCTCGAAAAACTGGTTGCCACCATCCGAAGCCGTGAGATATCGGCCTGCCTGGTTTACCAGACAAAGTCTCAGATCAAAGCAACCTACAAGGACAATGCGGATACCATCGTTGGCAACATGGACACGCAGGTTTTCCTAGGCGGCTCTGAACCGTCAACCCTGAAGGACCTATCTGAGGCCCTGGGCAAGGAAACGATTGATACTTTCAACACATCCGACACCAGAGGCAACAGTCCTTCCTACGGTACAAACTACTCAAAGCTGGGGAAAGAGCTTATGAGCCGGGATGAGCTTGCGGTTCTATCCGGGTCAAAATGTATTGTTCAGCTGCGAGGCGTCCGGCCTTTTCTCTCCAACAAATACGACTTGACCCAGCACCCAAACTACCGGTTCACATCCGATGCGGACAAAAAATACTATTTTGACATCCAGCAATTTCTGAGCAGCCAGGCAAAACTAAAACCAAGTGATACCTTTGAGGTGGTAGATGCAGGATAAGCCCTGAGAATTGCTGTAAGCAAGGGGCATGATTGAAAAAGGTACTGCAACGCAAGGCGCAGAAGCGGCCCTAATTTGCAGTACCTTTCTCTTAATTAGATATACAACCAACAAAAAGCTATGATATAATGAAACGGGTGATGAAATTGGCGATTATTAGAAATGCTATTCGATGTAGAAAGTGCGGAGATATTATTGAATCTGCCTCCGTTCATGATTTTAAGTTTTGTTCTTGCGGAGCCTGTGCTGTAGATGGTGGCCGCATGTATTTGCGCCGATGCGGAGCGAATACAGACTGGGAGGATCTAAGTGAAACAACACCAGATACAGACAAAACGCCCATATGTGAAAAAGCCTGCCAGGATGCTGACCCATCGCAAGAAGCAGGCCTTCTCGAAGCAATCCGGCGAATTGAGCGGATGGAAGAACTCTTTAACAATGTTACAGCATTGCTGGAGACCTGCCAAGATCCGGACAGTATACCCCCAGAAGGGAGAAAAATGCTTCAGCAGCTCGTGGATTATCAGGATAGTGGAAGCTGGCTGCACGATTACGAACTTGACGAAAAAGGTTTCCTCCCAGATACCCTCAAAAGAGGGGTTCTTTCAGAAGATGGGCTCTACAATCTCATAACGGAATTTCAAAACTAAAGACCGATACATAGCCAGGACTGACCGATCATCAGCCCTGGCTATTTTTATGCCCATCTCCGGGTGCAGGTGCACATGTACCCGGCTGATGGGCTGTTTATATGAACCCAAAACTACACAGAAGCCCGAACCCAATGACATGGGTGGGTATAGGAGGAAATGATTTATGGAATTTTTCAACAACGCAGTTACTGTTCTTCAGACTCTGGTGATTGCTCTGGGCGCAGGCCTGGGCATCTGGGGTGCAATTAACCTGCTGGAAGGTTACGGCAACGATAACCCCGGCGCAAATGCTCATGTACGGTAAGGAAGCAAGCAACCGAAAACAAGAGATAGACCGCCAGCACTACACTATTCCGAACCAAAGACCAAAAGATAAGCATTGTGGGAAAATCTAAACTTTTGGATTTTCCTACAATGCCAACTACGGCGGAATCCCTCCCACTCCTTATATCTTTCTGTATACATTGAATTTGTATTTAGTAAAATGCAGACAACACCACGGATCGGCTTTTGGTTGGACAATTCCAACCAAACACCACAGCAGACAGCAGAAAACATTCTGAACGCTAGGAAGCCGGTATGATTGTTACATATAAGGGGAAGAAAAATTTCTTTTAAGTACTTGCTTTCCTAAAACTGATGTGATATAATAGCTTCATTCCAGAAAAGGAGTAAAAAATATGCGGCAAGGTATTCTTAAATAAAACTATAA
>OLHA01000893.1_pt1 | contig 16819 bp, 14 predicted proteins | sample 1605961 | NCBI WGS metagenome assembly OLHA01 (sample SAMN03283288) | human gut metagenome | biome: human-associated habitat; material: feces | host: Homo sapiens | place: Peru | collected 2012
CCCGCCGTGAGATAACAGCAAGCCGAGCCGAGCATCCCGACGAACAGCACACGGTTTATGCTTTTACCGAATTTTGAATAAGCGATACGTCCCGCGCCGAGAAGCACCGCAAACATTGCCGCGCCGAGAATGTCACCCACGGTTTTGTCGATATTCAGCGCGTTTTCCATGAAGCTCGATATCCAGTTTGACATGCCGTTTTCCGCACAGCTTCCGAAAAAGATGCACGCGGCGCACAGCGCAAGTCCAACAGCTTTTCCTTTTCTGCGCTCCGTTTTTTCACCGTCGGCGCCTTCGTTGAGCGGTGGAACGGGCGATATCATAAACAGCACAGCCGCGGTAAGCGGCAGCAGTGCGAGAAATGCGATCAGATACATCCACCTGTCGGTTCCGAAAAGCTTGAGAAAAAGTGTGCTCACCGAAACCGTGGCAACAACGCCGAAGGCGTACAGCGAATGGAGAAAGCTCATGCTTTTTTGCGCGTCATCGGAAGGGAGCGCGGCAATAATGGGGCTTAGCAGCACTTCCGAAAGCCCCGCCGATACAGAGAATATTACAGTTCCTGCAACAAACCATAAATATGCCGAATCGGGGAATAATGCTGCCCCAAGAGCGTATATCATCAATCCGACCGATGTCGCGACAGGCATTATTCGGACTGCTTTAGCTACATTGAAATGCTTTGAAAAGAATGTGAAAACAAGGTCTGTTGAGAGCTGAGTGAAAAAGTTTATCAGCACGAGTGTGCCGAGCAGAGTGTAAGAAATTCCGTATAAGCCGTGAAATGTCACGAACAGCAGCGGCGGAACACAGAAAACGGATGACATAGTGAAATACGCAGTGTAACAGGCAAGCCGTGTTCTTTTATAATTCTGTGACGAGGAATTTGTCGAAGCATTCATTAGAAGCATTCCTTTTCAGATGATAGAGTTATTATAGCGGATACTTCTTCAAATAGCAACGGCAAAAACAGTCTGTTAATTTAAATAAACGATTCCGGCGTTGAGGTAACCGGCAAATGTAAGCCACAAAAGGTACGGGATAAGAAGATATGAGTTGATTTTTTCTTTTTTCCCGAAGTTTACAGCCATCGCCGTCACAACGCCGAAAAGACCGACGAGCCATATAAACGCCGGCAGAAACGCCCTGAAATTAAAGAAGATTACCGGCCAGACAAAATTCATAAAAAGGTTTCCGCAGTAGAGCGCAAGACTTTTGTCCTGTTCTTTTTTACTGTCCTTTGAGTGAAACGCGCGCGCAAAGCTTACCGCCATCAGAACGTAAAGAACCGTCCACACGATCGGAAACGCGACGGAAGGCGGCGCAAAAGGCGGCTTTGCAACGGTTTTGTAAACATCCGTGTTTTTTCTTGTCAGAAATGACGAAAGCCCGCCGACTGCGAGAGTGAGAGTTACCGACAGTATGTGAGTCTTTGTTCTGTTTGTGAGCTTTTTCATTTTTTTATAACACCTCAAATGAAGTATATGTATATATGAAGCATGTTATCAGTATTGAAAGAGCTTTTTTTGTGTTTTTAAACTAAAACACACCTCGATTATTTTACATTTTGACAAGACTCCGATTATTGACTTTTTTAAGTTATCCGTTTATAATTATATTCGTATAAAAGTATTTTTTTTAACGGAGGGACACCTATGAAAAAAGTTATGAGTATATTCCTTGCCGTCCTTATGACGTTGTCGTGTGCGGTTCCCGCGTTTGCAGCCGACGGCTCGGTCAATGTTTCGTTTGTCGGCGCTTCCGACAATCTTCTCAAAGACGAGGACGGAACGCCCGCCTACATGTTTGTCAAATCAAAAATGGGTGCCGTCGACTTCGTTCTTGACGAAAACGGTGTGTATGTTTACGACGGTGACTGTTACCGCGCCTACTACAAACTGATGGCGGGCGAGCTTGAAAAATACCCCGACAGATACTCGCCCGTAGAAATGACGAATACTTCCGTAGAGAGCGGCTCAGTGCTTACCTTTCAGGTTCTCACTAACAGAATTTACAATGCCGCAACGGTTGCCGTCTTTGTAAACGGCGAACAGATACGGTTGAACGACAACAGCGAATACTCCGTAATTGCCGACAGAGATCTTGTTATCAATGTCGCTGAGGTTAACGAAAACAACGAGCCTTCGCTTCTCAAAAACCACTACAGCGTTACTTGGGAGTCGGGCGACGGCTACAGGATAAGAACTCTTAACAACGAGAATTATAAGCTTATTTATTACGGCGGAGAGTTTTATTTCAGAGTAAAGACGCTTAAGGGTTATTCGGCATCCGGTATGTCCGTTAAGGTTCTTCGCAATATCGGTGCTTTTGAAAAGCTTCCCGAAGAAATGGGCACTGCAATGGCTTTAATCGGCAAAGCCGAAGCTCTGGCGTCCTACGGAACCGACGCGGAAGGCTACCGCCTTTACAAGATTTCCGATATCACATCCGATTGCCGTATTTATGTCACCGGTGTGCGTCAGGAGCAGTCCGCGGGCATTATGGCTACACTTAAACGTATTCTCCGCATGATATTGAGCATTCTCGGTATAAAGGTTCCTTCACTCGACGAGGCGATGGCTGACCATAAGGTTACCGTCGATACTTCTGCTGCAGGCACCGTATCATACGAAGTTATCTGTTCCGGTGCGGTGAATGTCAATTCGGGCAGCTTCCTCGTTTTGAACGGCGATACCGCCACGGTAAAGGTCAAGGCGAAAACTCCGGGCGGTGCAATCGTAACATGGAATCCCGGCAATGAGGACGGCTCAAAGTATCAGGCGACATGGATTGCGGCTTATGACTATCTCAACGGAGAAACTTATTACGAAGCAGTGTTCAATGTCGAGAACATTACCGCAGACACCGTTATCGCGATCAGGGAGAGATAACACCGAATAAATTGCAGACACCGTTAATGTTTCATTACGGCATCTGTTGTTAACAAAAAAAGAACCGCACGGCGTAATGCTTATGCATGGATGCCGTGCGGTTTGTTTTTAGGTTTGACTGTTTTTGTCCAGAAAAGCAATACAGTTAAACCGATTCCCGATTCTCTTTTGTAAACCGATTCCCGATTCTCTTTTGCACACCTCAATGAGAAGTCGGAATACGGCGCATTTTTAATGTTATACGGATACCGTCCGTCAGACAGACCTTCAGAGAAAACGCAACTCGGATGCATTTTCGGGTATACACAAAAATGAATAGCTTAGGCTGACGGGACTTGAGTCCGTGTCGGTTTTGACAGGTCGGATTTAGCCCATGCCGCGTTAAAACCCTTGCAAATACGTCAGGTATTCGCTTCGAGCCTTGTCTTGCCCGAACAAAAATCGGCTCAGTTAAAACTGCTCTGCAGGCTGACGGGATTCAAACCCATGCCGCCGTCAGTGCCCCTTTTCGGCACTTTTTCGCCCTTTTCGTCTTGACTTGCGCCGGCAAGCCTGCGCCTCAAAAAAAACGGAAATTGCTCAAAAATTGTCTGCTGTCGGGCGGGCTTGAGACAGATAAAAAAACGCACTCCGCGGAGCACCGTTAAATGCTGCGGAGCGCGTTTATTCATATGGATTATTTGTGAAGAAGCATTCCGAAATATGATTTAAACATTCCGAACAGTGCGGTAACGAAATTGACAAAGAACATTGCGAAAGTGATTCCCAATCCGTCGGGGAGGTTTGTTCCTTCCGTTTCGGTTACTTCAGTCTTTTTTATCGCATATGTGTCGATGAGTGATATTTCCTGTGTATCGTCATCAACGATATACGCTTTGTAGATGAGCTTGTCGCCGTTTATTTCGGTTGTGCAGAAGCACCCGCCTCTGTCGCGTGTTGTCTCGGCAACAGCCGCAACATCGAGAACGGGAGGAATAGCATCCTCATGGACAGTGTAGCGCTTTGTGCCTGCCGTTGACGGGAGTGTATAGACCGTGCCGTCGGGATTAACCGCAAACGTGATCTTTTCGCCGTTGTAAATTTCGTCGACATACGTCACGTTTTCGACAAGCGCGTCTCCCTTGACCTGATTTGTACGGAGGTACATATGATCGTGACCCGCGTACACCATGTCGATTCCGAGTTTGTCAATGATAGGCAGCAGCACGTTTCTCATAATGATTGTGTCGGGTTTGTTGATGTTCTTGCCTGCCGAATAGAATGAACGGTGCGCGAGGACTATTTTCCACCGTGCGTTTGAATTTGACATATCGTTTATAAGCCAGTTTCTCTGCGCCTGGCTCATCGGGTACATATCATTCGTGTTGAGCACCGCAAAGTGGGCGTTGCCGTAGTCAAACGAATAGTAAACGCCTTCTATTGATTCGTTTTTGCTCTGATCAAGGCAGAATGTGTTTTTGAAACAATTCGTGTTGAATTTGTTCGTGATGTTGCCGTCGTGGTTGCCCGCAACCGGAACCTGTGTAATTTTATCATTCGCAAAAGCAAAATTTGAAAAATACCAGTCCCATTCTTCATTTGTGTTGTCATTGACATAGTCGCCGAGGTTGATTGTGAACTCTGCGTCCGGCATTGTGTCAAGCGCGCCCTTAAGCGTGAGCGCGGCGTGTGCAAAGTTTTCGTTACTGCTCGCCTGAACATCGGCTATTGTAATGAACTTAAACGCATCGTCGCGGTCATCGGTAACAAAAGATTTTGCGTCGCTCCAAACATTTGCGGCTGCGTCGCCGACTCTGTAGGTGTATGCAGTGCCCGCTTCAAGCTCTGTCACTGCCACCTGATGTGAATACTGCTTGCGGTAGAGATTTTCGGTGCCCGAGTAGGTTTTTGCGTTTTCAAAGCTTCCGTTAAATTCCGAAGTTTTGACGATCTGAAGATCGGAGCCTGCCTTGCCCGTTGTGAACCAGCAGAAGCCTCTGCCCGTTGCTCCGTCACCGTACATGGTGCAGGATACATTTTTGACGGTATTGTCGGCAGCCGAAGCGACAGCCGCACCGCCTGTAAGCATCAGACAAGCCAAGACTACGGAGAGAGTTTTTTTCAAAACATTTTTCATTTCCGTTCCTCCTGTAATAAGGATAAATTCATATAAAAAGTATATCATCTTCATCGAAAAATGTCAATTTATTTTCGGCAGTAAACAGGCATTCTTCGGATTATTTTTACGGATGTAAAAAAGTGCAATGTGAAAAATGTGCACAATGCACAAAAACCACAAAAAATAAACAAAGATGCTTCTAACAAAATAGTCAAAAAAGTACTTGAAAAAAGTGAGTAAATCTGGTAAACTGATTGTGGAGGTGTATGCCCTTGAATAACAACAGAAAAAACAGCGCCGAATTACCCGTTTATCTTTTCAAACAGGGTCGAAACAGTGAGAGCTATGAATTTTTCGGCTCGCATGCCACCCCCGACGGCGCGGTGTTCAGAGTTTGGGCACCGAACGCAAAAAGCGTTTCGGTCACGGGCGATTTTTGCGGATGGAGCGAGGAAGCGCATCCTATGCACGAAATAGCCGACGGTATCTGGGAGACGGAAGTAAGCGCAATAAAACGGTACGACACATATAAGTATTGTATAGAAGACAAAAAAGGTGTTCGGAGAATGAAAGCCGACCCGTATGCTTTTCACGCCGAAACCCGACCGGGCACTGCGTCTAAGTTCTATGAGCTTGACGGATTCAACTGGACGGACAAGTCCTATTTTTCGCGCAGGTCGCGCCGCACCGTTTACGAGAGTCCGGTAAACATCTATGAAATTCATGCCGGCTCATGGCGAACGAATGAAGACGGTTCGTTCCTGTCTTATCGCCTGCTTGCGGACGAACTGGCGCCGTATCTTACCGAAATGGGGTATACGCACGTTGAACTGATGCCTATAACGGAGCACCCGTTCGACGGCTCCTGGGGATATCAAACGACCGGTTATTTTGCCGTTACGTCGCGCTACGGCACGCCTCACGACTTTATGTATTTCGTCAACAAGCTGCACGAAAACGGCATCGGCGTAATTCTTGACTGGGTGCCCGCTCATTTCCCTAAGGACGCATTCGGACTTTATGAGTTCGACGGCGAGTGCCAGTATGAGTATTCCGATCCGCTTAAGCGCGAGCATGCCGACTGGGGCACGCGCGTGTTTGACTACGGTAAAAATGAAGTTGTCAGTTTTCTTATTTCATCTGCATCTTTTTTCTTCAAAAAGTATCATATTGACGGTCTGCGGGTGGATGCGGTGGCGTCAATGCTCTATCTTGATTACGGCAAAAGGGACGGCGAATGGCGTCCTAACATCTACGGCGGACGTGAGAATCTTGAAGCCGTGGCGTTTATACGTCACCTGAACGAGTGTATTTTCCGCGATCATCCGTACGCTCTCATGATAGCGGAGGAATCCACCGCTTGGCCGCTTGTGTCGCGTCCGGTGTCAGACGGAGGGCTCGGCTTCAATTTCAAATGGAACATGGGCTGGATGAACGATATCCTCCGCTACACCTCTCTTGACGGTCTGTCGAGAAAATACAATCACGATTTGATAACGTTTTCGCTTTTTTACGCTTTTTCGGAGAATTTCATTTTGCCGATTTCTCACGATGAGGTCGTGCACGGCAAGTGCTCGCTGATAAACAAGATGCCCGGAACATATGAAGAAAAATTCGCGGGCATGAAGGTCTTTTTAGGGTACATGTATTCGCACCCCGGAAAAAAGCTTCTGTTCATGGGTCAGGAGTTCGGGCAGTTTATCGAGTGGCAGGAGAAAAAACAGCTCGACTGGTTTCTGCTCGATTACGATTCTCACCGTACTCTGCACGATTTTACGGGCGCACTGAACAGACTCTACAAAAACAGCGCTCCCTTGTGGGAGATAGATTATTCGTGGGAGGGCTTTGAGTGGCTTGTCAGCGACGATTGCGACAATTCCGTCGCGGCGTTTATGCGCACCGATAAAAAAGGGAACAGCATTGCGGCGGTGTGTAATTTCACGCCTGTCACGCGTAAAAACTACCGTATCGGCATTGACCGCGCCGGTACCCTCACCGTTATACTCAATTCCGACGATGCCGCATTCGGCGGAAAAGGGGAGTTTGCTAAAAAACGGATTTTAACAAAGCGTATTCCGATGCACGGCAAGGAAAATTCATTTGAGCTGACACTGCCGGGGCTGTCGTGCATTTACCTTAAATATACACCGGCAAAAAGAAAGGACGAAAAGTAATGGCAAGAAAAACAGAATGCATAGCTATGCTTCTTGCGGGAGGACAAGGCTCGCGTCTCGGAATCCTCACCAAGAAGATAGCGAAACCGGCAGTGCCCTACGGCGGCAAATACCGTATCATTGATTTTCCTCTTTCAAACTGTGTCAATTCCGGCATTTATACGGTCGGAGTACTCACGCAGTATCAACCGCTTGAGCTGAACGATTATATCGGCAACGGTCAGGCGTGGGATCTCGACAGAAACGAGGGAGGTGTGCACATCCTCTCGCCGTATCAGCAGATAAACGGCACGGAGTGGTATAAAGGCACGGCAAACGCCATATATCAGAATATAAATTTCATTGACCGCTACGATCCCGAATATGTCGCGGTGCTTTCGGGTGACCACATCTACAAAATGGATTACTCAAAGATGCTTGCTTTTCACAAGGAGAAAAACGCCGCGTGTACGATAGCGATGCTTGAAGTGCCGTGGGAGGAGGCGTCCCGTTTCGGACTTATGTTTACCGATGACAACGGCGCTATAACGGCTTTTGAAGAAAAACCGAAAAAACCGAAGTCAAACAAGGCGTCTATGGGCGTGTACATTTTTACCTGGAGCAAGCTGCGTGAATATCTGATCGCGGATGAAAACGATCCCGACAGCTCCAATGACTTCGGTAAAAATGTTATTCCGGCGATGCATGAAGCGGGGGAGCGTCTCTTTGCTTATAAGTTCGACGGCTACTGGAAAGATGTCGGCACAATAGACAGTCTTTGGGAAGCGAATCTCGACCTGCTGAACCCAAATGTAAACATTGACCTTACGGATGAAGACTGGCGAATCTACTGCAAAAATTCTGCGCTTGCGCCGCACTTTGTGTCATCGGATGCATTTGTTCAGAATTCGCTTGTTTCCGGCGGCTGCTATATCGACGGTCAAATAGATTACTCCGTGCTTTTTGCGAATGTGAATATCGAAAAGGGCGCCACGGTCAAATATTCCATAGTTATGCCCGGCACTACGGTTAAAGCGGGCGCGACGGTACAGTATGCCATGGTTGCCGAAAATGCCGTTATCGAGCGCGGTGCTGTTGTCGGTGAGGATCCCGAACATTGCGGTGATCTCTCAAAATGGGGAGTTACCGTTATCGGCTCCGACACGGTGATAGGCAAAAACGCGAAGGTGAGCGCAAACAAAATGATAGACGAAAATGTCGGGGAGGGTACCGAAGTATGAGAGGAAACAATGTTCTCGGAATTATTTTTGCAAATGCGGACGATTCCGCGATACCCGAAATAACGGGAGTTCGCTCTATGGCAAGTGTGCCGTTCGGCGGCGGTTACCGCCTGATAGATTTCGTCCTTTCCAAAATGGTGAATGCCGGCATGACAAAGGTCGGAATAATTACAAACAACAACTATCAGTCTTTGATGGATCATATCGGCGGCGGCAAGCCGTGGGATCTCTCACGCAAGAGCGAGGGACTTTATCTTCTGCCGCCGTTTAATTATGACGCGGCAGACAATTACAATACGAGCCGTATCGGTGCTCTAAAAAACATATCGCATTTCCTTGCGCGTTCAAATGAGGAATATGTCTTTATCAGCGACTGCACGGCGGTGTCCGATCTCAATCTTGCGGATGTTTTTACGTTTCATGAGGAGCACAATGCCGACATAACAATGCTTTTTTCGGACGGAAAGACGCCTGCGCTTTCCGATCAGACCGTTGTCTCGGACATTGAGCCGGACGGCAGAATAACCCGCCTTTCGTTCGGTGAGCCGGGGATACAGGCAAAGTATGTGGCAAAAATGACGCTGATGAAAAAGAGCCTTTTGGAACGTCTGGTGTCCGAATGCTGGGCAAAGGGGTACGGTTCGTTTGAAAAAGACATATTTATGAGGAATCTTGACAAGCTCCGCATTTACGGCTTTGAGATGAAAGGCTTTGTGCGAGTGATAGATTCAATAGCGTCTTTCTTCGAAGCGAATTTCGCGCTTCTCGACCGCGAAAACTATCTTAGGCTTTTCCGTTCGGCGCCCGTGCTCACAAAGGTCTATGAGGATATGCCGGCTGTGTACGGACTCGGCAGCGACGTTAAAAACTCGCTTATTGCCGACGGCTGCATAATTAACGGAACAGTGGAAAACAGCATCCTGTTCAGAGGATGCCGCGTCGAGCGCAATGCATCGATTAAAAACAGCATCCTGTTCCCGCACGCGTTTGTCGCGGAGAATGCGACGCTCGAATACTGTATTACCGATAAATCAGTCACCGTCCGACACGGCAAAACCCTTGTCGGTGCGGACACATATCCCGTTTATATAGGTAAAAATATACAAATATAATTATTTGAAGAAAAGGAGAACATACAATGAAAGTATTATATGCTGTCAGCGAAGCGAAGCCGTTTATTGCAAGCGGCGGACTTGCCGATGTTGCGGGCAGTCTGCCCGTAGCGCTCAGACGCCGTCTCATAGGCTGCCGGCTCGTTATGCCCATGTATGAGGGGATTCCGGAGGAGTATAAAAATGAGATGCGCTTTATAACGCACATCACCGTTCCCGTTGCATGGAGACGTCAATACTGCGGGATATTCGAACTTAAATATCAGGGTGTTATCTGCTATTTTATTGATAATCAGTATTATTTTAAGCGTCAGGGAATTTACGGTCATTACGACGATGCGGAGCGCTTTGCGTTTTTCTCACGCGCAGTGCTCGAAATGATTCCGTACATTGATTTTAAGCCCGACGTTATTCACTGTAACGACTGGCAGACGGCGCTTGTTCCGGTGTACTACTCAAAATATTACGCGACACGCGAGGGCTTTGAAAACATTAAAACCGTTTTCACGATACACAATATTCAGTATCAGGGAAAATACGGCCGCGAAATCCTCGGCGATGTTGCCGGATTTTCGGAGGACGACGTCTCTCTGCTTGAAAACGACGGCTGCATCAACTTTATGAAGGGTGCCATTGAGTGCTCCAATGTTGTTACGACCGTTTCTCCGAGCTACGCGCAGGAGATTCTCAACCCATGGTATGCTTACGGCCTTGATTCAATTCTTAATGCGAGAAAATATAAGATTCACGGCATTCTGAACGGAATTGACACGGTTTCGAACGATCCTGCGACGGACAAAGCGCTCCCCGCGAATTTTGACGTAAATCACATTGAAGGCAAGGCGAAATGCAAAGCGGCGCTGCAGAAAGAAATGGGACTTCCCGTAAGGGCGGATGTGCCCTTGATCGGTGTTGTCAGCCGTCTGGTGTCGCACAAAGGCTTTGATCTTATAAAATGCGTACTCGATGAGATGCTTTCGGACAGCGATATTCAGATGGTGGTTTTAGGCTCGGGCGAGTGGCAGTATGAGAGCTTCTTCAGCGAGGCGGCGCAGAGATATCCCGATAAGCTTGCGGTCAAGCTCGGTTTTATTCCCGCTCTCGCATCGCGCATTTACGGCGGCAGCGACATGTTCCTCATGCCCAGCAAGAGCGAGCCTTGCGGTCTGTCACAGATGTTCGCGCTGCGTTACGGCTCAGTGCCGATAGTCCGCGCGACCGGCGGACTTAAGGACAGCGTCACGGATTCAGGTATTCTCGGCGAGGGCAACGGATTTGTTTTTGAGGACTACAATGCCCACGAGATGCTCCACACGGTAAGACGCGCAATTGACGGATATGCCGACCGCGACGGCTGGGCTATCCTTCGCAGGCGCGCCATGGAATGCGATTTCAGCTGGGGACGCTCGGCAAATGAGTATATTAAGCTTTATAAACAGCTTATAAAGGGTTAAATAATTTTTATGGGAAAAACAGGAGGTAATTCCAATGGCACATTTTCTTCTTTCCGCATTTGCGGATGAGGCAGGCGGCGGACTTTTAAGCCAGATCGATGCCCTTAAGGCAAACGGGCTTACACACATCGAGCCGCGCGGACTTGACGACGGCAATGTTTCCGACATAACGGCGGAACAGGCAAAAAAGGTCAGAAAAGTTCTTGACGAAAACGGCATCGGCGTTTCGGCTGTAGGTTCACGTTTCGGAAAAATCGGGATAACCGATGCTTTTGAGCCGCATTTCGATGAGTTTAAGCGCTGTGTGGAAACGGCATGTATTCTCGGTACAAAAAATATAAGAATGTTCAGCTTTTACACTCCGAAAGGAGAGGCGCCCGAAAAATACAGGGACGAGGTCTTTGAACGTCTTGAAAAAATGGCTGATTATTCCCGCTCAAACGGCATTTGGTGCTGCCACGAGAATGAAAAGGATATTTACGGCGACATCGACGACAGATGTCTCGACATTCTTAAGACATTTGAGGGCAAAATCAAGGGTGTGTTTGACCCCGCGAACTTCATTCAGTGCCGCGTCGAAATTCTGCCCGCATACGAAAAACTCAAGAATTACATTGAGTATATGCACATTAAAGACTGCCGCATGGCGGACGGTTTTGTGGTTCCGTGCGGCAAGGGAGACGGACATATAGAGGAGCTTATCCGTCGCTTTAACGAAAAGGCCGGCGACCGCTTCCTGACGCTCGAACCGCATCTCAAGGTGTTCGACGGACTTGCGTCTCTTGAGCAGAACGGCGGTGCGGACTCCGTAAAAGAGGTTTATCGGTACCCCACGAATCGCGACGCATTCAATGCGGCGTGCGCGGCATTCAAAGAGGTGCTTGCCCGTGCGCTCTCATAAGAGTGTAAAATAATTTGTCTGCAAAGAAAAAACACACGTGCGGGTTTGTACGTGTGTTTTTTGCAAGCGAAGCATCGTTAGGGCAGACGGGAGCGAATCCATGCCGACCGTCGGTGATTCTTTTCGGTTCTTTTCAGCTTTTTTCGTCTTGAATTGCGCCGGCAAGCCTGTGTTTCAAAAAACTGCTCAAAAATTATCTGATGCCGAGGTTATTTTACGTGTTCGTCGTAAGATTTTTTCAGCGATTCAATGAAGCGTAGGAGCGTTTCTTCGGCAATCGCGAGGTTTACGCGGATGTGCGTGTTTCCGTCGCCCTCAAACCAGTCGCCGTCATTCGGCAGGAAACCGGTGTTACGGGCGAAAAATACGGCTTTGCTTTCGTCTGACGGAATATTGAAGCATGAAACATCAAGCCACGCCATGTAAGTGCCTTCGCGCGGGCAGAAATGTATTTTCGGCATTGTCTCGCGGAGTGTTTTTTCAAAAATGTCGAAGTTTTTATTTATGCGCGCGTTCATTTCATCGAGCCATTCGTCGCATGCGGTGTATGCGGCGTGCGTGGCGGGATAGGCAAAGGCGTTTATGCATGAGTAGCCGTCGGCGTCGATCTGTGCCTTGAAGCGTTTGCGCAGCGCCTCGTTTTCAATAATAATATTTGAGGTCGAAAGACCTGCTGCGTTAAAGCTCTTTGAAACAGCCGTGCAGACTATGCAGATATCTCCGCAGCCGCCGTTTACCGTTGAAATGACGGTGTGCTCTTTGCGCGTGATGTCAAAATGTATTTCGTCCGAAACAATTATAATGCCGTTTTTGCGGCAGATGCGCACAAGCTTTTCAAGCTCTTCTTTTGTCCACACTCTGCCGACGGGGTTGTGCGGCGAGCAGAATATCAAAAGCTTATTTTCAGGATTTTCGCACGCTTTTTCAAATTCCGTAAAATTTATTTTATAGCTGTCGTTTTCGATAACAAGCGGAATTTTTACCGCCTTGCGTCCCGTCAGCCTTGCCGCATCGTAAAAATGCGCGTACACAGGCTCAAACGAGATAATGCCGTCCCCCTCGTCGGTGAAAGCCTTGACCGCAGTGTGCAGCGCAGCTACGATACCGTATGTATTCACTATCCATTCGGGTTTGATTTGCCAGTTGTGGCGGCGGAGCATGAAATCGCACACGGTGCGTTTATATGAGCCGTCCCCCTCGGTGTAGCAAATGAAGCCGCGCTCGGCAAAACGGGCGCATGCTTTGCGTATTTCCGGTGCGGTCGGAAACTCCATGTCGGCGGTCGAGAGCGGGTATACGTTCTCAAAGCCTTCGGCTTCGGTCGGCGCCCATTTGAATGAGCCTGTGTTTCGTCTGTCGGTTATGCACGAAAAGTCATCTTTCATTTATTGTGCCTCTTTTCTGTTAAACGGGATTTACAACAAGCAGAAGACTCGCAAGCGCAAGCTCCGCAGCAAAATATGTGAGTATATTGAACATTTTAAGCGGGTGGCTTTTTTTGTACTTTTTGTTGAACATGAGAATCGCAATGGAAAAGTCGCTCATCACGAACAGCGATGCGCCGGCAACAGCAAGCACAGCGGCGGCAGTCGCATGGGGGACGTCGGCTTTTATCATGCTTATGCCCATTATGCAGGCTTTGCAGAGCATTGTTGTTATGACCGTGGCATACATTACTATCGGTATGTTCAGCACACCCTTTATCTCCGTGCCTATCAGACGTGAAAAAACAAGGAAGAAAACATCAAACAGCACCACGGCGATTATCTCGGGCGCGGAGAAAAAGCTTCTGTCGGGCGCATAAAGACGGATTGCGCGGAGGTATGCCGCAATGAAAAAGAAGTGTGCGGTTAAAAAGCCCAAAAAGCCGATGGCTGTGTAAATTTTGTGCTGCCACAGGTGCAGAAAAAGGTCGCCTATCCACGAGCAGATAAGCGCGCCGAACATAATCAATGCGAAACGCGATTCATTTCCCGAAATTTTTACGGCAAGTGCGCCGATTGCAATATAGCCTGTGGCGGCAATCATTTTCAGCGTGAGCGAACGGCCGCATGCGCCGTTGTACTGCGAACGTACAAAAAGAAAGCCGCACACCATTGTGGCTGCGCAGATAAAGGCGTACAGAAATTTAATGAACATTGTCCTTTCCTCCGAAAGCGGGGCACGAAAACGGCAGCTTTGTACCGTCGGCGGTGCTTGCCGCATTTTTGTTTACACCTGAATTTTAACATACAAAAATTACATAAACAAGCCTGTTTTTTACAAACAACATTTTATTTTAAGAAAAACATATTAGAATGACGAAAAGTGTTTGCGTGAAATTGATACGGAGTTTATCCTTCCGAAGTAATGTGAACAGGAATCGAAAATTTTCGTTTCTCTGCATTTTTGTATGCTGTTTACAAGCTGTCTAAAATGTGTTACAATTAAAATGAAACGGTTTCGGTATTATCTTCAAAACGGAGTGTATATATATGTCATTGAAAGAGAAAGCGATCAAAAGGTTTGCGTCCGTTGCCATGGACCGCATTTTTAAGTACATTGACCGTAATCCCGAAGACGGGTTCGTAAAGATACTCGATTTCAGCGAGAAGATATTCGGCGGCAAGATGTTCCCCTCGGAAAACTTCAAAAAAATGAAGGCGGGAGCAGCCGACCCGAACAATATTTATACGCAGCTCGCAAAAAATATTCTGCGCACCACCGATCGCGGACTGTTAAAGCATATGCTTTTGACGCTCGGCATAGATGCCGGATATTTCGGAACGAAAACCGTAAGAGCGAACCGCGAAAAATATGACTGTAACATTCCGTGGATCATTCTGTTTGATCCGACAAGCGCATGCAACCTCAAATGCAAGGGCTGCTGGGCGGCGGAATACGGCTACCGTCAGAATCTCTCGTACGACGAAATGAAATCGATCGTTACGCAGGGCAGGGAGCTCGGAACGCATTTTTACATGCTCACGGGCGGTGAACCCCTCATAAGAAAAGCAGACATTATCAAGCTCTGCGAGGAATTTCCCGATTGTGCGTTCATGTCTTACACCAACGGCACGCTTATCGACGACGATTTCTGCGAGGAGGTCAGACGCGTGGGTAATCTTGCGTTTGCGTTGAGCATTGAGGGCACGGAGGAGAGCAACGACTTCAGACGCGGCGAAGGCGCATACAAAAATACGATGAAAGCGATGGAGCTTCTCAAAAAGCACCGCTGTCTGTTCGGTATTTCGGTGTGCTACACACGCAAAAACGTTGAATATGTTACAAGTGACGATTTTATAGACCTCATGATAAAATCGGGCGTTAAATATGCATGGTATTTCAACTATATGCCCGTGGGTCACACTGCCGACAAGGAGCTTATCCCCACTCCCGCGCAGAGAAAGATGATGTACTTCTGGCTTCGCAGGATGCGTAATTCAAAGACGGGCAAGCCGATAATGGTTATTGATTTCCAGGACGACGGCGAGTATGTCGGCGGCTGCATTGCAGGCGGCAGAAACTATTTCCATGTGAATTCCGCAGGCGATATCGAGCCTTGCGTGTTCATTCACTATTCGGATGCAAATATTCGCACGCATACACTTTTGCAGGCGCTTAAAAATCCGCTTTTCACGGCATACAGAAAAGGTCAGCCGTTTAACGACAACCATCTCCGTCCGTGTCCGATGCTTGAAAATCCCGACAAGCTGAGGGATATCATTCATTCGACCGGTGCAAAATCAACAAATCTTATTACAGAAGAATCCGTTGATACGCTCTGCGGAAGATGTGACGATTTTGCTTTTGAGTGGGCGGGCGTTGCCGAGGATATATGGAATTCGACAAAGCATCCGAAAACACACACGCAGTATTACCGTGACGGAGGAAAAGCCAAACGCCAGTAAAACGCTTAATAAAGCGAATGACGGCAATAATAAACTAGGATAAAATTATTACGGGAGGCGGTATTGTGTTAAAAAAGACTGTTGCCGTGCTGCTTGCGGCAATAATGTCGGCGTCGGTATTCGGCTCGTGCAGTAAGGACGGACGCGTCACCTCAACGACGGCGGAGCCTGTCTCCGATACGGCGGCTGAAACATTTGTCATGCCGTCGGAATGGTCGACCGTCCCCGAAACAACAGCCCCGCAGCCTACCGAACCGTCGACGGTTTCAAGTGACGGCAGACTGACCGTAGACAGCGAATACAGAACGGTTGCGATGACGCGTGAAGACGTTATCAAGGTGTACACCGCCGCGATGAATAATGTCAAGCTCCGCTGTCCCGGTTTTACAAAAAAAGAAGTGCAGACAGTAGACAACGTTAAGGCGGGCGACGGCGCACTGCAGCTTGCAAACCGTATTTTGAATCTTGTGTCGAATGAGCTTATTACCTCCTCCGGCAGCGATTCCGATACCGTGACGGTTAAGGCGGGCGATGACAGGGCGGTCAGACGCTCATTTCCGCTGTTCGGAAAAGACGTCGGCTGCGAGCTTACCGACACGAGCATTGTGACCTCTGCCGTGTGCTATGTGAGCGACACGGATTACAAGGTCGTTCTCACCGTTGCCGACCACGCCGATCCCGACCCCGAAACGAGTGAGTTTTCAAAAATTCTCACGCCCATTCCCACAAAGTCGATTTCGGACGGTATAGAAGAATATCTTGTTGTGCTTGATATGAGCAGCTACAAGTTTGAAATGAACTATACAAACAATGAGATAGAATGTCATTTTGACAAAACAAACGGTCGAATGATATCGCTTACGCAAAAAATGATAGTCAATGTCGACATAGACATGAATCTCGACCTTATTTTCTTCAAGACAAAGAATATTTCGGCGTTGGGTACCGTAATAAATAAGGTTGAATACAGCGATTTTGTTTGGACTCAGTAAAACAAAATCTTGATATTTTGTGCAAAAAAAACGTGCTTAGCACGTTTTTTTTTGTTTGGTGTGCTCGGCACGCGTAATAACTTGGTG
>OLHA01000894.1_pt1 | contig 16817 bp, 17 predicted proteins | sample 1605961 | NCBI WGS metagenome assembly OLHA01 (sample SAMN03283288) | human gut metagenome | biome: human-associated habitat; material: feces | host: Homo sapiens | place: Peru | collected 2012
AAACGGATTTTTGCCAAACTTTTTTTTGTTTTCTTCCTTCAGTTCCTGGATGGATTTATGAACAAAAGAACTTTTGCCCATTCCTCGATAACCAGTAACGAGATATGCGCCTGCATATTTTTTCCCAGAATCTCTTAGCCATGCCTTCAATTTGTCAACAATTGAGGTGCGGCCAATAAATTCATCGATGTCTTTTCCACTATTGTTGGCATGATGAAACCCCTTGAAACCGTACAGGGGAATAATCATACTACGCATATTGGAATAAAACTTATCGTTGAGCATATTTAATGATGTAGGGAAGAATTAATCACATTACTATTTTTTCCCTAAAAATTGTTGATACAGGAATTTGTGAAACTTTTTTGAAAGAAATCTGAGAGCTAGTTTATTCAAACAGGTAACCATATTGGGTTTTCAATTCCTCCAACTCGGTCTCGCTACGCTGATACAGTTCTTGGTCTTCACTTTCTTTGAATTTACTGACTGTGTTTTCCATCTCTTCAATGACAGTTCTTCCTACTTCAAATATGGGTTTCAAATCATCCTTGAAGTAGTCAATGAATGGGGCGTAATAGTAGCCAATTTCTTCTATCATAAAGTAGAAAGTATCGAAAGCGTCTTTCAAGTCCAATTTCTTGGATTCAACATCCTTGATTGTTTGAATACGCAATATATCTATATTCTCCACTTGAGCTGCGACCTCTTGTGCAGTCTTCACTTGGTGGAAATAGCGGTCAATAAAGGCATTGCGCTCATGGAGGTTGCGTTTGTAGAATGTCGCACGCTCTGTTTTGTCGGCTTCGTTTTTATGCACTTCCTCAAAACGCTCTGCATGGATTCCTGCCACGGCTACTGCCATACCACCAACATCCATAACGAGCTTGCGGTCTCGGGCTATGCGGATGACATAGCCTTCAAGTCCGGCGTAGTCGCCTGTGACAATACGAAGTAGGGTACGGTTCTTGGAATAATAAACGAATGGACGGAGGAGGAAGCGAAGGCGTTCCGGCTCTGTTTCTGCGACACGCATAAAGGGTTCCATCTGATTACATGGAATGGTTGCCACTTCACCTGTACTACAATTTTTGCACAACTTGTGTGGCGACATTTTTTCATCCAAATAATCTTGTATTTTTTTGGAATCTCCTTGTATGAAAATAAGTCCGCTAACGGTAGGCTTTTCCACTTCACGTACACCGCCTCTGTTTCTGTGTCGCGGCACGTATTTTATAGTTTTATGAACAAAATAGGTGAGTTTGTCTTTTTCGAGTTGTTCTTCAAAAGCCTTTACTTTTTTATGATGTACAAAAAGATAACACCACGAAACAGGCTCGTATTTTTCGCCTTCGTTATTCGTATCTTCTTTTTCGGGGTGTTTTGAGTCGCTCCCTATTTGGGTTGCAGACGTTAATTCATGTTTCTCAGTCCATTCCTTTGTTTCAGAGGACTTCACTTCAGTACACTTCTCTACCACTGAACCAGTCATTTCGTCTGGCTCAGAAACGTGTGTGCCCTCTGGAAATCCTTTGCTTTCAGTTGCCTGAAAACTCTTTATTTCGTCGGCTGTAGACTGAGAAACCGTGCAATCCTGCTCCATAACCTCTCCTCTACTTTATGTCACTGTTGGCTGCCATCACCTGGGATGACGATGCCAATTTTACAATAACATTGTTCATAAATTCATACTATCTGTGTGTATGTTTGTCCAGTTATGGGTTTCAATGTTTTACAAATCAAATGTGCTGATTGTGCCGCATTTTCACCTCATAGTGGCTTTGTGTCTCTATCTCTTTACGTACTGTTTTCACATGATAAAACAGTATCTACTCTGCAAAAGTACTACTTTTCCTGCACTTCTTATCATTTTTGAATGAAAAAGTTTAGCAAAACCCCGATTTTTCCCTAAAATGTTTTACAAATCCGACTTTTCAAGGCTTCAAAAGCCCTTGGTTTACAGCATTCTTTCTCATTGTGCATGTTTTATCATGTGAAAACAATCACTCCTCCCTCCATTTGTTAAACACTACCATTCCTCCTTCTCCTTATTATAATAGGTTGTCTCCTCACATCTTTCATCTCCACGATCAATATGTTCGTTTTTACGAAATATGAAGTGATAGAATATCTGATGTAACCCAGTTCAAGAGCCCCAAAATTCCCCTCACCCTCCAATTCTCTTTATTATCCTCTTGTTCGCCTCATTGATTCTTGATATATCGATGGAATTCAGATACACTTGCGTCGTCTTTATAGAATTATGTCCCATCCCCTCACTGATTACAGCGATGGGTATATTCATATCTCTGGCCACGCTTGCCCAAGTGTGGCGTGCAACATAAGTGGTAAGCGGCATTTTCAATTCCGCCATTTCTCCAATCTTCTTCAATGCACGGTTTATGTTTATCTGCATACGTTGGTATTGCTTGTATTCCGTGCCATCCTCCTCCTTTATAATAGGAAGTAGATACTGTCTGTTTTTCATTTGATGGGCATAGCGGTCCAGTATCTTCTGTTGCGCCTTTTCCCATTCCACCATCAGACATTGGTTTGTCTTCCTGCGACAATAGGTCCACATGCCGTTCTTCAAGTCTGTCTTTCGCAGATAGGCAATATCCACGAAAGGCATTCCACGCATATAGAAGCTGAACATGAAGATGTCACGCGCAAGTGCCATTGTCGAGTTTTCTGGCAGTTCTAGGTTCGCTATCACTTTCAGCTCCTTCTCGCTGATTGCCCGTTTTGTTGTCTTGACGTATGACAGACGCACATGACTGAACAGATTCGTGTTGTTCAACAGACCTTCTTCTACCGCCTTGCACAGCAGAGTGTTGAGCGTGCGCAGATAGCAGCGGATGCTGTTCTGCTTCAATCGTTTGTCTATAAGCCAAGCCTCGTAGCACTCTATCATATCGGGTGTGAGTTCATCGAATGTCAAATCCACATCCTCACGGAAAGCCTTGAAACGTCGATAGGCATTTCCGTATGTACGGGCCGTGCCTTGTCGCTTCATCTGCTCTTTCTTGGCCACTTGCTCCTGCAAGAACACAAATACTGTCTTATACGTCTGTTCCTTGTTGAAGGCTTCGCACAGCTCTTCTACAGTAAATTCCTTGTGGCTACGTTCCATCCTGCCAAGGATAGTCTGCCAACGCTTTAATGCCCAGTCGATTTTACATTGCATCAGTGCCAACGCCCCCTTTCGTTCACTCCCTGCTGCCACCACGATAGTCTCCGAATTCTCATCCCATTCGTCGACATAAATGTGGTGCTCCGTACTAACCCATTTCACCTTGCGTTTGTGAATCACCTGATAGTATAATGTACCCTCTGCTTTTGGTACAGACGAGGGACGAAATTTGAGTTTTATAGTTGCCATAAATCGTTTTTGAATTTGTTGTTACTATATAAATTAGGGTCTTGCCCCAACACATTGTCGTGACAAGACCCTCTATAGATTATAACAGCAAGCCTTGAACTAATATTTGTCATACCTGTGCTGCTTTGCCAGTGGACTTTACTATGGCTTATACAACAGTTTGAGTTCCGTATTCCGTCTTCTCCTTATCGAAGCAATAACCTTACCTTTCCATCGGCAGAAGTCCAAATACTCCCTTTCTATATCCCTTTCACCACGCTCTATCTTCTGCAACAATCGGCTTTTTCGGAACTTTCTTCTATCTCCAAGCACTTTATATGGCCCGACATTGTAAGCAAGCACTGCCAACAGCAATGAATCCTTCCCGTACTTGCGGAACATTCCGCAAAATGTTCTCAGGTCACTTCGTAGCAGCGAGTCCGCTTGCTCCAATGTCAGGTTTTTCTTGAAGTTCTCATGTGGCTGCACACAATGTCCCCATCCTATATAGGGGTAGTTGCGTTTGATGTCGTGCCAACCTTCATAGAACTTGATGCAGCGTACCGCACGTTCAAAAAGAGGGAAACGAAATATTCCCAAGTCCGACTGGCTCTGCACTGTAGTCTGTGCCTGTACCACCAGGCACATGCACATCATCAACGCCACCATTATCGTTTTTCTTATCATGTTCATGTCATTACTCTTATCATATGTTATCTCCGCACCCTTGGCTTAGTCTACCTAAAGAGGCTTAGTAAGGCTCAATAACAAAGACTGCATTTACTTCACCTTATACCTTTGTATCGTATTTATCATCGACTTCACATCCTCTCCAACTTGCACGAAATTCTTATATAGGATGCGTTCTCGCTCGTCTCTTGACTTGAATGTGTAGAACTTGGGCAACGCCACATAGCCATCTTCTTCTTTTTTGATGTCTGCCATGTTGAAATCCGTCTTGCAGTAGAACTTACTGGTCTTAAACTCCTCGCTCTCTTGTATGTTCATACTGCCACCGCGTCCTGTCTTGGTTTTCACAAAGTCACGTGCTGTCTGACCGCATATCCATCCTGTCGGCATATCCGAGATTTTCGAGGCTGGCACCAGGCTGTCCATATTCTCATTGAGATTGATGCTTGTCTTGTCACGGTCAATGGTCACACCTTTCTTCAACTGCACCACCTTACCGAAGATGTCCGAGGATAACCACTCCAAGGTTTCCTTGCTTCGTGCCGAACCACTCACCACATTACCTACTGTGGTGATGATTTTCTGCATTCCGACTTTTCCGTAGTCGGCTTCCAGCTGCGGAAGCTCCTGAAAACCCAACGTCACGCTCACTTTGTTGCTTCGTGCCGTACCTATTAGTCGGTCTATCTTGTGGAAATACAAGGTGGGCAACTCATCTACGATGATGCTTGTCGGGATATTCTTGCCTTGCCCGGTATTCACTCTCGTCACCAGTCGATTGAGGATTAGGGCGTTTAGTGCTCCAATGATGCTTTCCATTTCGGGGTCGTTGGCTATCAGCAGATAACTGGGGTTCTTCGGATCGCTGACTTTCAGGTCGAAGTCATCTCCGTCCTTATGGAATATCCAGTAGCTTTCCTTTGTGGCGAGTCGGGAGGTGTAGACACGGAGCGTACCTATCATACCCTCCAGCTGTTCCATAGCACGATTTTTCAATGCCGTCTGGAATGGTCCAAGCAATGGTGCTACCTCATTATCTGTTTCCAATACCTCAAAGATGGTCTGGTAACTTTCATTCAAGAAGGAAAGGATATGGGGCATATCGCTGTACTTGCCAAGCCAATAGGCAGGTTCCACTTCGTTCCCCATCTTGTCGAATACTCTTCCTGTGGGTATCATACGCAGTGTTTGTTTGTCCTGCACCTTTTCCGCTATTAGCATGTTGCCGTCTTTGTCGTATGGTTCTTTCTCCCAATTACAGAAGAAGTAGATACATGCCGCCAAGAAGTTCACAGCTGATGTTTGAAAGAACTGGTCACTGCCGCCACCGCCTTCTTTCTTGCCTTTCTGCAACGACTCTAACAAGGTTTCTGCCGTTTCACTCGCTGCTGCCAAATTGTTGATATACTTCAACTGGATAGGGTTCACTCTTCTTGAATACTCCACGTCCACGAAGTTGATTATATTGAACTTCATACCCTTTGGCATCTTGCTGTCCTTAGCATTTTTGTTCTTCAGATAATGGTAATACAGCTTCGTCGCAAGTGTCGGAAACTTATAGTCGTACAAGACGACCGCAAAGCCTTTCTCACTGTGCTGCCTGATGAATGGTTCGATGATGGAGAAAGTCTTACCAGAGCCTGGTGTGCCCACTACCCATGTACCTCTAAAGGGATTGACAATGTTTACCCATCCCTTTCTAAACTTATCCTTATAATAGTAGCGCATGGGGATATTCACACTGTAGTCATTGGTCTGCAAGTCCTTGCATTGTTCAAAAGACTCATTCTCGAAATTAAAACGGTCTTTCAACAGTCCTTCCTTCAAGAACTTGCTGATGTTATCCAAAGCGATATGCACCAATACTACACCAATAATGGATGTTCCCATATATAATAAGGTGTTCAGCGAGAAAATATACACTCGCATTTCCATTGGTGTATTGAACAGCCAGACGGATAACACAATGAAGCCTACGCCACTTACCAATGGATAAAGCACCTGTTTCCGTGCATCAAACTCCAGATGCTTCTTGTTTCTCGTACCTACACAAGTTATGCACACCAACAGAAAGGTGGCAATCTTGCTATATGCCATATTTCCATCCTGGTATATCATCCACTGCTTGATACGACTATGCAAGTCGCATACGATGCTCCCCATCGGACTGGGGTCTATGGCATATTCAAAGAACTCCATCAGCACGGAGACATAAATAACCGCTCTAAATATCTTGTAAAACCCTTGTAACTCTTTGCTTTCTTCCATAAATTTCCTTAAATAATCAACCTACAAGTTGTGTGATTCGTATATTCATTGTATCTTTGTATCAAAATCATAGAATATGAAATTTGATCTTATTACTGAAAATGAACGTCTTTGGGCTGTCAGATATGATGACTGCTTTGACAATGTCCTTGATTCCATTCTTGGACAATGGAATGATGTGACGTGGTTGCGCAGTTTCTTCAAACAGAACATTGACGATTTGTCTTCATATTTTAAAATAACAGACGTCAATCAAGCCATTTATGACACCATCGAGGATAGTGAAAGACTGCAATGTCTGATAATGGATATATCTCCAGATGCTAATCTTGACAGTATTTTCAGACCATTGGAGAATAGTCGGACATCAGAGATGCTTCTTGGTAAAGAAAAAGCTCGCCTTCACAACACTCCACGTCATGCCTCTTGGCTCCGCATATATGCCATAAAACTTGAACCAGGCATTTACATTATTACAGGTGGCGCCATCAAGTTGACTCGTACTATGCAAGAGCGTGAACATACCTTGGTTGAACTCGCTCGGATGGAAAGAGTAAGACGCTTCTTGTTAGATAACGATATAGCCGACAAGGATTCCTTTATGGAGTTCTTAAATGAAATCATATAGAAAAGGAGGTTGCTATGAAATCTACAAATGAAATCATTTCCAATCTGAAGAAACATCAGTCATCCACTCCATCAAAATGGCGTGAGAATGCAGAATGGCGTATAGCGAACAAATCGTGGTTACGCTATTCCCAGCATATTGCCATGATGATGCTTGACAAGATGGAAGAACTCAAAATGAACCAAAAGCAATTATCTGAACTGATGGGCTGTAGCCAGCAATATATCTCAAAGGTTCTTAAAGGACAAGAAAACTTGTCCCTTGAAACCCTATCCAAGATTGAGCGGTGTCTAAATATCCAAATTCTCAGCCTCAATCATTCAGCGTAATTATCGGTCTCGCTCTATGCGCCTGTATCTTTGGCGTTTCCTGCATGGCTCCACTTCCTAAAGAGTAGAGCCATGCCTTGGCTGTCTGTTGTCCTTTCACTTCTGTCGATGTCCAATACCAACAGTCATTGCTCTCATCTGGCAATGGGTCTCCACCGCATTTCTCAATGATGGGGTTCACTGTTTCCTTGGCTGCATACAGCAGTCGCATTTGCGCCACACTCGGGATATAGGCACTCTGCCCGTATCTCCAAATGTCGAACACTTTCTCTGCCAAAGGGGAGAAGGTGTCGGTCGTACCATACAATGCGAAGGTATTGGTGTTTCCATCATAAGCGGTTAGGTCTGCTGACGTGCCTTGTGCCACACCGATACTATCAGCAAAGGCTTCTGGAGCTATATCCCATAGATAAACGGCATAGCCGTTTCCTTCCACATCTTCTCGTTGGTTGATATGGAACACGACGGCTATGGCTTGTTTTCCCGACTTCTCATAGTCTGCATACGACATGACATTGCCATCCGTACACAGGATATGGCAGGGCTTCATTGCTGTATCAGGGATATCACGATGTGCATCACAGGCTACAAACAGCACTGCCATCAGCACACCTATTATATAATGTGTATATCTTCGTTTCATCATTCGTCTTTCTTTGGTTTCACCTTCTTTCTTACTTTACTGGCAGTTTCACACCTAATACAACACCTGTTCTGAATAGGTCTTTGCCTTTTATCATTATGTCATTCTTCACTTGCCAATAGAGTTTCCAACCTCCTCGCAGCGTGTAGTTGTGCTCATAACCGAAATGTGCGCCTCCCAAGAAATCCTTGGTGTCACTTCCTGCCGAAGCTCCTATACGTAGGTTGCCATGATGGTTACGTCCTCTGGTCACGCATGGCTTATAGGCGATACCGAAACCATAGCTTCTATAGTTTCTCCAAAAGGAGTCAGGACATATGTGGCCACAAGACTTGCAATCATCCCATTTGATATAACCATTAGCGAAATACTCCCACGCATTGTGGTACTTTGTCTCATGCTCATAGGATATGGTCATATCCAGTCCTCGCTCATAGAGCGCACCAACACCAACTGATATTCTGTCGCTATTGGTTTGCGCTTTTATCGTTGAAGCAGTGGCAATCAATGCCACTGCCATCATTATGCTCTTCATTTTCATTATTCTTCCTCCAACATTACCGCATTAAACGAGTCTGCCGACAGCACATCTTCATAGTCTATGCTCACACTGATGTTGCGTCCGCTTATCTGGTTCTCCGTCATTTCGATGGTCAGCACCTTGTCGTTGGGGAAGGTCATCTTTTTCAGAACAATGACATTTCGGTAGCCGTACTTGAAACTTTTGTTACCTTGCAACATCAACTCTGGTGTCAGTTCTACGACTTGTGCATTGGTGACTTTCGACAGTTTCTTGTCTGCCAATTTCACACGTATCTCATCGATGTCAAAGCGTATGTTTGTTTTATTCTCTACGGAAAAGTCAATGAAGAAGTAGTCGCCTACTGCATATATGTTATTCATGCGCATCACCATTCGATGTGCCTTGCTTGCCACATTTCTGAATTTTGCTGGTGAGTTCCACACTTTCCATGCATAGCGTGTCATGTCTTTTGTGGACATACTCACTGCCGGGTTGTTATAGGCAGTCTTCTCCTGCTTGCGTATTTCCTTGTCTGTTACAGCTTCCTTTAGCCTTGTCGTATAGAGTAGGGCATATTGTGTACGGTAGCGTTCTGTTACGATGGTTACAATCGCCAACACGTCACCGTCTGCATGACCGCCTTCCTTGGGTTTCAGCCTGATGGTGTTGTTGATGGGCTGGTCGCCCACTACCTTATCTGTAGAAATATCCACAAAACGTATCGGCTCACTTGCCGTGATTACTGTGGTCACTTCCTCATTGACTGTCAGCTGTTCCAACTCTTGATACGTCTCTTGCGCTTGCATGGTCATTGTCGCCATTAGTCCAGCTACTGCCAAACCTATTCTCTGAATGATTTTCAAATTCATGTGTTGTTACTTTTTGGTTTCCTTTGAATTGATGATATACACGAATGTCCCATACTTCAGCTTCACCTTATTCTTCTTGATAGCCTTGCCGATGGCATTGCTGGTTTTCTGATAGGCATTCTGCATGGCTTGCATTCCCCATTGCGAGAAACTGCTGCCTGTACCGGATGTGTTCATGTTCATATTGCCACTCACAGCTCCACTTGCCACGTCTTTGGTTGTCTCTCTGAACTGGCTGCTTGGCACATATAGTCCTTCCAATCCATCGGTATCATATAGCGACAAACTGACTTTCACCAGTTCGTCATCTACCATGATACTGCTAATGCTGCCTTTTACTCGTTGCGAAGCGAAACCGCTCATTGTGGCATATAGGTAAGAACCTCGTTTCACTACATGCTCATTGATTTCCACATCATCCAACAGTCGCAAGCGAACTCTCGATCCATCCGTTGCCTTCACGTTCTCATCAATGATGGCTTTTATCAACTTTGGCTCCTGCTCATTTTGGGCAAGGGTATTGAAATAGTCTGATGTAGTCCTCACCTTTTTCACCATCTCACTTGGTTTTTCCTCATCCGTGGGTTTGTTCACGGCATTTGGGTCGGTTGAAATCTTCCCCGAAAGCTCCACTGATGCTTGATTGCTTCCATTTGGATTATTCGTTCCATTGATGGTTGCTGACTCACCATGTTCCGTATTGCCGCCACCTGCACTTGTCTGTCCTCTCAATCGCGCTTCCGCTAGGGCCTTCTCCAACTCCGCCATTGCTTCTTTCTCACGCGTTTTGGCATCGGCTGCTTCTGCTTGTGCCTTGTTTTTCTCTTGCTCATCAAGCAGGGCAATGTCATTTTCTGTATATTTTGATTCATATTGTTCCTGGTTTTCTTCTGGGGTGTCTCGTTCAATGTTGTCCACAGCGGTGTAATCGCCAATCTTCCCCCATGCCTTGGTCATATTCTCATACTTGCCTCCGATACCGTCTCCCTTTGTCTTTGCTCCTGGCAGTTCGGGGTTCAAGTATTCTGTGGTTTGCATACTCTTGTCCGTCACTTCGGCTTTTTCAGCATTGAACAAATCAAATATGAAATACGAAGCTCCCAATAATGGAAAATAGAGTATGGCAGGAAGCATATACTTCGGTTGTCTAAAGTTTATCTTTTCTGTTATCTTCATTGCCTTGTCTGTTTATTGGTTCTACTTCTTGTTCACGCTCCCTGTCCACCTTTTCTTTATGATGTTCCAACGCTTTGTGTCGTTCTCTCAACAGACTGTCTTGCATTTCTGTCGCTGTCCGTTGATTGGGCTTGTGATTGTACACCACTGCCAGTCGGTAGATGTTCCATGCAAAACTGCCTACCACAAATCCGAACACTATCACCAGGAACGCAGTTCGGTGTCTGTCTGCAAATCGCTGTATGCTTGCTGCAAACTTGTCTATATGCAGCGTCTCCGCAAACTTACGTCCAGCCTTCACTTCTCGCTCATATCGCTCTTTATATTTCGGATCGTCCTTGTCGGGCATTTTCTCCCCGAATATCATTCGCTTGATGTTCATTGTCGTATGTCATTTCTTGGTCTAATACGTACTTTTCGTCTTCTGCTCAATATCCTTATTCAACAGCGTTCTCCAGTTTGTTATCAACAGTCCATGTGGATTATTGTCCGTTCTCGGCACTCGCTTCAACTGTCCTGCTGTCACCAGTTCTCGTGTCAGGATATTGCTGCGTCGCTCGATGCGCTGTCGTCCATAGTAGGTGAACTCCATATTCTCCTTGTTGAACTTGATGCTGTCACAGAATATCGAAATCACGGCACTTGTACCTAAGATATTCGAATAGAAACCTTTCTCTTTCAATGTGTTGTACTGCGCCAATCCTGTCTCGTCTACCAGATACATGGCTTTTTCCATCGTGTATTTGATGTATTTGTCGTCAGGTGCCAGTGTAAAGAAGTAGTGATGAAACATCTCTACATGACTCTTGGCTTCCACATCAAGGGTCTCATCCATCGTTGTACGGTTCACCAATATGGGGACGTTGCCATCCAGTACATACACTTTCTGCTGGGCATCTGTCACCATACATCTTGCTGTCCATACACTCGACACGCTGATGATGATGCAACCAATCAAGAAGGCGGTGCAGACAATGCCCACCAACTTGATTTTGTTTTCTAAGTTCTTGATAACCATAGCTTACTTCTTTCGTTTCTGCAACTTCACATACTCACGATGTATCATCGGCATAATCTCCAGACGCAACTCTTCTACCAGTGCTCCATAATATTCATCGAGTAATTCAATGAAATAAGTTTGCATGGCAAGCATATACCATACCCACCACAGTTCCTTCTCACGCTTGCGTCTGTTCTTGCAGAGCTTCGCCTTGTGCAATCGGCTGCTCAGGTATTCCACCATCGGCACTACATACTCGTCCTCCTCGTCAAACCCTTCGTCCATCTCCTCAAACATCGGATCAATGGGATGTCGTTCGCTCAACAGCACGTTGTTCATTCGTTCGTTGGCAAATGCCACGAACTGCTCGTTTTCAAGCCACTTATCAATCTTCAGTTCCAACTCTGTCATCTTGTTATTTTCCATAATTCGTTTTCTTTATTGTTTTATGTCGTTGTTTTTACATTATCTTGCTCATTGCTCCAGATGCCGTCATCTTAGCCTGCTGAGCCACGCCTTCACCAAAATTTCGCGTTGAAAATGCGGTGTCTCCTTCCGGTATCATCCAAGCAGCCAAGTCAGGAACGAGGTTAAGGCATTTCAAAGCCACTATACTTGCTGCCATCAGATAACCTGCTGAGAAGAACGCATTTTGTAGATAGGCTGCCATTGTCTGTTCACTGGCTGTGATGGCTGTAAGGTTCTCCACTTGTATGGACAGAACGATGTCAAACAGCAGCAATACATAGAATCCGACGAAGTACAGCATAGCTCCGTAGAAATGCACGGTCAGATAGCGTGTCAGCCATTTTGCCCAAGCTCCTTCCCATTTCGAAAGCAGGGAAAATGCCCATTGTATCGGTCCGAAAATCGTGAGCATTCCGAGCAAAATTTGTTGGCAGTATATCGTTGCCCACCAACCGATTCTGAACACTATCAATGCTATCAACATCACCAGTTTGTCGATACCTACCACAGCTCCTGCTGTCAGTGAGGTGAACCATAGTTTGGAAGCGTCGGTTTCCATGTTCGTCACTTCGTCCACTCCTGCATTTTCCATTGTCGCTTCTATCAGGTTGGGGTCCGAGGTTCCTTTGTGCGCCACGTCTGCCTGGGCTTGGATATGGGTGTACATCGTGTCTCGTACATAGACGAGCTGCTGCACTTCTTCAAACTTGTCACTGATTTGTGTCGCCTCCGAACTGTATAGGTCGTGGGTGTAACTGCCGATACAGTTGGGTATATAGGATAGAAAATCCAATACGCACCAACTGCTGCCGCTATTTGTCATGTTTGTATCTGCCGGTGGATACCACCAACAGAGTATCACTGAAATGACCAATGGTTTGAAGAGTTTCATCACATCCAATGGCTCATGCTTCACCATCATCTTGTACGCCATACCTGCCGCTACGATGATTGAGAACAGCGCAGCCAATGCCATACTCATTTGCAGAATCCACCAAAACGGCCCCTGTGAACCAGTGAATGTGGCATCACACAGGAACTCGTTGGTTTGGAATATCACGTCATCTATATCTTCTTCAAGGAGATTGATGCCGAAGTCGGATAATATATTACTGTTGTCTGCCATATGCGTTTTACTCTAAATCGTTGCTATTTCTTGTCTCGTTTGGGGCGTTTTTGTCCCTCGCTGCCTTTTTCGCCCATTCCATTTTGGGCAAGATGCCCTCTTTCTTCAGTATGTCATAGAGAAACAGCCGTCCTTTCTGTGTCCACTTGGTGTTAAGTGTGGTACATGGCACTCCTTCGTTGGTCATAAAATTGATGGTCTCGCTGCTCACATAGCATTTGTCCTTATATTCGGCATACAATATCCATTGCTCACCAACCTTGTATTGGATGCGTAGTCCGTGCAGTAATTTGTTCATTCGTTGTCCTGACATACCATAGTCCTGCGCTATCTGGGTGATGGTCATGGTACTGGTGGAAGACAGTATCAAGTCAAGATAGCTCACTTTCTTCTCCATTTCTCCGATGATTTGTTTCTGTGCCTCGCATTGCTGTTCCGCTTCCAATCGCTTCGCCTTTTCCTCTTTCAACGTCGTTGCCAACTGTATCAAAAAGTCGGGCTCTGTGATGGCTCGCTCCAATGTGTCTTTGGTCATATACGCCCCATGCTTGCGGATGGTAGGCAACACTTCTGAGGTCACCCATTTGCGGAATCTCTTAGCCTCGGGCTTTCTGCTGTCAAGGATGACATCATACAGTCCATCTTCTGTAACGAAGTTAACCATCTGAATACCACCGCTTGTTAAAAGGGGTTCGGTTGAAACGACCCCCTTTTCAAGTCGCTCTCTCACATGACCTTGACGCAATCCCAACATCTTGCACACATCACCCAAACAGAACAATGGTGCATCCGGTGTTCCCATAATGCGTATCGTTCCTAACTCCTCATTGTTGAAAATCTGAATATTATTATCCATGTCGTATTTTATTTTATCGTTTCTCTAATGGCTTAGTCCTCCCAAGAAGGCCCAGAATGGCTTACCATATAAAGGCATTTATCTTTTTACTGCCTCGTTCCATCTACTCTTTGCCTCGCTCACAATGCTTTCTTTATGCAACGTTCTTTCATGTGTTGCTGTAAGCAAGGTGTTGGTGCGTGATGCACTATGCAGTCGCACAAGGTAGCGCAACAGTGTTTCGTTCTGCCTTACCACATCATCATAGATGCGTAGGTATTCTTTCTTTCGCTGTGCATTGGGCATATAGGCATCTTTTGTGGCATTGATGGCGCAGTTGTACATATTGTAATACTCTGTCCAGCGTTGCTTTTCATTGGCTGTTCCACCAACGAACATTATACGGTCTATGTTCTGTTTGAACCTTGCCATTGCCGCTTCTATCTTGTTGCCTTCGGCTGTCCACGCCAAGTCTATTTGTCTGTCTGCCACATTCAATGCTTCTATCGCAGCTCTGCTTGTCAGAGCAGAGTCTATATTCTCCGCATACGCCACCTGATTATAGGCGTTAAGACCTGCTACAGTACGATAGGTCAGCTTGTTCTTGCTTGCTGCCGACTTTTTGTAGTTCTTGTGAAATGTCCAGTAGTATAGTTCTGGAGTCAGCGAACCTCCTCCTGTTTCCATCACCATTATCTGGTTCTTCTTCGCTGGGTCGTGATTATATGTCACGCCCTGGGCGTATGCTGTTGTTGCAGCAGCTCCAACCACCCAAATTGCCAACATCCTTATATATCTTATTTGTCCCATTTGCATTTGCTATTTATTCTTTACCCAATTTTCCTGCCTTTCGCCATCGTCCAAACGCATCATCCAATATCTCTGCCTTGGTCTTTGTCCGATACACTTTCTCTTTCCAATATCCCATGCGCACCTGCACATACCGCCAAGTCTCAATGTAGGCTCTATTCAAATGCCTTTCGATATTGTCCAACGAATTGTTGACGGCTTCCAATACCATTATCAAGTCTGATGTGGAACAAGCTGCCGCTCCTGTAGCATACAGCACCAAATCGTTCACACTCTTGTATAGCTGTTCTCCATCTGCTGCTATTTGCTTGATGGCTTTGGCATTGATGGATAATAGCATGGTGTCGGCAAGGGCTATATGTTTGCGCTTCACCACTTTTCTGTTGAAGTCTTCCAACAACCGCTTGTAATCGCTAATCCGTTCACTCACATTCTCGTAGGTGCTTTTTACGTTCAGCACGGTGCGCAACGACTGGTACATCACGTCTATCACATCAAACGCCCTGGTGTATTTGTCCAATTCCACATTCAGTGTCTTGTATTCACCTGTCTCTTTCTGGCTATAGTCGTGCAGTAATTGGTTGCTGTATTCCAATGTACTTCGTGCCAAGAGCAGACTACGCTGTTTTTTGTGGTCATTGATATAGGCTTCCACACTCGACACATCAAAGCCCCATTGGGCTCTTGCTGCATTGGGTAGCAGTGTCAATAGCATTACTATCATCAAAGTCGTCCTCATCCACTTGCCTCCTTTCTGCCTCTGGCTCCATTGATCCAACGCTCATAGCATTCTTCCAATATGGTCTGTCTGCATCCCATGTTATCGTCAATCTCTGGTAATGCACTTTTTAGTACATCTATGATGCTCCGCTTATAGTGCATCATCTTTTCCAGCGATACCAAGTCTGCATAAATCTTTGTGATACGGCTGTTCACCTCACGAGCTATCTCCAGTCGGTCGCTCGACCACAGCAGGTGTTTGATGTCACTGTCGGTATTATCTGCGGTCGGGTCACTCTTGGCATACTCAGTAGTTATCTTGCAGGACGGATATTCCCTTGCTATATCCGATATGCGCCTGTTCACTTCGTCCGCCTTTTCCTGCTCCGTCTTGTTCGGGTCAAGTGTCAGCACATCCACCACGTTGATATTGGTGTATTCCGATGTCAGCTCCCATGCTATCTGCAAGATGGCACGGTGTATCTTGATGCCTAAGAAGTATTTTGGCTTTCTCGCCAATGTCAGCGTTGCCTTGAAGGTGATGATGCCGTTAATGTTGGGCATGGTCGCCTTGCGTGTGAACACATAACCGTTCCATGTGCCGCCGTCCTGCCATGTCAGGTTATAGGCGGCCTTGCAGTCGTTCATGATGGCCGGTATGCGATAGTAGTCATCGGTCGCCACGTCATTGTCGCGTCCTGCCTCTTCCTTGGCTTGCGCTATCTCCTGCTGTTTCTGTTGCCATGTCGCCAACTCTCCGTTCAGTTTGTCTATCTGTGTCTTGTTGGCATTGTACTGTTGGCGATAGGTGGCTGCGTCTTCCACACTGGCATTGGCTATCTTGCGGAGCAGTTCCTTGTTCTCCGTCTCCAACTGTCCGATTTGCGCTTGCAACATCGCCACTTTGCTGTCCGCCTCCTGCTGCATCTTGTCCAATTCAGACAAATCTAAGTTGCCTTCCGTCACGGATGTCTTCATCGCGCATTCCTTGCTGTGGGCATTGAGCGACTTGCCACATTCCCTGCATTTGTATTGCGTAGTCCCTTGTCCCAATGTCACGCCGTCCGAGCAGGTCACACTGATGGTCACGCTTTCGCATCCTTTCAGCTTGGCGGCATCGGTGGCTTGGTAGTAGTTGCGTGTGTCACTGCCTATATAATAGGTGTAACCCTCCTCATTGTCGTTATATTCCGACAGCCGTGCCTGCAACTGCGCCTTGAATGTGTTCAAGTCCATCGAATAGGAGTCAAACACATCCTCATACACGATCTCTTCTCTGTTCCAACTCTTCGTCACCGTGATATGGTAGGCGTATGCTTTCTGTTTCTGTCCTTTCTTTTTGCTACTGATGATGTAGCTGTTCAACCAATAGCT
>OLHA01000898.1_pt1 | contig 16808 bp, 10 predicted proteins | sample 1605961 | NCBI WGS metagenome assembly OLHA01 (sample SAMN03283288) | human gut metagenome | biome: human-associated habitat; material: feces | host: Homo sapiens | place: Peru | collected 2012
TAAAATCGGAAACGGAGAGTTTTCCCCTGCACACAAGATATGTAAGATAAGCATAAGCAACAAGCTCACGCAAAAGATTAAGCAGTGCCCTTGTGCCGCCGACCTTGAGATTTTGGCGCATAAATTTTTGATTAATCGCCTCTAATTCATAAATTATTTTCGCAACGGCGTGCATAAAATACTCTGTAAATCCGTAGAGCCTAATGTCCTTTGCGGCCGAAAAATCACGACAAAGATTATAGTAATAATCAAAACGGACAAATATTTTGCTTCGCTCGTCCTTAGTTTTCTTTTCCCTGCCGTTTAAAAATTTGAGAAGAAAAAACTCACAAACGCAGATGGCAAGAATAATCAAAATCATTATGACATTGACTTTATAAATCAGCGCAAGCGAGGTTATAACGCCGACAATGCTGACGCAAAACTGGTTACTTGAGTCGAGAAAATCCGCCGAACCGGAGTAATAACTGCGATAAAATTCCATTGCTCTTTTATTTTTCTCTCTGCCGCTCGGACTTTCGATATTTGTATAATCGGTGTTGAGATTTTTCTCAAACGCAAGCACGGCATAGCGCATACGGATAATGCGCGCACTGCCGTTTAACAATTCCTGCATAAACGGCGCAAGCCATGTGGTCAAGACAACAAGCACGCTCAAAAGGGCTACGACGAGCGTAAGCCTGGCGACAGTTGCTCCCTCGTTAATACAATCAATCATCGCCTTTGGTATATAAGCTGTTACAATCGGCTGAAAAACAAGTGCCGGAACGCGGATAAAAAAACAAATCAGGCTTTTCTTATCCCACGCGGTCCAATTTTTCAGCATATATTTTATGTTTTCTTTCATTGCTCCTCCTCCAGTCATAAAAACAAAAAATCGCCCCTGCATAAGCCTATGCAAGAGCTTTACTACTGTGTTCGGAACGGGAACAGGTTTCTCTTTTTTATCAGCAGCGACTGATTATATTTTCATTTTACATTATCGAAGCACAAATGTCAACAATAATTTGGGATATATCCCACACGATATATCCCAAATTCATTTACAATTTAACTATCACAAGCAAAAAGGCGGTAGTTATGAAAATAAAAGAAGCAGTTGCGCAACGCATCATAAACCTCTGCAAAGAGAGAAATATAGCGGTCAATGCGCTCGGGAATTTAAGCGGAATAAATCCGTCAACGATTTACAGTATGCTCAACACAAAGAGCCAAAACCCGGGTGTAGTATCGCTGCAAAAAATCTGTGACGGTCTTGAAATCTCAATCCGTGATTTTTTCAACGATGAGTTGTTTGACAATATTGAGCAGGAAATTATTTAGAATATGCAAATCCTCCCTTTATATATGGGAGGTTTTTTGATTTATGAACAAGCCTTTTTCTCAATGAAATTCGCCGCTTGGCAATAAGAAACCTCAATGCCCATCGTAGGGGCGAACTGTGTTCGCCCGTATTTAGCAATAACATCAAAACAAAAAAAGAAGACATCCGATACCGAATGTCTTCGTACAATAAGCTTTAAATTGCTGATATTAGTCAGAAATGTAAGGCATAAGAGCAAGATGACGAGCTCTCTTGATTGCAGTTGTGAGTTCTCTCTGGTGCTTTGCACAAGTACCTGTTACACGACGGGGAAGGATTTTTGATCTCTCTGAAACAAACTTTCTGAGCTTTGCAACATCCTTGTAGTCGATCTCGTTTGAACTGTCAACGCAAAACTGACAAACTTTTCTGCGGCCTTTTCTTTGACCCTTGTTATTGTATGCCATGGTTTTTCCTCCTTTGCGAGTTTCTTAGAATGGTAAATCGTCGTCATCATCGACGATTTCTTCAAAATCACTGTTATCTGCGCTTGCATAACTTGGAGCAGGCTGAGCGAATGCGGGGTTAGCCGCGCCTGTTGTGCCGCTCTCCGACTTGCTGCCGCAGAATGAAACATTGTTTGCAACAACTTCAACTTGTTTTCTGTTGTTGCCGTTCTTATCGGTATAGCTGCTTGTTTGGATTGAACCCTCAACAGCTATCATTGAGCCTTTGTGGAAATATCTGCTGATAAATTCCGCAGTTTGGCGCCATGCAACACAATCAATAAAATCTGCCTGTCTGTCTTGACCGGAGCGTTGATAATTTCTGTCGCACGCAACCTGAAAACGAAGAACAGATACACCGCTCGGTGTTGTTCTCAATTCCGGCTCGTATGTGAGTCTTCCCATAAGGGCTACCATATTAATCATAATTGATAACCTCCTTACTCACCTTTAGCAACGATGAGTGAACGGAGAACGCCGTCTGTAATGTTGATTACACGGTCGAGCTCTGCCGGGAATTTTTCATCGCTTGAGAAGTTGATAAGAACATAGTATCCCTCTGCTTCGTAGTTGATAGGATAAGCAAGCTTTCTCTTGCCCCATTCCTCTACTTCGCCGAGAGTGCCATTCTTAGAAATAAGGTCAGTGAACTTTGTTTTCAAAGCGTTTACTGCCTCTTCACCCTTTGAGAGTGAGTAAACCATAACGATTTCGTAATTCTTTAATGCCATTCTTCAGCACCTCCTTCTGGACATTTGGCGTGATTTCTCCTCACGCAAGGATTTGTTAGTTATATAACTAAGCCTTGATATTATAACAGCAAAGCGCAATAATGTCAAGACTAATTATTTTTCACTGTTTTGAAAGATATTTTTTCTTCTTTCTGCGAGCATTGTTTTGCTTGACAGCCTCGCTCCACAGGCTCGGATTAAACAATATCAAAAGCGGGAAAATCTCAAGCCTGCCGGCAAGCATATCAAAAATAAGAACGATTTTTGAAAAATCATTAAACAGGCCGAAATTTTCAGACGGTCCGACAAGCTCAAGTCCGGGGCCGATGTTGTTGATTGTTGCCGCAACGGCGGTGAAATTTGTTGTCAAATCGTTGCCCTCAAACGAAACGCAAAGCACCGACACGAAGAAAACAAGAATAAATGTGATGAAATAAACATTTGTGCTTTTAAGAACATCCTTGTCCACAACCTTGCCGTCCATTTTTACGGAATTTATGCTTTTTGGGTGAGAATACGATTTGAACTCTCTGAAAACATTTTTGATTGCAAGAATAAAGCGCGAAACCTTGATTCCGCCGCCGGTACTGCCTGCACACGCACCGATAAACATAAGCACGACAAGCACTGTTTTTGAGGTGCTTGACCATGTGTTGAAATCTGCTGTCGAAAATCCTGTTGTCGTTATAATCGACGCAACCTGGAATGACGCTTTGCACAACGCCTCGCTGACGGTGTTGTAAAGATGAATTGTGTTTGAAAAAACCAATCCGGTTGACACAATTATAATTGCCGCATAACATTTGACCTCTTCAAGTGAAAAAGCCTTTTTAAACTGTCTGAAAAGCAAGAGATAATACGCGTTGAAATTGACGCCGAACAATATCATAAATATTGTAACAACCCATTGAATATATGGCGAAAACGCAGCGAAACTGTCATTTCTGAAGCCGAATCCGCCTGTGCCTGCCGTACCGAAAGCGGTTAAAACAGACTCGAGAAAATGCATTTTGCCGCAAAGCAAAAATACAATTTCAATAAGTGTCATAGTGAAATAAATGACATAGAGCAATGCGGCGGTTTTTCTGATTTTCGGCACAATTTTGCTGACCGAGGGACCGGGGCTTTCGGCTCTCATAAGATTCATATTTGAGCCGCCGCTGAGCGGAATCATTGCCAAAATGAACACAAGAACGCCCATACCGCCTATCCAGTGCGTAAAACTGCGCCAAAACAGCGTGCAGTTTGCAAGCGATTCAACATCGCCGAGAATGCTTGCACCGGTAGTTGTAAAGCCCGAAACGGTTTCAAAAAGGGCATCGACAAAATGCGGAATTTCGCCCGTGAGGACAAACGGAATCGCGCCGAAAACACTGAGCGCAATCCAGCTTAACGCGGTTGCGACACAGCCCTCTTTTAAATAAAACACATTGCTTTTCGGCTTTTTAAGCGACATTGCGCCGCCTATCACAAGACAAATTACAGAGCTGACAAGATAAGCGTAGCCCTCCTGCTCGTTATAATAAAGAGCAACTATGCACGGAAGCAACAACAAAAGTGCCTCAAGGGTCAAAACATACCCCACAACTCTCCTGATAACAGAACCATTCATACAAAAATACTAACCCTAATCTAAAATTTCGCCGATGTCAACCATGCCGACAATTTTTGTAACAATCATAACAGTATCGCCGGGTTTGATGCAGTCCTGACCGGACGGAATGATGATTTTGCCGTGGCGGTTGATAAATGAAATGAGAACATCTTTTTTGATATTCAGCTCGCTGAGCGGCTTGTTTGTGACCTTTGAGTCCTTGTCAATTTTGAACTCAATCGCCTCAACACGCTGATTAAACATGTGATAAAGCGTTTCGATATTACTGCCCCTCGATGCACTTTTTGCGCGAACATAAGCAATAATCGCCTCCGCAGTTATATATCGCGGATAAATTACACTGCCCAAGTCGAGTCTGTCGATAACATCGTTGAATGTAAGACGGTTGATTTTTGTGACAACCTTTGTACTTTCATGCGAAACATGGTTTGCATAAAGTGTGAGCAAAATGTTTTCCTCATCACTGCCGGTAAGAGGAACGAAAGACTCCGTAGCGTCTATCCCCTCCTCCTTAAGCAAATCCTCGTCTGTCCCGTCGCCGTTGATGACAACAGCCTTTGGCAAAAGATTTGTAAGTTCCTCGCACCTTGCGCGGTCCTTTTCAATAATTTTTACATCAACGCCTGCCGCAAGCAAATTTCGGCTGAGATAGTATGCCGAGTCACCGCCGCCGACAATCATGGTATTTTTAACGCTGTTTGTTTTAAGTCCGATTGATTTAAAAAATGACCTTGCGTGCTTTCGCGGCGCAACAAACGAAACGATGTCTCCAGCCTTGATTTCGGTATTGCCCGAGGGAATCGAAATTTGGCTGTGTCGCTCAACTGCGCAAAGCAAAACATTTTCGGTGCGTGCGCCGATTTGCGCAACTGTCATTCCGGCAATCATATTGTTTGCCGGCACACGGAATTTTACAAGGTCAACCCTGCCGTTTGAAAATGTGTTTACCTCAAGCGCATTCGGAAGTGACAAAATTCTCGCTATCTCGCGCGATGCCTCCTGCTCGGGGTTGATAATCATAACAAGACCGAGCTTTTCCTGCAAATAAGCAATTTCGAGGGAGTAGTCGGGGTCGCGCACTCTTGCGATTGCGGCGCATTCGCTTACCCTGCGCGCAACAGTGCAGCAAAGCAAATTCAGCTCGTCGCTCGCCGTAACTGCGATGATAAGGTCGGCTGTTTTGATTCCTGCCTCGATTTGAGTGGTGAAACTTGCGCCGTTTCCGACAACGCCCATAATATCGTATAAATTTGTAAGCTCTGTGACAACATCGTGGTCCTTGTCTACGATTGTAATATCATGACCCTCTGCGCTCAACTGCTCAACAAGTGTTGTGCCTACCCTGCCGCAGCCAACAATGATTATACTAAGTCCCTTTGCTTTCTTTTTGCCTAACATAAGCAATCCTCTTCGTTGATTTTTTGCCGTACACATTGCGTGCCGACATTCATTATAAATATATCACTGTTAATTTAAAAATACAAGTGGGAAATCAAAAATGTTCGCGTCTTAGCTTAATTAGCGCTGTTGTATGCTTCCCCCTCATCCGCCTCATTTCATTCGGCACCTTTTACTAGCGTAGACGCTCCCCTTTTGTCACTTCGTGACATTTCCCCCGTCAATCGGGGGAATCTCCCGAGGGAGAAGGCTTTTTAATCGAAAATCTCAATACATACAATCGTAGGGGCGAACTGCGTTCGCCCGAAATTCAAGGCAACAACGCGGCGACGAACGGGCGAACACAGTTCGCCCCTACGGTCGTGTTTATCACAACATATGTAAAATTTGAGGGAGAAGTATTATCGCTGATTCCAACCCATTTCACACAACAAAAAACCTCCTCAAACGAGGAGGTAATGATTTTTATTTTTGCAATTTGCTGTTTAAATAATTTTGTAGTTCCTCAAGGCGGGATTTGTCGAGCGCCTTGGTGTCCTTAAGCGGATTGTCGATTTTTAAATTTTCGTATTTGAAAAATCCCATCGTGTGAAAAGCGAGCAGCTCGTATTTTTCAAACTTGAATTGAGCAACAAATTCGGCATATTTGTCCATATCCGCCTCGGTATCGTTTATGCCGGGCACAACAACCGTGCGAAGCCACATTCTTTTGTTGATTGAGGTGCAATATTTGCCAATCTCAACAAACTTGTCAAAATCGCCCTTGGTGTATTTTTCGTAATCCCGAGGATTGTAAAATTTGATGTCGAGAATAACCATGTCGGCGTTGTCGATAGCGGTTTTAACCTCGTCTGTCAAGGCGACAGAGCCGGAGGTGTCGAGACAGTAGCCGATTCCCTCTGCGGCAATCATCGGATAAACCTCGTTGATAAATTTTGCATTGAGCAAAGGCTCGCCGCCCGAAAATGTGACGCCGCCGCCCTTTTTGAAATACGGCTTGTAGCGAATTATTTTTTTATAAATCTGCTCTGCGGTGTAATTATTGTCGGATTTAAACCAAGTGTCTGGGTTGTGGCAATAAGCACAACGAAGCGGACAGCCGGTGAAAAAAATATCGTAGCGAATGCCTACGCCGTCAAGTGCGGCAAGCGACTCGAATGAATGTATATTAGCCATAAAATCATCTCTTTCGTTAAGATTAATGATATTGTACTATCATTGTCTGCAAATATCAAGAGGATTATTTTTTTATTGCGAAGTATTATTGAATGTTTGGAACATGCCTTCCCCCCATGGAGAAGGCTTTTTTATTGAAAATCTCAATGCATTCTATCGTAGGGGCGACCTGCGGTCGCCCGGATTTAACAATAACACCAAGGCAACAAGCGGGCGAACACAGGTCGCCCCTACGATAGTTTTCATCACCGAAATTTTACAAAATAAAAAAGGCACGGATTGCTCCGTGCCCCTTTTATTTTTTAGTCATCGTCGCCGTTACCGAACGGTCTGCTGATTTCTGTGTTTGTTGAAGTTGTAACTACATCTTCTACTGTGAATTCAGCAACTGTGAGTTCCGGCTTTGTGTATAACTCTTTCATTAAGATAACCTCCACTGTTAGATTTTAATAATTGGTCGCCCCCGAGGGGAGCCTGCGCCTTGCGGTGCAGGCATTTGCGATAATTAATAATTGAATTCGCTGATTGTTGAGTAAACAGTTTTAACTGAATCGTCAGCCATGCTCTTAACTGTTACATAAGCAACAGCAGTAGCAGCGGCATCCTTATTCTTAACACCGTAAACAAGACCGAAATCATTAACAGTGTCCTTATTTGTAGGAACAGAGATTGACTTAACCTTAGCGCCTGTTGCAGCAATTGTTGTGCCAACCTTAGCAAGAGTCAACTCATCCTGAGTAGCGCCCTTACCATATACGAAACCACGGTCGATTACTGTGTAGCCAGCCGGGATGTATGATGAAGCAAGGAATGATACACGATATGAGCCTTCTGTTGCAGGAGCAGCGCTTACGATTGCAGTCATAGGAGCGTCAGCTACAGCATCTGTTACAGGTGTGATTGTTACATCAGAACCAACATAGAATGTGTAAGATGAGCCAACTGCAACTGTTGTGCCGTCGATAGCCCAAGCCTTTGCGTTGTCAGCAGATACAGTAACTTCTGTATCATAAGCGATGTCAGCAAATGTGCCGGCCTTTGTCTCGCCGTTAACAGTGATGTTAGCGCCCTGAGCGTTTACAGTGTAGCTGTTGCCACGAGTTTCGTAGCTTGAAGTGATTGTAGCAGATGTATCAAGAGCCTTGATGTCGTCATCTGTCTTGCTCCAGCCTGCGAATGTGTAGCCCGGATATTCAGCAGGTGTAGGAATAGCTTTTGCCATTTCTGCCTGGAAGTCAGCAGCTGTCATATTTGTGTATGAAGCTGTAACATTGTTGTACATATCAAGGAATACAACAGTGATTGTTGACTTCTGCTCCTCCTGGAAGATAGGAGTTACAGTGATATCCTTATACATTGTGAGTTCAAGAGTATCAGCAGTAGAAACAACTTTGCCGTCGATTTCCCAACCTGCGAATACTGCGCCTTCGATAGGCATTGCCTTAAGAGTAACAGTTGAGTTTTTGTCAGCCCATGTAGCCTTGTCGAACTCATAGCCTGTTACGCTGCCGTATGAGCTGTATTTACCGTCTACGGTGAGCTTAACGCCGTCAAGCTTAGCTGTATAGTCATCCTTCTTAGTATGAGAAGGATCGTTTTCACAAACATACTCTGTGTAACCCTGTGACTCGTAAGTAGGAGCTACAACATTTGTTGCTTTCCACTTATGGCCGAGAGCAGGAGTTGTCTTGTGAGTAGTAGTAATAACTTCGCCGCACTTTGAGCATCTTACAACTTCGTCATAAGAACCGTCTGTTTCACATGTTGCAGGAACTTCATTTTCCTTAACTGCAGCTGCAGGAGTGTGAACATGAGTGAGTTGCGGAATTTCTTCTGTTTGTCTATCGTCACCGCGAATACAATCACGGTGTTTAGAACCCGGTGCATCTTCTGTAGCCGGTGTGTCGATTATCCAATCGCCGTACTCGTGACCGAGAGCGTCTGTGTAATTGTCCTTATACTCGCTGTCGCCTCTCTCACATGTGTGCAAGGTGTAACCCTTTTCTGTACATGTAGGAGCAACTACTTTGTCAACATATTTGTGTTGTAATGCCGGGACTACAACGTGTTTTGTCGAAATTACTTCGCCGTCCTCTGTGCATCTTACAACTTCGTCATAAGAGCCATCAGTTGTGCAAGTAGCTTCAACAACATTTTCTCTTTTAGCTTCGCCCGGAGTGTGAGTATGCTCTGTAGCACCGATTGTTTCTTTAGTGTGCTTGTTGTAGCCCATGAAGAAAACGTGTGTTGAACCCGGGCAGTTAGCACGAGGAGCATATGTTTGTTGTTGGTTTTCTGAAAGTTCGTTGATTGTTTCAGTTGTTGCCCAGTCATTTGGATAATCAGGATTTCTGATTGAAATTTGAAGCGGATTTGCTTCTGAAATCTCACCTGTTACAATGAAAAGGAATGTGATAAGGATTGCATCGTTATCACAGTTGTATCCTGTTTCACCTGTCTTAGGGTCGGTAACATTATCAGTGTCAGCGGTAAGAGGTGCAAAGCTTGGCTTTTCTACTGTTGCATCAGCAAGTACACCTGTATAAATCTGATTTTTGCTTGCATTTGCATAGCCTGACTCGGTATTCATACCGTTGCCCGGATAGTAATTGTCGCAGCTGTACTGAGTTAATACACTTCTTGCAGTTTCTGCAGTTGCACTTTTTTCTTCACTGATGAATGTTTTCTTTGCTTTTGTATCAGCTTCATAATCTGCAAATGTGCCAACCTTACCTGTTTGGTTGTTGTTGGTTGTACCTGATTTCCAAACAACAGCAGGAGCAATGTTGTCAGACCATTTAAGATAGCCGTCAAGGGCAGCAAGTGTGCTGACATTGTTAAGAGTTAATGTCATTGTAAAAGGCATACCCTGTACATAGTCAGTTTGACCGGTTAATTCTCCGGTGTAAGCTGATTCATCAACACCATTATAAGCAAGAACACCCTTTGCCTTTGAATTTTCAAGGTAAAGTCTATTGATTTTAAGTGCGCCGGTCTCCTTATCAACACCGCCCTCATAATCAAGAGGAGCACCATTAGGACCGGAAAATGCATCATAAGTTGGTTTCTTTACTCCCCACTCAGTCGATGTGAGAGCACCGCCGTTATCTGTAACTTCGCTGTCTTCAACGAAAGTACCAAATCTCATCGTGATATTTGGCTTATAATCATCGCTGGCAGCTAATGCTGAAAATGGTACGGAGAATGTAACCATGAGTACAGCAAGAAGGCAGGCAATTACTTTTTTAAATGATTTTCTCACTTAAAAATTCCTCCATAAAAATTAAAATACGATTTAAATTATTATAGCTCTGCTTGAGCATATACAATTTTTTGATTTAAAAATGACTGAAATTGTACTTTATCAAATCCGTCAACTTTTGAATTTGCTACAATGTCATGATAAACATCATATTCATCATTAGTCAAGTATTTCATAAAGTTGATTTTATCAAAGCCATCAATTTCGCCATTTTTGACATAATCACAAATACAAATCGGAACAGCGGAAACGGTGATTAAGCCGTTTGAATCTGCCTTATCGGTTGAAACGACGAGCGTTGCAGTGCGGTCGACAGTTGTGGAGCCGCTGAAGGTGACGGTATATGTGCCCTCCGGCAAAGCGGAAAGGGTGTAGTAGCCCTGAGAGTCGGATGTTGCGGTGACAGTTTTGTCACCCACTGCAACGGAAGCAGTGATACCGACAATTCCGGTTGTGCCGGCTGTGCCGTCGAGATTTGTGGCTATTGTGATTTGACCTTTAACATCGTATGTTTTTACGCTAATATCCGGCGACATATCGTGTGTGATATTTGGATAATATTTTCTGTCGCTCGGAGCCTGAACATCTGCGCTTTCGACACAGGTGTACGCGCTGTCATAGCCGTCGCCGAGATCGGCGCCGATATATGTGCGCTCAGGGTCGGTATTGAGAGAAAAATAATTCGCAAAATCGCCCGGAGTATTAACTGTTATATTAAGTGACACCATTGTTTCGCCATCTGCAATATCAACGGCGGTAATAACGGAATCGCTGTTGTATGCGGCAACAACGGCGTCGAATTCATTATCATTTTCTTTTTTTATTATGTCACGAAATAGAGCCGACTTAGATTGTGCTATCGTTTTGCACGAATTGACGGTGACCGCATCGGTATATGTTGCAGATATCTGCAAAACCGAAACGGTTTTCATTCCATACAGATTTAGGTTGACGGTGTATTCACCCGCAAGGAGCGAATTGCCGTCGGCTGCATTGCCGTCAGAATCGAGAAATGATGCTTTCCAAACCGGATTCTCCGTGCCGAGCGTTCCTTTTTCAGCAAATACAGAAATTTGCGGAACAGCGGCAAGGAGTACCACTATGCATGCGAGTAGGATGGGTAATACTTTCTTTTTTAAAAAGTTCATAGTAAGACATAATAACCCACGGCATCTTATATTGAATTTAAAAAATCCGATGCCGTCCTCTCATTACTGTTTGACTGCAATAATACGCATTGTCGCCGCCTTTGCGCTTCCATTAAGGCAGCGACGCCGCATATTATTGTAGCATAATATATAAAAAGCAGGCTTAAATCTACAAAAATGTAAATACTTGAAAAAATAGATTCGGCAAAGTCGAAAAACGGTTTATTGATTCCGCTATTTGTTTGTGTTGTTTAAACCGATGTGTAAATATTCCGTTTCCATAAAATATTTACCGGCGGAGTATCCACAGCGAAATAACGGTAGGGCCAAATCGTCTGTATCAACTCGGCACAACACCTGCTTTTTACCAAAAGATTAGTTGCAAACGCAACGATTATTAATCAAGTGCCAATGGTGCATAAACAATATCTTTACCAAGGAATAACAAGAATTGAATCTTATCGAAGCCATCAACAGTTTTGTTAACAACAATGTCGTGATACAACTCGTAAGAATCCATGTACTTCATAAAGTTGATCTTATCGAAACCATCAATTTTGCCATTCTTTTCATAATCGCAGATATTGATTGGGATAACAGCATCGCTTACGCTTGCTGTGCCCGAAAGAGTAACAGTTCTGTCAACAGTTGTGTCGCCGTAAACAACAAGCTCTGTTGTGCCTGCCGGAACTTCGATAGTGAATGTACCGTCAGAAGCAGAGGTAGCAACGATTGACTTATCTGTTGTTGCAACATTAATACCGCCAATACCGTCTTTGCTTGCTGTACCGTCAACATTCGTAGCAATTGTTACCTTACCCGAAACAGTGATGGTGTCAGCCGGACCAGGATCAGCGCTCTTTGCAGTAAGAGCATTTTCGGCATTTGCAAGATTGCATTTGATTGTATAAATCTTTGAAATGTTTGCAGTGCCTTCCTGAGCAACTTCGATTGCTTCAGCAAGAGCATTTACATAATTAGTCCATGATGCATCGCTGTAAACAACATCGCCTTCATTAGCGAGAACGCCGCCAACATACTTACCGTATTTAGCGCCCTTTGATGTCTTATTAGTTACAGTAGCGGCTGTGATAGCCCCTGTAGTGTCATCGCGAGCGATAGAAACGGTGAAGTCATCCTTAGTGAGGATGTCGCTGTCAACAAGGTTCTTGTTTTGAGCGTGATCATAGTTTTGAGTTGTAGCACAAGTGATTTCCTGCTCAAGCTTAGCGCCCTTATAGCCGCGGCTTTGAACATATCCCTTGTACTCATTGTACATATCGAGAGCGGCATTGATTTCGAGTGATGAATGCTCTGTCTTAGGCTCTTGTTCGTAAACAGGGTTGCCTGCAGCGTCGGTAATTTCCTTACCGTTTTCATCCTTAGCGATAACCTTATTGCCCTCTGCATCTTCCTTATCAGCATAGTAGATAAGAGATTCTGCATCCTTAGCGATTTGTACCATCTTTTCATATGATGCAGCATTGAAGTTAACACTGTTGAGACCCTTGCGTGATTGAACAACATCGATATACTTGCCGTCAGAGTCCTTATTGCCGTCGATACGAGTAGCAATAGTAGTATTAACTTTTGATTTAAGCTGAATCATATTGTATGTGATATTATCAAGAGCTTTTTGATAGATACCACGGTTGTCAGTTGCAGTAGCAGCATCGTTAGGAACTGATTCTGTAACTGTTTCAGCAAACTTGTAAGCCCATGCATCCTTAGAAGTGCACTTCTTACCGTCTTTATCTCTGTAGACGAAGTTAACTTCTTTGTAAAGGAGCTTGCCGTTTGAATCCTTCTTTTGAACGCCGGTCTTATAGAGATACGGATATGTTTCATTTGAAGAGCTGTCGACATATGTTGTAGTATCCCAAGCAGTCTCTGATGTAGGAGCATTTACATAGTGATACTTGTCGTCTTCATCACTCTTAGCAACTGAATATCCTGCTGCGTCCTGAGTAAGGTTAGTACCGGTGAGCTCTGTTGCCGAATAAATCGGAATTGTGCAAGCCTTGTCGATATACCAGAAATCAGGGCCCTTAGTAGCGTCTGCCTGAAGAGCAGCCGGAAGAGCAGTGTCCTTAGAAACAGGTGTGTAAGCAACATCCTTATTAAGGTTTGATGTTGTTTCGGTTGTCTTAGCAACTACCTGAGTCTTGTTACCGAGTGTGGTTGCGTTTGCTGTTGTGATAGGTGTAGAAATGAGCTTAACAGAATCTGAAAGCGCATGCTGGAATGCATCATAAGTTGCAGAGTCGCCGTTTGAATCAGCGTCTGTAAAGTCATTTGCTGCATAAGTAGCTGATGCCTTAAGTGCAGTGTTATACTGTGTATTAAGGGTTGTAGAAACAGAGTCATCGGCTACATACATATGAACAGTACCTCTGAGGTTCGGGTTGTTCGTAGTATAAGCGAATACCGGCATATCGAAGTCTTGAACATCCATATCGGTTGATCCGTCATACGCAAGGAACTGAACATTTGCAGATGACTTTTTGGTAATTTCTGTCTTAGACGTTGCAAAGTAGAGACCTGCAATAGGTGTACCAAACGAAATTGAAAGCTTACTGTTGCAGTCGAAAGCACCTTGAAGAAGAAGTGTTGCGACAGAAGCTTCCTTATTTTCGCTTCCCTTCGTTGAGTAATATGTTACCTGTGATGATGCACTGTCCAAATTAATCATTACAGCATTGTAAACATATGTCTTGTTGCCGTCAGCATCAGGAGCAGCTTCTTCTCTTTGAACACCGAATGCGTAGCCTGAAGCAAGGAATTCTTTCATTGTCCAAGCAACATGGGCTCTTGTTGTGAAGCCGTCATTGTCCTTTTCAGGACGAGCATTGATTTCCTCTGAAGTGTAACCGCCGTAAACACCGGTTGGTTGCTTTTCGCCACGGTTCCAAGTTTTACCGTTATCTGTTGAATAGTCATACAAGCTATTGTTAAGGATATTACCTGTTGACTTATCAACCGCAACATATGCAACTTTATCTTTATCAGCCGAAGCAGTTGTAAGTGTATCGGCAATCTTGCCGTTGCTTACAGCATAATACTTAGTGCCGGATGAAAGATAGGTATACATACCGTCGAATGCATATGTACCACCGCCCGTAACACCGAACGGACCCTTAATACCACTTGTATTAGTAACACGAATAACATTCTTAGTAAAGTTCTTTGAGCCTTTCAATTCAGACTTAGGAATAATGAATGCTTTCGGGAATGTAGCGTAGAGGTTATTACCTGTACCGCCTTTAGCAGATGTAAATGTATAATCATTGGATTGGCCTGCTCCCGATCCCTGATATGCAGTATTAAATGCACCTGAGTTGTCATAAACGGTTTGCTGCCAAGCCTTATCCTCTGTCATATACAAGTATGCAGTAGCCGTGAGGTTTGTTGCATATGTATTTTCAGGAGTGATAGACGGCTTTGTCGAACCTGAAGTTTTGCCCTTGAAAATTGAGTAATTAACTTTAAATGTATAAAGTGCATTACCCTTCGGAGCAGTACCTGTGAGAGAAACTCTCAATGTTTCATCAGGAGAAACAACTTTCTCATAAGAACCCAATGTAAGGTTTGATGAGGAACCGTTTGTTGATGCAATATCGATACTGTCGATATACATAAAGTATCTGTCGCTTTGATGAACATCACCGTTTGCGTCTCTGTAGAATCTGTTAAGACCCGATGCGTTATTAGTGATGTTGAGGCTGTTTGTACCGAAGGAAGAACCGTCGGTCAAGCCTGAAAGTGACGCATTCTTAACAACTGCAGTAGCAGCGCTCAAGTTATGGTCTGAAATACTCGGAACGAATGACGGGAGGAAGTTGTTTACAGCCTCAACCGCGAACATTGCGCCGGTCCAAGCGCCCTTAGCGCCTGCATGTTTAGAATACGAATAAGTGTCTGTGCCACCGAAAATTTCAAAGATGTTGTAAATGAGAATACCGAGAACACCTGTCTCTTTGCCGTCGGCAGTATCGTTAGATGCCGAATAGTAGCCGAGGGTACTTGTTGTTACAAGTGAATCGAAAGGTGAATCCGACTTAGTATCTGCATAAGCATCCTTGTCATACCATGATGAATAAGGGATAACCTTATCATAATGCTGGCCTGAATATCTTCCGCCGAACAAAGCGTTAGCAAACGGAACAAGAAGATCATCGTAAACCATCTTATCTACGCCCTCTGCCGAAATCGGAGGAGCAGTAACAACTGTAAGGATTCTTTCAAGAAGATTTGTGATACCCTGCTCACCTGAAGCGTGGGTGTCAGCTATATCGAGAATACCGTTTACAAGTTCATCCCAGATAAGAGATTTTGTTGATGCCTGACCTGCTTTGCTTGTGTCACCGTATTGGAGAGTACCGACAACGGGGAAAAGCTTATTAACAACAGCGTCAAGATTTTGCCAAATTGTATTGTTGAGTGTAACCTTGCAGGAGCCGTCAGCGTTTACAACACCGAGAAGTGATGCAACAGCCTTGCCGTAGGAATCAACCTTGCTGCCTGCTTTGTAACCGCAGTCCTTAAAGGTATCCTGTGAAGCATAGTAGCAAACAACCGAGTTGAGAATGTCAAGAAGGTCTGCCTCGCTTGTTACAGGAGCGGTATAAACATTCCATTCTTTCCAGTTGTTGTTTGAATCCTTGTAGAGGCAAGGAACAACAGATTGGATGACATAGCTCAGAGCGTCACGAGCCATCGGAAGAATAACATCCGTATAAAGATCGGCACTGCCGTCGCCGTTAACGTCTGCGGTTGCCTTGAGGTCACCGGTAGATGATACGAGTTGGTCATAATCCTTTGCAGGAAGTACATTTGAGAGGTACTCTCTGAGAGCGAGGAAAGCAACGCCCTCAGCGTCCTTTGCTCTGTCCCAATCGTCTGTATGGATTGCTCTTGCGTCTGCGATTACTGTAATGCAGGAAATAGCAAGAGGAATCACAGCCTCTTCAAAGTTTGATTCTTTAAGGTGGTCTGAGCTCATCTTGTTTGTAATACCGTTATTATGATAGAAGCCGTTCAAAAGGTTTTCATCGGCTGCATTCATACCGTATTCAAAGAGTTTGCAAGCATTTGATACAAGAGTCTGAGCAATAACCTTAACATCGGACGAACCGTTTGTAAGAGTCATCTCAGGACGCTCAAGGCTTGCAGTAACATTATTGTTACCGTCGCCGAGACCGATGTGCTCGGAGTTCGGGAAGAAGTCCTTAACAGCAGCAGCGAGAAGGTCGTTGCCTGCATAAAGAATGTTCTTGTATGTTCTGTTTGGATTGCCGAGATCGTTAAGATAGGTTTCGATGAAGTTTTCAAGGTTTGTTGCGCCGGTCTGCATAATATAAAGATTAATAGGACCGGTCTGCATACCGAATACCTTATCTGCGAGAGGGCTGTAACGAAGCTTACCGAAGAGGATGCTCTCCTTGCTGCCCGTAGAGGTATAATAACCGTTGTTCTCGTCTACATCTCTCCAGTTATACTTAGGATTGTCTACTACATTTCTGTCATAGTCGAATGTAGCCTTAACCTTATTATAGAATTCGGAAGAAGTTGAGCAACCGTATTCCTTATACTTAGCATCGCAGAATGCGTTGAACTTTTTGTCAGTGTAGTTGCTTTCCCATGATGTTTTGTCAACCATATTCTTTTCA
>OLHA01000899.1_pt1 | contig 16807 bp, 9 predicted proteins | sample 1605961 | NCBI WGS metagenome assembly OLHA01 (sample SAMN03283288) | human gut metagenome | biome: human-associated habitat; material: feces | host: Homo sapiens | place: Peru | collected 2012
GTTTACATCCGCATGTGCCGTCATCCTTTTACTATGGTGCCGCCGCCGATAACATATTCGCCGTCATACATTACTGCCGCCTGGCCGGGGGTGACTGCGCGCTGCGGTTCGTCAAAGCAAATGCGAACATCACCGTTTGAAAGCGGTGTAACGGCAGCAGACGCCTCGCGCTGACGGTAACGTGTCCTGACGGTGCAGAAAAACGTCTTCGCGGGAGCTTCGCCCGATATCCAGTTCAACTCGGAAACCGTAACATTGTCGGAATATAATTCACTCTCCGTACCGAGCACGACTGTGTTATTTTCGGCACACACGCGGCAGACATACATCTTTCCGGGCAGCGTAGGCAAAAGACCTTTCCGCTGGCCTGCGGTGTAATGAATAATACCGCGGTGTTCACCGAGAGTATTACCGCTCGTGTCAACAAATGCCCCGCGTATGTACTTTTTCCCCGAAAAACGTTCGATTGCAGCGGCATAGTCACCGTCGGGGACAAAGCAGATATCCTGACTGTCGGGCTTTTCGGCGTTCAAAAAACCGTTTTCCTCGGCAATTTTACGCACTTTTTTCTTTGTCAATCCGCCGAGCGGAAACACCGTATGCGCAAGCTCGTCCTGCGTCAGAGAATACAGCACATAGCTCTGATCTTTTGTATCATCGGCAGCCTTTTTCAGAAAAAACCGACCGTCTTTTTCTTCGACCGCGGCATAATGCCCCGTAACAATGCAGTCAAAGCCAAGCTCCTTTGCGCGGAGATAAAGACGGTGAAATTTCAGAAATCGGTTGCAATCGATACACGGATTCGGTGTCATGCCGTTCTCATACGCCGACACAAAGCGTTCTATCACCTTTTCGTGAAACTCATCCGTAAAATTAAAAACATAATAAGGAATACCGAGCTTCACCGCGACGCTTCGTGCATCCTCGATATCGTCCAGTGAACAGCAGGTACCGACACGGCTTATGCCGACATCTTCATTATCATACAGCTTCATGGTCACGCCGACGCAGTCGAAGCCGTTTTTCTGCATTAAAAAAGCGGCAACAGAAGAATCCACGCCGCCGCTCATGGCTATAAGCGCTTTCTTTTTCATTTCTTTTCCGATTCAAGCATTCTGTCAATGCAAACGCGGGCTTTTCTCATGATGACGTCATCAAGCATGATTTCTTCTCCTCCGCCGTTAAGCGCGCCGAGTACATCGGGAAGCGTTGTCAGCTTCATGTTCGGACAAATAAGATTTTTAGACAGCGGATAAAACCTTTTATCGGGACATGCGTACTTAAGCGTTTCGGAAATGCTTATTTCGGTTCCGATTATAAATTCGCGTGCGCCGCTCTTTTTTGCGAAGTCGACTATGCCCGATGTCGAGCCGACATAATCGGCAAGTGCAACCACCGACGGTTTACATTCCGGATGGACGAGCAGCAATGCGCCGGGGTGCGCCGCCTTTGCCGCTTTTGCGTCGTTCTCGCTCACACGGGCATGAATCGGGCAGCCGCCGCTGACAAACTTAAACGTTTTTTCGGGAATCTGTTTTGACACCCAATCGCCGAGATTGCAATCGGGTACAAACAAAATTTTGTCATTTTTGATTTTGCGGACGGCATCGACTGCCGACGAAGACGTAACGCAGACATCACATAGCGCTTTTAATTCCGCCGTTGTGTTTACATATGCGACAACGGTATAGTCGGGATACGCATTTTTAAGAGCAACCAACAGCTCTGTGTCAAGCTGCTCCGCCATCGGACATCCGGCGTCGGGAGAAACAAGCACAACTCTCTTTTCGGGCGACAGAAGCTTTACCGTTTCTGCCATGAAACGAACACCGCACATAAAAACGGTCTTATTTCCGACCGTTGCGGCTTTTTTGCTTAAAGCAAACGAATCGCCGCAAAAATCCGCAATTTCAAGTATTTCCGATGCCTGATAGGAATGTGCGAGAATGCATACGTCTTTTTCTTTTTTCAGTCGTAATATCTCTTGCTGCATCTCAAAAAGCGTCATTTAACATTTCTCCTTTATATAGGCTGACGGGATTCGAACCCATGCCGCCCGTCAGTGCCCATTTTCGGCACTTTTCGCCCTTTTCGTCTTGACTTGCGCCGGCAAGCCTGCGCATCAAAAAAAACGAAAATTGCTCAAAGCTTGTCTGCTGTCGGTTACAAAGCGGTTTTGCCTGAGCTGATTTTTTTCAGGCAAGGCAAAAAACGAAGCGAATGCTTGACGTTTTTGCAAGGGTTTTAACGCGGCATGAGCGAAATCCGACCTGTCAAAGCCGACACGGTTCAAGTCCCGTCAGACTAGGCTGGCGGGATCTGAACCCATGCCGCCCGTCAGTGCCCCTTTTCGGCACTTTTCGCCCTTTTCGTCTTGTCTTGCGTCGGCAAGCCTGCGCCTCAAAAAAACAAAAATTGCTCAAAAAAATCCAACCTGTCAAAGCCGACACGGTTCAAGCCCCGTCAGCCTAAAAAAATGCCCGATTAAAAATACAAATCAGGCATTTTAACTTTTATATTATCCGCGGTTCACATTCACGTTGAATTAAAACGAGGGTCACAGAGAAACCGTATCAGTCGGCAAACAAAGGTGTCGAAAGATACCTGTCTCCCGTATCGGGGAACAGAACAACAATATTTTTACCCTCATTTTCGGGACGTTTTGCAAGCTCGACCGCCGCATAAAGAGCTGCGCCTGAAGAAATGCCGACCAGCACACCCTCGGTCTTGCCGATAAGCTTACCGTAAGCAAAGGCATTCTCATTTGAAACGGGAATAACCTCGTCATACACCTTTGTGTCGAGCACATCGGGAACAAAACCTGCGCCTATGCCCTGTATCTTATGGGGACCGGCTTTGCCCTGAGAGAGAACGGGAGATGTTTCAGGCTCTACCGCCGCGACCTTGACTCCGGGAATCTTTTCTTTGAGGAATTTACCTGTACCGGTGACCGTGCCGCCTGTTCCCACACCTGCAACGAAATAGTCGACCTTTCCGTCGGTATCTTCAAAAATTTCGGGACCGGTGGTGCTGTAATGCGCTTTCGGGTTTGCTTCATTAACAAACTGACCCGGAATAAACGAATCGGGTATTTCTTTTGCAAGCTCCTCTGCCTTCGCGATTGCGCCTTTCATGCCCTTTGCGCCATCTGTAAGCACAAGCTCCGCGCCGTATGCCTTCATAAGCTGACGGCGTTCAACCGACATGGTTTCGGGCATAACAATAATAATACGGTATCCTCTTGCCGCCGCGACGCTTGAAAGTCCGATGCCTGTATTACCCGATGTGGGTTCGATTATAACAGAGCCTTCTTTGAGAAGTCCTTTTGCCTCGGCATCGTCTATCATTGCCTTTGCGATTCTGTCTTTTACCGATCCTGCGGGATTGAAATATTCAAGCTTTGCGAGAATGTGCGCTTTAAGCCCGAGTTTTTTCTCGATATGAGTGAGTTCAAGCAGAGGTGTCTTTCCTATAAGCCGATCGGCTGATGTATATATTCTTGACATGATGATTACTTCCTTTTCCTGTTTTTTTGTGTCTGCCGTTTTCCGTTTTTCGACATTTTTTTCGAAACGTTTTTTGGCAATCCCGTTTTCGCCGTTCGGGAACGGCATTTTTCGGCAAAACGGTTTTTTTACCGCTTCGTTTTCTTCGTGCGCCTATGCGGCGTGCGGCCGATGCCGCCGTATACACAGCCGCTCGGAATTCGGATATAAACTGTTCATCGCTGTCTCCTTTGTTTTTATCCACTAACCTTGTAGGTTGGTTGTATTATAACTCTGTGTTTTTTATATGTCAATACTTTTTTTGGCTTTTCAAGCTTTTTTTGAACGGTTTAATTATAGACTGACAGAAGTTGAGTACGCATCGGTTTTGAAGGCAGGTTTTCGCCCATGCCGCATAAGAAACCTCGCAAATAAGTCGGTATTCGCTGCGGGCTTTGCCTTGCCTGAGCAAAAATCAGCTCAGACAAAACCGATCTTTACCCGGCAGCAGAAATTTTTGATTAGTTATCGTTTTTTGAAATGCAGACTTGCCGGCGAAAATCAAAGAGAACAGAGCGAAAAGTGCCGAAAAGAGGCACTGACGAACAGCATGGGTTCGGTTCCGTCCTTTGTAAACAAGCCGATGTCAGATTAAAAGCATTTCGTCACACTGCACAAAATCGTAAAAAAAGCGACCCGCTTAAAAGCGAGCCGCATTTTTTAATGTATCGGTTTAATTATTTCTTTTTGAATATTTTGAAAAGGTTTTCAAAGAGCTTCTTAAAGAATTCCTTAATCTTATCTGCAAACGATTTAGCTTCCTCTTTGCCTACGTCAACGGTAGCGTCGATAACGTCTTTTGCGGTAACCTCTTTCTGCTCGGACTCAACAAACTTATCGTTAAAGTTTATCTTTTCAATTCCGCCGTCCTTCTTTGCAAAGGTGTAGAAAGGAGCCTCAACAGCGGTTGTATCGAATACCATCGTATCGCCCTTGTCAACCTTAACGTCGGTAAATGACCAATCGTTGATAGTGCCGTCTGCTTCGAGAACATCCATCTTGAGAGTTACATACCCTTCGGCAGTGCCTGTGAGCTTAACTCTGTAGTCATCGAAAAGGAAAGCAACCTTGAGGTACTCTTTTGAATACTCGGAGTAAACGGATGCGAATGCACCGTATTCATTGACAGCGGTAGCTTCGGCACCGTCTGCGAGAGTGTAAAGCTTTGCGTTATGCTTTGTGGTGATGTCAACATTGACGGGGCAGAAAATGTTAAGACCTGTTACGACCTTCTTTGCGCCGTCAAGCTCTTTTGCGAACATTACGTCTTTAATAAGAGCGAGAGAAGCCTTGCTTACCTCGATATCGTTATAAACCGTGCCGTAAAGCTTATTCTTGATCTTGCCTACCACGCCGTCGCTTTCAGCCTTTTTGAGAGCGAACAAAGTATCCTCGGAAATGTCGCGGGCGGTAAGGGCAATACCGAAAGCATAAACCGCCGTGTCGGCATCTTCGCCGTCAAGCTTTGCCTCAGCCCAATCTGCCGCAAGAGTCTGGAACTCATATGCACACTTGAGGGAGTCGAGAACCTCATACATAGCTGAGGTGTTCCAAAGGAAGTCGGCAGCCTTTTTGCCTATGCCGTAAACCTTAACAACCGCTGCGGAATAAACATTGGAATTTACAGCTATATCAAGAACATAGTTAACCCCGACAGTTGCACCGTCTTTTGCGATCTCGGCAACGATGAGCTTAAGCTGATCTTCAAGAGTATCGTTCATTGTATCACGGAGATATTTTGCCGCGGCGGCAAGGCTTGCGTTCTGTGCGTTATCCGCAATGTAGCCGAGGAACTCAATGTAAGTGCCGTTTGCCTGACGAACCGCAAGAACACGCGCATAAGCCTCTATAAGCTTATCTCTGTAATTCTGATATGCGTTTGCAACGTCTATTGCGATGTTGAGGTATTTGAAAACTTCGCTCCACTCCGCGCTTGCGATAGTGTCGTTTTTGAGATACTTGTTGAGTTTCTGAAGGAAATCGTTAAAATCGGATGCGCCTTCAAGAACCTTAACGAACTCGTCGACATAGCCGTCATTGATATCAAACTGTGCCTCGTCAATAAGAGCGAGCAGTATTTTCTTTGCGTTTTCAATGTTTATTTCTTTTGTTGCATAATTTCTCCATGCATTGTCGTAAAGGGCAAAAGCAGTGTAAGCATTCATTTCATTCTGCATTGCCTTTTTGTTAATGTCTACATAATTGTAGCTGGTAAAGTTGGTGTCATCGAGAACCGTGTCGATGAGGAACTGATAGTTTTCTTTCCACGCTGCAAGTCTGCTGTCCGATCCTGCGGAAGCATTTTCCGTTGTCTCGGCAAAAGCGACAAGCGGAAGAACGGAGAAAGCCATCAATACGGCTAAAAGAACGGAAATGAGTTTTGCGGTTTTTTTCATAAATGCACACTCCTTGTGAATTGTGTAGGAAAATCCGTTACTGACAAAATAATCATACACCTTTTTACCTAAATAGTCAATCATCACCTTAACAAAATATTCACATTTACTTTTGTGCAATTTTACCATAAGTTTTCCGACATTTTAGCGAAATCGATACAATAATATCGTTAGCGTTATAGCTTTATGAACAAACAATGAACAAGTTATAGCTTGTATGTTTATGAAAATCCGTTTCTGTTTCGTTTGACTTTTCTTTTAACGGTTATAATCCGGTTTTTGAGCTTACGTCAATCTGCGGATACGGAATTGATATTCCGTTTTCGTCGAACGCATATTTAACACTTTTAAGGAGGTCGAAATGCACCGTCCAGTAGTCCTCTGCTTTACACCACACACGCACGGTATACTCAAGGGAGCTGTCAAGATGCGCCGACAGACGCGCAAACGGCACAGGCTCCGTAAGCACGAGAGGATGCCGTGAGCAGACGGAGCACAACACACTCTCAACCTTGTTTATATCATCGTCGTATGAGGCGGTAAATTTAAGATCTACGCGGCGTGTGGCGTTGGCGGTGTAATTTATTAGGGTGGCGTTTGACGCCGATGAATTGGGTATAATTATCACTTTGCTGTCGGCTGTTTCGACTTTGATCTGAAAAATACCTATTTCCTTAACAGTTCCCTCCACACCGTCGAGAGATATGTAATCACCTACCCTGAATGGCTTAAAAACAAGCAGAATAAACCCGCCGGCAATATTCGCAAGACTGCCCTGCAGCGCAAGACCTATCGCCAGTCCGCATGAGCCGACCACCGCAACGATTGAACTCATGGGGATTCCCATAACGGCAAGCGCGGTTATCACTATAACGCATTTCAGCACGGCAGACGTAACGCCGTAAACAACGGAGCGCGCGGACGGATCAAGCCGCCCGGATGCCTTTGAGCCGGCAAGCTTCTTCATAAAAATATTTACAAATTTGAATCCGACGAGGAGAATAATTATCGCGGCAATAAGCCGCCCGCCGTATTTAACGGCAAGGTCTTCGAGAGTGTCCGCAAGCTTTGTAAGAAATCTGTTCGCCTGTTCAGCCGATTGTTCGATGCTCTGCGCCGCATCGGAAAAGGTTTTTGAAATGCTTTCTTCCATTTTGTTTTCTCCTTATTCGCCGATAAAGCGCAGTGCGCCCGTTGGACAGGCATCAACGCATTTTCGGCAGTTCACACAGTCTTTAACTGCATCCGAATTGTTGAATTCGGGACGAATAACGGTATCAAAGCCGCGCCCGACAAGACCCAAAAGTCCCTTACCGGTGCTTTCACATACGCGCACGCACGCATTGCACAGAATGCACTTGTTTTGATTGCGCTCTATACACACGAGGCGGCGCTCCTTAAATCCGGGGTGAAACTCACCCGTGAATTTGACGCAGTCGATGTCATATTCGTCGGCATATTTTATCAGGCGGCAGTTACCGTATTCACGGCAGCCGCAGTCGAGACAGCGTTTGGCCTCGCGCACTGCCTCCTCCGCGGAAAATCCGAGATTTATCTCTTTGAAATCCTTCCTGCGCTCCGACGGCGCACGGCACGGCATAACCGCTCTCGGTTCTTTTTGCACGTCCTCAAACATTTCCGGACGCACACGGCGCTCCGAGAGAACGGGACGTTTATACGGAATTTCGATGCCGTTCAGATAGGCGTCAATATATTTTGCGGCGGTGTTTGCTTCCGCAATGGCATCAATTGCGACAGACGCACCGTTGTTTGTCGTATCTCCGGCGGCAAAAACGCCGTCGAGCGACGTTGCGAGCGTGTAAATATCCGCTTCTATCGTCCCCCGTTTTGTTTTCGGAAGCGCTTCAAAACCGGATGGGTCGTTTTTCTGTCCGGCGGCAATGATAATCGAATCGAGCGGAAGCAGCTCCGTTTCACCCTCGACGGGTACGGGAGCGCGGCGTCCCCTCTCATCGGGTTCGCCGAGACGCATTTTTTGAAGCACGACGCCGTTCACATGCCCGTTTTCGCCCACTATTTCGGCGGGATTCGACAGGAACCTGAACACGACGCCTTCTTCCTCCGCCTCGCTTATTTCTATGTCCTCGGCGGGCATTTCGTTACGCGTTCGCCTGTATATAACGTAAACATTTTCCGCGCCGAGACGCACCGCAGTGCGGCAGGCGTCCATTGCGGTGTTGCCGCCGCCGACCACAGCGCAGCTTTTCCCGACGGCGGGTGCGTTGCCGAGCGCAGTCTCGCGCAAAAAATCAATGCCGCCGAATACGCCGTCAAGCTCCTCGCCCTTGCATCGCAGAGAGACGCTTTTCCATGCGCCGTTCGCAACAAGCACCGCGTCATGCTTTGCACGGATTTCGTCAAACGGGATGTCCTTGCCTATCTCCGTGTCACCGCAAAATTCAACTCCGAGCGCAAATATCGCGTCAGTCTCCGCGTCAAGCACGGCTTTGGGCAAACGGTATTCGGGGATACCGTAGCGCAGCATTCCGCCTGCTTTCGGCATTTTATCATAAATTGTCACTTTGTGTCCATACAGTGCAAGACGGTATGCCGCGGAAAGTCCTGCGGGACCTCCGCCGATTATGCCGACCGTTTTTCCCGTCGGCGCACTTTTCATTCCGTCCGTGACGGCACCGGATTCCATCGCCCTATCGGCGGCAAACGCTTTCAAAAAGGCGATTGAAATCGCTTCGTCGGCGTTTTTTCTGCGGCACGCCGTTTCACACGGATGAGGACATACGCGCCCGACAGATGCGGGAAGCGGCACTTTTTCTTTGACAGTACGGGTGGCGGCAACAAAATCGCCGTCGGCAATTTCGGCGACATACCTTTGGCAGTCCGTCCCTGCGGGGCAATTAAGCGTGCAGGGTCCCTTGCAATCGGCGTCGTGGTCGCCCATAAGCAGCTCCAAGGCAAGCCTCCTTGCTTTGAGGCATTTTTCGCTGTCGGTACGGATCACCGCGTTTTCGGTCACCTTTGCCGAGCACGCGCGCAGCAGCTTCGGATATCCCTCCTGCTCGACAACGCACACGCCGCAGGCGCCGTATGGCGACAGCTCTTTAAGATAGCATAGATTCGGAATTTCAATGCCGTTCCGGGAGGCTGCATTCAGCACGGTTTCGCCTGCATACGCAGTTATTTCTTTTCCGTCTATAATCATTTTTACGGTATCTGACATTATATTTCCCTCCCTCAGCACATCTCTACTGCGCCGAAACGGCATGCTTCCGCGCAGCTTCCGCATTTTATGCATTTTTCATTATCTATGACATGTGCTTTCTTTACTTCTCCGTTTATTGCGTCTACGGGACATTTCTTCGCGCAAAGCGTGCATCCGCGGCATTTATCGGCGTTTATCGTATAGCGTCTCAACGCAGCGCACTCGCCTGCGGGACAGCGTTTTTCTTTTATGTGTGCTTCATATTCGGCTCTGAAATACCGAAGCGTCGTCAAAACGGGATTGGGAGCAGTCTGTCCGAGTCCGCACAGCGCGCCCGCCTTGATACCGTCGCAAAGCTCTTCAAGCTTTTCGATATCTCCGTCTTCACCCATACCCTCTGTAATGCGCGTGAGAATTTCGAACATTCGCGAGGTACCGATGCGGCAGTGAACGCACTTTCCGCAGCTTTCCTTTTTTGTGAAATCAAGGAAAAACCGTGCCATATTGACCATGCAGGTGGATGAATCGGTAACGACCATTCCGCCCGACCCCATTATTGCGCCCGTTGCCGCAAGAGCCTTATAGTCTATCGGAGTGTCAAGCTTTTCGGCGGGAATACAGCCGCCCGACGGTCCGCCCATCTGCACGGCTTTGAATTCGCCGCCGTCACGCACACCGCCTCCTATATCAAATATCACGTCGCGAAGCGTCAGCCCCATCGGTATTTCGACAAGACCTCCGCGCTTTATTTTGCCGGTCAGAGCAAAAACCTTTGTGCCCTTTGAGCCTTCCGTGCCGAGCGAAGCAAAATTCACACCGCCTTTTTCGATAATATAGCTTACGTTTGCAAAGGTTTCAACGTTGTTGATATTTGAAGGCTTATTTTTGTAGCCCGACTGTGCCGGGAACGGCGGCTTAAGCCGCGGCATACCGCGCTTTCCCTCAAGGCTCTCTATAAGCGCCGTCTCCTCGCCGCACACAAATGCACCCGCGCCGGCTTTGATCCTGATTCGGCAGCAAAAACCGGTGCCGAGAATGTTATCGCCGACAAAGTGCTGCGCCTCCGCGTCCGCAATGGCCTTTTTAAGGCGTTCGACCGCAAGAGGATACTCCGCACGCACATACACAAACGCATCCTTTGCGCCTATCGCATAAGCGGCTATAAGCATACCTTCAATGAGCATGTGCGGATCGCTCTCGATTACGGCTCTGTCCATAAACGCGCCGGGGTCGCCCTCGTCGACGTTGCATATAAGATATTTTTCGTCGCCGTCCGCGTTTCGTGCGGCGTTCCACTTGAACCACGTCGGAAATCCCGCGCCGCCGCGCCCCGCAAGTCCCGAAATTTTGATTTCTTCAATCACTTCTTCGGGCGTCATTTCGGCAAGAACTTTTTTGAGCGCACCGTAACCGCCGGCTTCTTTATAGTCGGCGATGCTTTCGGGATCGATAATGCCGCAGTGACGCAGTGCGATTCGCGTCTGCTTATTCAGAAACGCGCTTTCCGCCGATGTTATTTCAAGATGTCCGACCGCAGACGGATCACCGGATACGATAAACTCTGTGATCGCATGAACATCGTCCGCCGACACTCTTACAAGTCTTTTTAACAGACGCGCGCCGTCGTAAATATCAACTATAGGTTCCGCAAAGCACATTCCGATGCAGCCTGTTATGCCGACGGCAAAGCCGTTTTCGGAAGCCGATGCCTTAAGTGCGTTATAAACGGAGTGTGCGCCCGCGGCAATTCCGCAGGAGCCTTCTCCGACAACCGCTCTGATGCTCATTTGCTCTCATGCTCCTTTATCTTTTTTATTATTTCAACGGCTGAGGCGGGAGTAAGCGAGCCGTACGTTTCCTCATCGATCATCATAACGGGGGAAAGCGAACAGCAGCCGAGACATGCAACGGTTTTCAAAGAAAACAGTCCGTCGGCGGTCGTTTCGCCGTCCTTAATGCCAAGCTCACCGCAAACGGCTTTTTCAATTGAATCCGCGCCGTTGACATGACAGGCGGTACCCTTACATAGCATAATGAGATGTCTGCCGACGGGTGTCAGCCTGAATTGCGTATAAAACGTCGCCACACCCATAACGTGCGCCGGTGAAACACCGAGGCGCTCGGCAACGGCATACATGACGTCGGTCGGCAGATAGCCGTAAACCTCCTGCGCACGCTGCAGAACCGTAATAAGAGAACCGCTGTCGGTGCCGAGTTCATCAATAATTCCGTCAAGAAGCGTCAGATCGCTTTTTTTGCAGTCGGAACACATATATATCCTCTCCCGAATATTTTTTTAAAATTGTATCATATATCACCGATAAAATCAACACACCGTCAGCCGTCAAAAAAAAGTATCATTGACAATCGAACATCCAAACCGTTATAATGTAAAAAAACAGAGGAGGGTTTATATGCATTTTGATATTCCTTTTTGCGACAAAAACTCCGAACGCAAAATGCTTGCGTCAAGAGTACGTCAGATAATCGGGCATGTCGGCGAACGGATTTTTACGGACTCCGAAAATACCGGTGATTTTCTTTTCCGCGAGGGGCAGCACACTCCGGCGGAAATAAACGGCGGCGAATGGGTTCCTTTCGGCAAAGACGATATGTGGGGCTACCGTGAAGAATACTGCTGGTTCAAGCAGACGGTAACAGTGCCCGAACGATTTGCCGGCAAGCCGGTAGTGTATGAAATTTCACCGTATCCCGATTCGAAATGGGAAAGCCCCGCGCAGCAGTTTATGTTCTTTGTTGACGGGAAGCTTGTTCAGGGAGCGGACCCCAATCACAGTTACATTTATCTCACACATTGCGCAAAGGGCGGCGAAGAATTTAACATCGCGCTCAACGCCTATTGCGACGATTGGGAATTCCGCGGCAGGACAGCTCTCCGCGCCGAGCTTAAGGTCAAGGACGAAGAAGTCAACGCTCTCTACTATGACCTTCTCGTTCCGTGGGAGACTGCGCATCACTACTCGCACGATGACATTGAACGCATCGACATAATAAAGGCTCTCAACTCCGCCGTTTCGATGCTTGAATTGAACACTTGCGACGACAAGGTTTTTCATGACAGCGTAAAAGCAGCGCGCGAATATCTCAGGGAAAATGTGTACGGCAAAGATATGGGAGTTGTAACAAGCGCGATAGGACACACGCACATCGACACCGCGTGGCTCTGGCGTCTTCGCCAGACGAGAGAAAAAGCGGCGCGAAGCTTCGGCAGCGTGGTTAATCTGATGCGCGAATACCCCGAATATAAATTCATGTCGTCGCAGGCGCAGCTCTATGACTACGTTAAACACGACTATCCGGAGCTTTATGATGAAATAAAAGAGCTTGTTAAAGAAAAGCGCTGGGAGCCGGAGGGCAGCATGTGGGTCGAAAGCGACACGAACGTTGTTTCGGGAGAATCGCTTGTCAGGCAGTTCCTTGTCGGCAAACGCTTTTTCCGTGAGGAGTTCGGCGTTGACAACCGCATAATGTGGCTTCCGGACGTGTTCGGTTATTCGGGCGCGCTGCCGCAGATAATAAAAAAAGCCGACATCGACTACTTCATGACCACTAAAATTTCGTGGAACGAATTTGACAAGTTCCCGTTTGACACGTTCATGTGGCGCGGCATTGACGGCACGGAGGTTCTGTCGCACTTCATTCCGACGCTCAAATGCGATGCGGAGGGCTATCAGACGACATATAACGGAGATCTCGGTCCCGATCAGGTAATAGGCGGGTGGAGACGCTACTCGAACAAAGACGTCAACAGAAACGTCCTGTTCTCCTACGGCTGGGGCGACGGCGGCGGCGGACCCACCAGAGACATGCTCGAAAAGGGTCGCAGAATGTCCGCAGGCATTGAAGGCTGCCCCGTTGTTAAGCAGGAATTCGCGCGCGATTTCTTCGACCGGCTCGCGAAAGAGGTCGAGGGCAGCGACCGTCTTCCCGTGTGGTCGGGCGAATTGTATCTTGAGTTCCACCGCGGAACGCTCACCGCACAGGCAAGAAACAAAAAGTATAACAGAAAAAGCGAATATCTCTATCAGGATGCCGAAACGCTCGGCGTACTCGCAAAACTGCTTGCAAATAAAGAATACCCGTCCGAAAAGCTGCTTGACGGCTGGAAAATAATACTTCTGAATCAGTTCCACGACATAATTCCCGGCTCGTCGATAGCCCCGGTCTATGAGGACTCAAAGGAACAGTATGAGCAGATAGGCGAAGCGGGACGCGATATGGTCGCGTCGAGTGAAAAAGCGATTGCCGACAGCGTCGCATCCGACGGCATGACCGTTACCGTGTTTAACACGCTCGGTTTCACGAGAACAAGCGTCGTAACGGTAGATATCCCCGCCGACGGCGACTTTTACATTGCCGACGCCGACGGAAAAGCGGCACCGTCGCAGCTCACCCACTGCGGCAGGCTCGCATTCCTTGCAAAGGACGTGCCGTCAAAGGGATATAAGACATTTAAGGTCATATCGGGCAAAGCGAACGCAGCCGTCGGCGTAGCGGTAAAAGACAGCACATTTGAAAACGGATTCTACCGTGTGACATTTGACGGCAACAAGAATATTTCGGAATATTTCGATAAGTCCGCAGGACGCACGGTCGCTCCCGAAAACTCGTCGCTCGGACGTCTTATCGCCTATGAGGACAGAGCGCACAACCATGAGGCGTGGGACATAAAGTGCTATTACGACCAGAAATCGTGGAACATCGACAACGTCAAGAGCGCAGAGATAATCGAATCGGGCGCTGTACGCACGGTCATGAAAGTTGAAAGAGAATTTAATCTCTCGCACATAACACAGTATTTCATTTTCTATCCTCACACCGCAAGAATCGACGTTTTCCACGACATCGACTGGAAAGAAAAGCGCATCGCGCTCAAAGCCGACTACCCGGTTGACGTAAACGCCGTAAATGCAACATTTGACATTCAGTTCGGTAATCTCAAGCGTACGGCGCACGAGAACACTACATGGGACTTCGCGCAGTTTGAGGTTTGCGGTCATAAATGGGCGGACCTTTCGGACAACGGTTTCGGCTTCTCCGTTCTCAACGACTGCAAATACGGCTGGACGGTCAAGGACGGTCACATCAAGCCCACCCTTTTGAGAAGCGCAACATCACCGAACCACGCCCAGGACAGAGAACGCCACACATTCACATACGCAATGTACGCGCACAAGGGCGACGTCAGCACCTCATCCGTAGTTACCGAGGCATACGACCTCAATGTTCCGCTCACCGCGGTTGTTTCCGACGCGCACGGCGGCACTCTCCCGACCGGGTTCTCGCTCATAAGCGCCGACAAGCCGAATATCATAATCGAAACGGTCAAGAAAGCCGAGGATTCCGACGCGGTCATTGTACGTATGTTTGAGACATGGAACAGCCGCGCCGAAGCAACCGTTTCGTTCGGGCTTCCCGCCGTATCCGTTTCGGAATGCAATCTCATGGAGGAAAAGGACGTGCCGCTCACTCTTGACGGCGGCAGGCTTAATCTGACCTTCAAGCCATTCGAAATCAAAACGCTGAAGATTAAATTTGCGGAATAACACTTTTGCGCGGGCTGTAAAAAACCGGTTTTTTTACAGCCCCCGCAGCTTTTTTTGCGGCAGCCACATTCGCAGCAAGCGCATTTTTTTCGGGACGCTGCCCGCAGAAGCCGCATACGGTTAAAAGACGTATACAAAGCAAAACATTTTTTTACGACAAACAAAGACTGTATTTCAGGCGAAGCTTTATTCTGACCTGCCTCGCGAAATACAGTCTTTTGTTCTTTTATTCGGCTCTTTGACCTGCGCCTGATGCGACAGCGTCAAAGAAAACATTTATTTATTTGCCGCCTTTAAAGAATTTTGCAAGCTGACGGAAGAAGTATGTTATAGAGCAGAACACGCCTTTATACTTAAACAGTCCCGTAGTTCTTGTGTGGCGGTAGCCGCATCGGTCACACGGCTTAATGTCGTCGCTTGTTGCGGGACGTGTTACCGTTTCGCCGCAATCGGAGCATTTGCCCTTGGCTTCGTTGCCTTCGACCGTCCATTCTGACACACTGTGTCCTTTGGCGTCAATTGCAACGGTACGTTCGATTCCGCAAGCGGTGCAGCGCTCGACAGCCTCGCCGGCTTCGGTGCAGGAGGGAGCCTTTGTTACCACGGTGCGAACAAAGCTGTGTTCGCCTGTCGCGGGTTTGTTATCCCCCTTATACTCATCACCGCAAACCGTGCAGACATAAACGGTATATCCGTCGGCTACGCATGTAGGAGCGATGACCGTCTTTTCGTATTTGTGAGCGCCCTTTTCACCGTATGTTTTGTTGCATACGGTGCAGACTGCTTCTTCAAGGCATGTAGCATTGCCGCCCTGATGTCCGGGAGCCTTAACTACATTCTCTCTGTACATATGCGACGGATCGTTTTTGCAGATATAAAGGTCGCATTCGTCCGTTTCGCAGTCGCCCGTTACGTGAGTCATAACATAATCGTGACCGAGCTTTTCAATCGGCTCAAGTCCCATAAGAATCTCGCCGCAGTCGGCGCACTTCATACCTGCCGAAACGCCGTCCGTTTCGCATGTCGCGGGAATCTCGTCGACAACAACGCCCGTGTGTCCCTTTGCGGGAATTTCATAATCGATCTCGTCAAGGCAGCGCGTGCATATGGTTTTTGCCTTTCCTTTTTCCGTGCATGTGGGTTCGGTCACTACGGTCATCGGACCGTAGGTGTGACCGTAAGCGGGGGTAAACTTAACCTGAACGTCTCCGCAGCCCGTGCACACGCGCACCTTTTCGCCGAACTCGGTGCAGGTCGCTTCTTTTGCGACCGTCCAGTCGGAATAGGTGTGCTCGATCGGAGCAAGCTCTTTTGCCTTAACTGTTATCTTGCCGCAGTCGGCGCAGATAACACCTGCTTTGCTGCCGTAGGCGGAGCAGGTAGCCGCCTCGTTGCTGCCGTAAGAAATTTCGCGGTGATCGGTAGGCTCAATGTTATTCTGCTTAACAATTATCTCGCCGCAGACGCCGCACTTCCTGCCTTCGGTCTTGCCGGCTCTGGTGCAGGTGGGAGCCGTTGCGGGAATAACAACTTCGCTCTCCGCGGGATGGTTGAGCTTTTCAAGTGTTGTAACCGTTGTTTTTCCGCAAACGGTGCATGTTACGGTTTCGGTGCCGTTTTCCGAGCAGGTCGCGGGAACGGTAACTGTTTCAAAGTCGTGGTCGATCATAGCCACTTCTTCGATGCCTGTTTCGACAAGTCCGCAGATCTCGCACTTTGTGCCGTCGGTATAGCCTACCGACGTACAGGTGGGAGCTACCGCCTCAACGAATACGAAATTATGAGTAAATGCGGGAATTATTTCGGTTTCAAGTATGTCACACTTGCGGCAGCGTCTCACTTTTTCTCCGCCCACGCCGCACGAAGCAACCTTTGTAACGACCCAATCGGAGAAATCGTGTTTAAGCTTCACTATTATATTGCCGCCCTTTTCCTCGCCGCATACGGAGCATTTGTATACTGCCGTTACGCCGTTTTCGGTGCATGTTGCGGGCTTGCCGGCGTCTGTCTTTTCCCATGTATGGTCGAGCTTTTTGATTTTCTGCGGCTCAACGGTAACTGTGCCGCATACGGAGCACTTTTCGCCCTCGGTGTAGCCGAACGATGAGCATGTGGCTT
>OLHA01000900.1_pt1 | contig 16802 bp, 13 predicted proteins | sample 1605961 | NCBI WGS metagenome assembly OLHA01 (sample SAMN03283288) | human gut metagenome | biome: human-associated habitat; material: feces | host: Homo sapiens | place: Peru | collected 2012
GAGCCGAGATGGCTGCTGCGGATTCGCCCAAGTCTTTATAAGAACATAGGTGCCTGCCGCAACCCCTCAGCTGCTGCGGCGGCAGCTCAGCTCTGCATGAAACGGCTGTACGCCGTCGGAGACGGCTACACCCGCTAAACCTTTCAGGGGAGCCAAGAGCGAATCGACCTCCCCTTTCAGGGGCGCTTTGGCTGATTTACTCTTCGGTGGTGGTGATTTCCTTGACGGTATTGGCCATGTCGAAGAAGGGGGCGTAGTCGATGTCCAGCTGGGCGGCGGTCTCGGTGTTGACGGTGATGATGCCGCCGTCCATGATGTGGAATTCGGGGATCTCGCCGCCCATGAGGATGTCGAAGGCCATCTCGGCGGTCTTTTCGCCCAGCTCGGTGTAGTTGACGCCGCAGGTGGTGAAGGCGCCGCAGGCCACGAAGGAATCCGCGCCGGTGTAGTGGGGCACGCCCGCCTCGTTCAGGATCTCAGCCACGGCGCTCTCCACGGCCATGACGGTGTTGTCGGTGGGGGTGAACACGGCGTCGCAGCGCCCGGCCAGCTCGGAGGCGGCGGACAGGACCTCGTCGGCGGTGTTGCCGGTCTTTTCGATATAGGCGATGCCCTTCTCATCCAGGTAATCCTTGGCCTGGGCGATGGGGACCTCGGAGTTGATCTCGGAGCGGGAGTACAGCAGACCCACCGTCTGGATATCCGGCTGGACGGCCAGCATCATATCCAGGATGAAGGGGGTGTTCAGGGCGTCGGAGGTGCCGGTGACGTTCTCGATGCCGGTCAGGCCGGAGCTTTCCGGGTCGGAGATGGCGGCGTAGATCACGGGGATATCGGTGTCCTCGGTGGCGGTGGTCATGCAGGTGGCGGCCAGGGTGGCGATGGGGAGGATGGCGTCGTAGCCGTCGGAGACGACCTTCGCGCCGATCTGGTTCAGGACGGTGGCGTCGTTCTGGCCGTTGAAGTCCTTGACCTCCAGCTCCACGCCGTTCTCGGCGGCCAGGGCCAGGAGCTTGCTCTCGGCGGCGGTGCGGATCTCATCCAGGGACGCGTGGTCCAGCTGCTGCACGATGGCGACCTTGAAGCTGGGCTTTTCGGCCTCCTCGGCCAGGGCGGAAGCGGCGAATACGGACAGGGCCATAGCGGCGGCCAGGATCAGGCTGATAAACTTTTTCATAACAAAATCTCCTTTTTATCCATTGTAATGGGTGGATGGGCGAACATTTTGCAGGCGTCGCCATCGTCTGCCGGGAGTTGTCATGCTGCATTCCTCCTTGGAAAATAAAAAAGTCCTTGTTCCCAATCATCCTGGGAACAAGGACAGAATTGATATTCTGCGGTACCACCTTGTTTGCCGCCGAAGCGACCACCTCATGCAGATGCCAACACATCCGCTGCCACATAACGCCGGCATTGCGTCAGAAGATACTCGGCTCGCGCCTTTCCCCCTGCCCTCGGCGGCCCATTTGCCGGTTCGCTTACCGCCCTGCTCTCAGCGATGCAGGACTCTCTGTGGATGCGCCTCCGACTTTACTTCCGCCTCAACGGTTTCAAAATGAACTTGTGGACACTATACACCACCGCCGTCCGTTTGTCAAGCACTTTTTTTCACAGCGTAAAACGCCCGCGGCTTTGCGGCCGCGGGCGGGGGAAACCGGGATTATTTGGCAAATTCCACTGCCTTGGTCTCGCGGATGACGTTGACCTTGATCTGGCCGGGGTATTCCAGCTCGGATTCGATCTTCTTGGCCACGTCCCGGGCAAGCAGGATCATATTGTCCTCGCTGACCTCCTCGGGCTTGACCATGATGCGGACCTCGCGGCCGGCCTGGATGGCATAGGCCTTCTCCACGCCGGGGTAGGAGCCGGTGAGCTCCTCCAGCTTTTGCAGGCGGCGGATATAATTTTCCACGTTTTCACGCCGCGCGCCGGGGCGGGCAGCGGAGATGGCGTCGGCGGCCTGGACCAGCACGGCGATCACCGTCTTGGGTTCCACGTCGCCGTGGTGGGCCTCGATGGCGTTGACGATGACGGGATTTTCCTTGAACTTTCTTGCCAGGTCCGCGCCCAGCTGCACATGGCTGCCCTCTACCTCGTGGTCGATGGACTTGCCCAGGTCATGCAGCAGGCCGGCCCGCTTGGCCATGGCCACGTCCACGCCCAGCTCGGCGGCCATCAGACCGGCGATGTGGGCCACCTCGATGGAGTGGTTCAGCACGTTCTGGCCGTAGGAAGTGCGGTACTTCTGGCGGCCCAGGATCTTGATGAGCTCCGGGTTCAGGTTGTGCACGCCGGTCTCATAGCAGGCGCGCTCGCCCTCCTCGCGGATGGTGCGGTCTACCTCCTTGCGGGCCTTCTCCACCATGTCCTCGATGCGGGTGGGGTGGATGCGGCCGTCCACGATCAGCTTCTCCAGGGCCAGGCGGGCGACCTCCCGGCGGACCGGGTCGAAGGAGCTGACGGTGATCGCTTCGGGGGTGTCGTCGATGATCAGATCCACGCCCGTGATGGTCTCCAGGGTGCGGATGTTGCGGCCCTCGCGGCCGATGATCCTGCCCTTCATCTCGTCGTTGGGCAGGTTGACCACGGAAACCGTCGTCTCGGCGGCGTGGTCGGCGGCGCAGCGCTGGATGGCGGTGGCGATGATCTCTCGGCCCTTCTCCTCCGCCTCGTCCTTGAGCTGCTGCTCGATCTCCTTGATCTTCTGGGCGGCCTCATGGCGCACGTCCTGCTCGATGGAATCCAGCAGGAACTGCTTGGCCTGCTCCTGGGTCAGGCCGGAGATCTTTTCCAGAGCCTCCAGCTGCTGCTTGCGGATCTCCTCGGCCTGCGCCTGGGTCTGCTGAACGCCCGCCAGACGGCGGTTCAGCTCGTCCTCCTTGCGCTCAAAGGCCTCGGTCTTCTTGTCCAGGGTGGCTTCCTTCTGCTCCAGACGGCGCTCCTGCTTGGTCAGCTCCGCCCGGCGCTCCTTGACTTCCTTGTCGTGTTCTGCGCGAGATTTATGGATCTCATCCTTGGCCTCCAGCAGCATTTCCTTCTTCCGGTTTTCGCCGGTGCGGATCGCCTCGTTGACAAGCCGGGTGGCCTCCTCCTCCGCGGAGCCGATGGCACGCTCGGCGACACGCTTGCGGTACAGCACACCGCCGCCAAAGCCTGCCGCGATGCCCAGGATGGTTACAACAACGGTAATAACCCAAACCATAATTCTTGCAGCACACCTCCTTCCTAAAATTTGCGGCCAGGGGTGTGCGTTTGTCCCCATGTGAAATTGTTGCAAAAGTCACCGCCAAAGCGGTGGATATCACAATAAAACGCCACGCGGCGATAAACGCAATACCCGGCCAGATGCCGGTTCTTGACAAATGAAACGCGCCGCCCCGAGCCAGGCAGTCCCGGAGGGCGCATACCATACCACGTTTATTGTACTTGCATCCCAGCACAATGTCAAGGCTTTTTTCCGCATGACAATCGCATGAACCGCGAATTTGTTTGCAGGGGACGGACCGCAGTCCATTCAATATGGCCTGGCCAATCTGTATCCATGTCGTTCCTTTCCTATTCACAAAGGAAGAAATTTCTTCCGGTGACCTGTCGTTGACAAAGACGCGGGGGCATGGTATGATAATCTATCATATTATGATTATTAAATATTAAGGAGTAAAGGGGAGAATTGCCATGTATGGGCGCTTTGTGAAGCGGGGGCTGGATATTTTGCTGGCGTTGGCGGCGATCGTGGTGCTGCTGCCGCTGTATGTGCTCATTGGGCTGCTGGTGCTGGTCTTTATGGGCTGGCCCGTGATCTTCTCCCAGGAGCGCATCGGGCGGGGAGAAAAGACCTTCCGGCTGTACAAGTTCCGCTCCATGACCAACGCCCGGGGGGCGGACGGCGCGCTGCTGCCGGAAAAGCAGCGGCTGACCCGGTTCGGCATTCTGCTGCGCTCCACCTCGCTGGACGAGCTGCCGGAGCTGTTTCTGATATTGAAGGGCGACATGTCTTTCATCGGCCCCCGGCCCCAGCCGGGATTCTACGCGCCCTATTATCACGAAAACGAAAAGGTGATCTTCACCGTCCGGGGCGGGCTGATCCCGCCGGACTGCCTGTGCGGCCAGCCCCAGTGCAGCTGGGAGACGCAGTTTGAATATGAAATGTACTATGCCCAGCATGTCAGCTTCCTGCTGGACCTGAAAATTCTCGCCTATGCTTTCCTGATTTTGGCCCGGCGGCTGAAGCACAGCTACGGCGCGGACGACCGCCCCATGCTCAACGTCTACCGGGCGGACATGGTAAAAGAAAAGGAGCATGATGTCCCGTGAGCATTCCCTTTGATACATTGACCGCCCAATATCCCACCCCCTTTTACGTCTTTGACCGGGCGGGCTTCGTGGATAACTACACGGCCCTGCGCGGGGCCATGGGGGCGGTCTATCCCAAATACGAGATCTGCTATTCCTATAAGACAAACTACACCCCCTACATCTGCCGCCTGGTGAAGGAGCTGGGGGGCTATGCCGAGGTGGTCTCGGACATGGAATACACCCTGGCCAGAAAACTGGGGTATGAGAACGAGGAAATCGTCTACAACGGCCCGGACAAGGGACCGCTGATGGACGAGCATCTGCTGCGCGGCGGAATTGTGAACCTGGACAGTCTGGACGAGGCCCGGCGGGCCGCCGCCCTGGCCCGGCAGACGGGGAAGCCCCTGGGGGTGGGCCTGCGCATCAATCTGGACGTGGGCGGCAATTTCATCTCCCGCTTCGGTCTGGAGCCGGGCAGCGACGACCTGAACGAGGCCCTGGCGGTGCTGCGTCAGGCAGGCGTTCAGCTGCGCGGGCTGCACTGCCACATCAGCCGGTGCCGGGGGCTGGAGGCCTGGGCAAAGCGGGCGCGGATCATGCTCGCCGCCGCCCGGGCGTATTTCCCCGAGGGGAAGCCGGATTACATCAGCCTGGGCAGCGGCATGTTTGCCGACATGGAGCCTGCGCTGAAGGCCCAGTTTGACAATGTGCCCACCTATGAGCAGTACGCCGAGGCCACCCTGCGTCCCTTCCGGGACTTCTACGGCGAGGACGGCCCGGCGATTTTCACCGAGCCGGGGACCACGGTGGTGGCCCGGTATCTCAGCTTCGTCTCCACCGTTACCTCCGTCAAGGAGGTGCGGGGCCGGTGCCTTGCCAACCTGGACGGCAGCTACGAAAACCTGGGCGAGGTCTGCACCATGAAGCGCCTGCCCCTGACCCGCATGCCCGGCGGCGCGGGGAAGCACTACGACAGCATCGACCTCATGGGCTACACCTGCCTGGAGCAGGATCTGATGTACCCCGGCTACCGCGGCGAGCTGGCCGTGGGGGACCGGCTGGTGTTCGGCAACACCGGCGGCTATTCCGTGGTGTCCAAGCCCCAGTTCATCCGCCCCAACTGCCGGATGCTGGCCTGGGAGCGGACGGGCGCGCGGGAGATCATGCGCCCGGAGACCTTTGAGGATGTATTTGATAAGTTCGTATTTTGATTTTTGAGGGAGATCGGATGATGAAGCCCATTACCATACTCAGCACCGCCTGCGACGGCATGTTCATGCCCGGCTTCTTCCGCTGCCTGCGGGAGAACGGAGAGCGCCAGGTCCGCATCATCGGCGCGGACATGGCGGCCCAGCCCTTTATGGGCGGCATGATCGACGGGTTCTGCCGGGTGCCCTCCTATTCCGATCCCCATTATATCGACATTCTGCTGGATATCTGCAAAAGAGAGCGGGTGGACATCTTCTTCCCCCACATCTCCATGGAGCTGCCCCTGGTGCTGGACCGGCTGGCGGATTTCCGGGCCCTGGGCGTGAAGGTGGCCATCACCGACAGCCAGACGCTGAACATTGCCAACGACAAGCTCCGGCTCTATGAGCACATGCGGGCCCACGGTCTGCCCACGCCGGAATACTACAAAATAGAGAGCGGTGCGGACCTGCGGGCGTGTGCCCCCCGCCTGGGCTACCCGGAGCGCCCGGTGGTGGTGAAGCTCACCCGGAGCAGCGGCAGCCGGGGGGTGCGGATCGTCCGCGCTGCCATCCCCCGGGCGGAAAGCTTCCTGCACAGCAAGCCCGGCTCCTTTGACATTACCCTGGACGAAATGTGCCGGACCCTGGACGAATGCGACCCCCTGCCCACCACCATCGCCATGGAGTATCTGCCCGGCTGCGAATACACGGTGGACCTGCTGGCCGACCACGGCCGGGTGCTGTGCATCGCCGGGCGGCGGAATTACGAGAGCCGGGCCAGCATCGCCATGGCCACCTATACCGAGGAAAAGAGATCCGCCTATGACCTGTGCCGCCGGATCGTGGAGCTGCTCCGGCTGGACGGCAACATCGGCTTCGACTTTATGCTCACCGACCGGGACGAGCCGGTGCTCACCGACCTGAACCCCCGCATCACCGCCACCATCGTCCTGTACCACCGGGCGGGGATCAACTTCCCCTACCTGCGCTGCAAGCAGCTCCTGGGCGAACCCTTCCCCCACCCCACCGCCACCTACGGCATCCGCATGAAGCGGAAGTATCTGGATTTGTTTGAGTAAAAAAGGCGAGTCGTTCAACGCCCTTGGCTCCCCAATGGGGGAGCTGGCAGCCCGTAAGGGCTGACTGAGGGGGTGTGGTTCGTTGAACGGTAACACCCCAAAGTTACCAACGACACCCCCTTTGCCGCTGCGCGGCACGAAACAGAGGTATGATTGCCACTGGCAATCATTACTATCTTGATCCGCTGCGCGGAGCACCGCCCCCAAAGGGGGCAGCAAGTTAGAGGAGAAAAAGTATGACCGATCTGTCTCACATTCGAAATTTTTCCATCATTGCCCACATCGACCATGGCAAATCCACCCTGGCGGACCGGCTGATGGAGGAGTGCAACGCCATTGACCTGCGGCTCAAGGCGGAGCAGCTGCTGGACTCCATGGAGCTGGAGCGGGAGCGGGGCATCACCATCAAGGCCACCGCCGTGCAGCTGGATTACACCGCCGACAACGGGGAAAAATATGACCTGAACCTGATCGACACCCCGGGCCATGTGGACTTCAACTATGAGGTCTCCCGCAGCCTGGCCGCCTGCGAGGGCGCGATCCTGGTGGTGGACGCCAGCCAGGGCGTGGAGGCCCAGACCCTGGCCAACACCTATCTGGCCGTGGACGCCGGGCTGGAGGTGCTGCCCGTGGTGAACAAGATCGACCTCCCCTCCGCCCGTCCGGCGGAGGTCAAGGCGGAGATCGAGGACATCATCGGCATCCCCGCCGAGGACGCCCCGGAAATTTCCGCCAAAAACGGCATCAACATCCATTCCGTGCTGGAGATGATCGTCCGTCAGGTGCCGCCCCCCCAGGGCGACCGGGAGGCCCCCCTCCAGGCCCTGATCTTCGACAGCCAGTACGACAGCTACCGGGGCGTCATCGTCTACACCCGGGTCAAGCAGGGCACCGTCCGCCCCGGCATGGACGTGCGGATGATGGCCACGGGCGCGGTATACCGGGTGGTGGAGACCGGCACCATGAGCCCCGTCGGGCTGGTGCCCAGGGATGCCCTGGGAGCCGGTGAGGTGGGCTACATCACCGCCTCCATCAAAACCGTGTCCGATACCCGGGTGGGCGACACCGTCACCGGGGTGGAGAACCCCGCCGCCGCGCCCCTGCCCGGCTACCGGCAGGTGCAGCCCATGGTCTATTCCGGCATCTACCCCGCCGACGGCGCAAAATACCAGGACCTGCGGGAGGCGCTGGAAAAGCTGAAGCTGAACGACGCCTCCATGAGCTATGAGCTGGAGACCTCCGTGGCCCTGGGCTTCGGCTTCCGCTGCGGCTTTCTGGGGCTGCTGCATATGGAGATCATCCAGGAGCGGCTGGAGCGGGAATTCAATCTGGACCTGATCACCACCGCCCCCAACGTCATCTACCGGGTCACCAAGCTGGACGGCACCGTGCTCATGGTGGATAATCCCCTGGACTATCCCAGCCCGGATGAAATCCAGCTGGCCGAGGAGCCCTTCGTCAAGGCCAGCCTGATCGCCCCCCAGGAATACGTGGGCAACATCATGGAGCTGTGCCAGCAGCGCCGGGGCGAATTCAAGGACATGGTCTATCTGGACGCCAGCCGGGTGGAGCTGCACTATGAAATGCCCCTGAACGAGATCATCTATGATTTCTTCGACGCCCTGAAATCCCGCACCCGTGGCTACGGCAGCCTGGACTATGAGTTCATCGGCTACCGGCCCAGCAAGCTGGTAAAGCTGGATATCCTGCTCAACGGCGACGTGATCGACGCCCTGAGCTTCATCCTCTACGCCGACAACGCCTACCCCCGCGCCAGAAAGATCTGCGAAAAGCTGAAGGACAATATCCCCCGCGCCCAGTTTGAAATTCCCGTCCAGGCCGCCATCGGCGGCAAGATCATCGCCCGGGAGACCATCAAGGCCCTGCGCAAGGACGTGCTTGCCAAGTGCTACGGCGGCGACATCACCCGCAAGAAGAAGCTGCTGGAAAAGCAGAAAGAGGGCAAGAAGCGCATGCGCACCTTCGGCACCGTCTCCGTCCCCTCCGAAGCCTTCATGGCCGTCCTGAAGCTGGACGAGGATTAGCCTTCTTGCCTCCCCTGAAAGGTTTAGCAGGTGTAGCCGTCCTCGACGGCGTACAGCCGTTTCATGCAAAGCTGAGGTGGCGCGCATCGCGCGCCGGAGGGGTCAGGCGCGGTACGCAGAATACCAGGTAAAAAAGCCGAGGCGAATTCGTACCATCCCTCTTGGCTCCCCGATGGGGGAGCTGGCAGGCCGAACGGCCTGACTGAGGGGGTGTGGTTCGTTGAATGGTAACAGCTCAAAGTCACTACCCCTTGGCTTCCCCCGGGGGGAAGCTGGCAGCCCGTTAGGGCTGACTGAAGAGGGACGGCGACAGGTAAAGATACTGTTTGCACTTCGTCCAATGGTATCAGCCTAAGGTTATTGCTGTTTCCTTCCCCTTATTCAGAGTGGTTTTCATAAAATAAGTACGTTATTCCACTCACCGAACCCTTTATAAAACTTTTGGTGCACGCCGTCCCTCATCAGTCTTTTTTGTCAATCGGTTCCGAAGTGCCGATTGACAAAAAATCCAGCTTCCCCCCGGGGGAAGCCAAGGGTGCCTCTACGAATTCGCCCTGGATTTCCCTAATGGTATTCCGCGTACCGCCGGAAACCCCTCCGACGCTGCGGCGACAGCTCAGCTCTGCATGAAGCGGCTACACCCGTTAAACCTTTCAGAGGAACTTGATGCAGTCATAAATAAACGAAAGGAAAAAAGAATCATGTCTATCTTTTCCAGACGAGCAGAGAAAACGCCCCTTGGCATTTATGTGCATATTCCTTTCTGTAAGAGCAAGTGCCAGTACTGCGATTTTTATTCCCTGGCCTGCAAGGACGACAACCTGATGGACAGCTATCTGGATGCCGTCTGCTCCCACATCCGGGAGGCGGGGGCGCTGGCGCCGGGATACAAGGTGGATTCCATCTATTTCGGCGGCGGCACCCCCAGCTACTTCGGCGGGGACGCCATCGCCATCATCATGACCGCCATCCGCCGCAGCTTCGATGTCACCGGCGACGCGGAGATCACCTTTGAGGCCAATCCCGATTCCGTCACCGACCGGCTGCTCCACCGCCTGCGGGCGGAGGGCTTCAACCGGGTGAGCCTGGGGGCCCAGGACGACCACGACGAGATGCTGAAAAAGCTGGGCCGCCCCCACACCTATGCCCAGACCGTGACGGCCTTCCAGCGCATCCGCGGCGCGGGCTTCCGCAATGTGTCCCTGGACCTGATGTACGGCCTGCCCGGCCAGACCCTGGCCCAGTGGCAGGAGACGCTGACCAATGTGCTGCGGATGAACCCGGAGCATTGCAGCTGCTACGGCCTGAAGATCGAGGAGGGCACCCCCTTCTATGAGATGAAGGACATGCTGAACCTGCCCGACGACGACACCCAGGCGGATATGTATCTGGCCGCGGTGGAGATCCTCCGGGACCGGGGCTTCCGGCAGTATGAAATTTCCAATTTCGCCCGCAAGGGCCTGTACTCCCGCCACAATTACAAATACTGGACCGGCGGCGAATACCTGGGCTTCGGCCCCAGTGCCAGCTCGGACTTCGCGGGCAAGCGCTTCACCCTGATCTCCGATTTGCAGGGCTATATCAACGGCATCCGCACCGGCGGGGACATCATGGACGACATCCAGGAGATCCCCCTGCGGGAGCGGGCGGGGGAATATATCATGCTCCGCCTGCGCACCAATGCCGGAATGTCCCCCGAGGAATATGAGAACACCTTCATGCTCCCCTTTGACCCCCTGGCGGAAATTCTGCGCAAGCACGAGACCTACGGCCGGGCCGTGCGCAACGGCGACGGCCGCTGGGCGCTGACCCCCAAGGGCTATCTGGTGTCCAACGACATCATCTCCGACCTGCTCATCGCCCAGGACGAGGCCGGGTCCATGAAGCGGGGCTAGGAGGGACGACCATGGCATGGCTGGAAATCACCATCGACACCGCCGCCCACCAGGTGGAGGCGGTGTCCCAAGCGCTGACCCAGCGGGGCTTTTCCGATCTGCTGATCGAGGATCAGGAGGAATTTGAAGCCTTTCTGGAGGAGAACCGGGCCTATTGGGACTATATCGACGAGGGGCTGCAAAAGAAGCTCCAGGGCCTGTCCCGGATCAAGCTCTATCTGGAGGACACGGACGAGAAAAACCTGCGCCGCCTGAAGGACTACGCCGCCGGTGCGGGACTGGCCCTTTCCGTGGCCCCCCTGCCCGATGTGGACTGGGAGCAGAGCTGGAAGGAGAATTATCCGCCCCAGGAGGTGGGCCGGCGGCTGCTGGTGCTGCCCTGCTGGCTGGCGGAGGACTACCGGGGCGACCGGCTGCCCGTGATCCTGGACCCCGGCCTGACCTTCGGCACCGGGGCGCACCCCTCCACCCGGATGGTGCTGGAGCAGATGGAGCGCCTGGTGACCCCCGGCGCAGGCTGCCTGGACCTGGGCAGCGGCAGCGGCATCCTGTCCATCGCCGCCCTGCGGCTGGGCGCGAAGCGGGCCGTGGGGGTGGACATCGACCCCAAGGCAGAGGATATTGCCCGGGAAAACGCCGCCTACAACGGCTTCGGCGCTCCGGCCTTCACCGCCCTGACGGGCAGCGTCACCGCCGACCGCCGCCTGATGGAGCGCCTGGCGGGAGAGCACTGGGACGTGGTGCTGGTGAACATCGTGGCCGACGTGATCGTCAGTCTGGCCCCCGTGCTGCCCCGGCTGCTGGGGGAGGGGAGCGTGCTCATCTGCTCCGGCATTCTGGACACCCGCCTGCCGGACGTCACCGTCGCCCTCACCGCCGCCGGCCTTCAAATCACCTCCACCCAAGCCCAGGAGGACTGGCGCTGCGTAACGGCGAAGAAGAAATGAAAACCTCCCCTGAAAGGTTTAGCAGGTGTAGCCGTCCTCGACGGCGTACAGCTGCTTAATGCAAAGCTGAGGAGGGCCGCGCGTAAGCGTGGCGGAGGGGTTTGCGGTACGCGGAATACCATTTGAAATGCACCAAGGCGAATTCGTACCAGCCCCTTGCTGCCCCCTTTGGGGGAAGTGCCGCGATAGCGGCAAAGGGGGTGGCGTTGGTGATTTTGAGTTGTTGCCATTCATCGAACAACACCCCCTCAGTCAGCCTTGCCGGTTCCGAAGTGCCGTCAAGTCTGCCAGCTCCCCCATTGGGGAGCCAAGTGGGCTGCTGCGTATTCGCCCGGGATTTCATAAAGGCATGAGTGCTTACCGCGCAACCCCTCTGCGACTCGCTAAGAGCCGCCTGACGGCGGTTGCTCGCTTGCATGGCGCCTGCGGGCGCACAAGTCAGGCCCTTTGGGCCTGCCAGCTCAGCTTTGCATTAAGCAGCTGTACGCCGCCCTTTGGTCGGCTACACCTGCTAAACCTTTCAGGGGCGCTTTGGATGCTGGTCTTAAGCATATCTTAATTTGACATCCCTCCGAATTGCAATTATCATGGATGCAAAGAGGAAAAATTTGCCTTTGCTGAATGAAAATACGACAAATCGGAGGGATTTTTATGAAAATGCGCAGTGTCGTCCGTCTGTCTGCCCTGATGCTCGCCCTTGTCCTGACGCTGGGGGCGGGGGCGGCGGCCGGGGCGGAGGGGACGCGGGTGTGCGGCATCCGGGCGGAGTCCACCCGGGAGCTGTATGATTCCCTGATCGGCACCGGCGAATGGGACCACCGCAGCCAGGAGGTCCAGGACCGGCTCTATCAGTCCTTCCCCGCGCCCAGCGAGGGGGCGTATGCCCTGTCCTATAACCTGGTGGAAAACGTGACCGTGGACATCCAGGGAAGCCCCGTGCCGCTGGATGAGGCGGTCTCCGGCGGCATGGTGTCCGTGGAGGCGCTGCTGGCCGCCGCCCGGCAGGACGCGGAGGCGGGCGTCAGCTTTGAATTCATCCGCACCAAGAACGGCCTGACGGAATACACCTACTGCTACCCGGATTACAACCTGGTATTCTGCGACGATGTGCTGGAGACGCCGGACGGAAAGAGCCATCTGATCCGTTCCCTCCAGGTGGCGGCCCCCGGCACGCCGGGGACGGTGGACACCGCCCTGACCGACCCGGACAGCCCCTACCGCTACCCCATCGACCGGGAGGACTGGGGTCTGGATTTCCAGGTGCTGGCGGCGGACAGCGGCGGCGTGACCCTGGAGATCACCCAGTCCGGCGGCCAGCAGTTCGGCCAGCTGGTGCTCCAGCGCGGCGGCGTCTACACCGCCGGTGACCTGGACAGCGCTCAGGAGGCCTGCTTCGTGGAGCTGACCCCGGCCCAGCCCCTGACCATGGAGGGCACCACCCAGGTCACCCTCCGCTGGGCCCAGCCCCAGGAGCGCGGCGATTACCTCCTCCGCCTCAGCCTCCACGACAATTTCACCCAGCAGGACATCCCCCCGCTCTCCCAGGACTTCCACGAATACCAGACTTACTACGTGGAATTCCAGATCAAGTGACCTCCCCTTAAAACAAACAAAGGCGAATTCGTACAGTCCCACCCAGGACATGTTACGAATTCGCCTTTGCACGTTGAATGGAATGCACCCCCGGTTTCCTTGTAGACCAACTATGGAAAGTCAAGCAGGAAGTTGGTCTACAATTTGTAGCGGGCGTTCACCGAGCTCTCTTGGTCAGGCTTTTACGTATCTCTTGTGATGTTGCGCAGCCAGATGTATTTGCGGTAGTGGAGGAAGACCAGCGGGAGCTTGATGATCTCGTCCATGCTGCACAGGCAGAACACCACCGGGGCGCTCCAGTGCCACCAGAAGGCGGCCATCAGGCTCAGGGGGACGCAGATGCACCACATGAAGATGATGTTGTTGTTCATGTCGAATTTGGCGTCGCCCCCGGCTCCGAAGATGCCGTCCAGCACCACATGATTCACCGACTGGGCCGCCAGGTTCACGCCGGTGAAGGCGATCATGATCTTCAGGTAGCTGGCCGCCTGGGGGGTCAGCTCCGTAATGCCCATGATGACCGGCGTGGCCGCCACCAGCAGCGCCCCGGTGACGATGCCGATGATGACGGACAGCCGGGTGAGCCGCCTGCCGTAGTCCTTGGCCTTGTCCAGCAGGTTGGCTCCCAGCAGATTGCCGATGAGGATGCCCGCGCCGCCGCCCACGCCCCGGATCAGGCAGGAGATCAGGCTCTTGGCCACCGCCACCACGGAGTTGGCCGCCACCGCGTCCCCGTCCATGTGGCCCAGCACCACGGAATAGGACATATAGGCAATGCCCCACACCAGGCTGGCCCCGATCACCGGCATGGTATAGCGCAGGAAATCCTGGAGCAGCAGCCGGTCCGGCCGCCGGGCCAGCCAGCTCCAGCGCAGCTGCACCGCGCTCTTGCGCCGGGTGACCGCCGCCGCCAGGGCCAGCTCCACCACCCGGGAGATCACCGTGGCCAGCGCCGCCCCGGCGATGCCCATGGCCGGGCAGCCCAGCAGGCCGAAGATGAAAACGGCGTTGAGGATGATATTCGTCACCACCGCCACGGAGCTGATGACGGAGCTTTCCGTGGTGTGGCCGGTGTTTTTCAGGATGGCGAAATACACCTGGGTGATGCCGCACAGGAAATAGGAGGGAGCCACCACCCGCAGGTACTCCGCCCCCAGGGGGATGAGCCCCTGGTCGCTGGTGAGGACGGCCATCAGCGCCCGGGGAGCCAACAGCGCCGCCAGGGTCACCGCGCCGCCGATGGCCAGGATGATCTTCAGGCCCGTGGGGGCGATCTCCTCAATGGACTTCCCGTCCCCCTTGCCCCAATACTGGGCGGCCATGATGCCCACGCCGATGCTGAAGCCCGTGACCAGCAGGCTGAGGAAGAACTGCACGTTCCCCGCCTGGGACACCGAGGCCATCTCCTGCTGCCCCATCCGCCCCAGCATCACCGCGTCCGTCACGCTGACCAGCGCCAGCATAAAATTCTGAATGCCGATGGGCACCACCAGACGCATCAGCTCCGCGTAAAACCCGTCGCGCTTCGCTCTTTTCTCCATAAGATCCTCCCGTTTTTCTGAATAGAACACATTGTAACCGTTTTCGAAGGTTTTCGCAAGAGACAAAAGCGGGTAAAATATTGGATGAAATTGATACGGCTCCCCCAAAAAAGGGTAATGCTGTCAATTTGTGGAAGCGCTAACTTGCTGCCCCCCTTGGGGGAAGTGCCGCGAAGCGGCAAAGGGGGTGGCGTTAGTAACTTTGAGCTGTTACCATCCATCGTACCACACCCCCTCAGTCAGCCCTTACGGGCTGCCAGCTCCCCCATTGGGGAGCCGAGGGCTTAAATTGATGACATTACTCCCAAAAATGGGGGAGCCGGGGGAATTATCGGATGAGCCAGCTGTAATCTTTGCGGCAGTCGAGGATGTAGTCCACGTACACCGTTTCATCCCTGATCTGGTAGAGGACAAGATACCACCTTTCCACAAACATCCTGTGGTATTTATTGGGCGGGATATAGGCTTCTTCAAAGAAGGGGAACCGCTGCGGCATGTGCTCCAGGGAGCGCATCGCCGCGATCAGTGCCTTCTTTTTCCCGATGGCCGCTTCCTTGCTGACCTGCGCCAGAAAGCGGATGTGCGTTCCCAGCATTTGCTTTGCCCGGTCGGAAACGATCACGCGATAGGTTTTCTCCGCCATCCGCTAGCCCTCCGCGATCACACTGTCCAGATACGCGTCCAGCTCATCCAGCGTTGAGCCGGTCCTTCCGGCCAGGCGGTCCTCCTCAACGGCCAGCAGTTCCTCCCGCAGCCTCAGCATTTTTTCCCGACGGTCGTAGGTTTCAATATCCATAACGACCAGGTCTCCCTCCCCGTTCTTGGTCAGAAAGATAGGCTCCGCCGTTTTGCGGCACAGCTCGGCGATCTCATTGTAATTCTGGCGGATCGCCGCGGACGGACGGATATTCATACGGATACCTCCTTGAAATCGCTTCGATAGTAATATTCTAACGATATTATAGCCATTTCATACAACGAAGTCAATGCCCTGAAAGCATCAAAGGATAACCGCCCCTGAAAAGGGGCGGTCAAGTGTTTTATTGCTCCATGTCGGCCTTTTGGGCTTCCAGGCCTTCGGCGACGGAGAGGGGGCGCAGGACGCTGTATGCGTCGAAGCGGGTGTCGTTGGTGTCGCTGAGGAAGACCAGGCGGCCCGCCGGGTTTTCGTAGGTGAACTGGGAGGCCTTCGCGCCTACCTCCTGGGCCTGCACGCCGGACAGGTACAGGCGGCTGCGGCCCTCCGGCAGGGGGAAGGTGGGGGTCGCGCCGCAGAAGGACACCACAAAGGTATCCGTGGCGCAGTTGGCCATCAGGGTGGTGGCGGCGTTGGTGATGGCCTCGTCCATGTTGCCGTTGAAGATGTACTTATCCGTCTCCGCCGGGAAGCGGAAATTGTCCAGCACCACCTCGTTGAAGCCCAGGCCCCGCACCTCGTTGACCACGGAGGTGATCCAGCCCAGGGTGTTGGCGCTGGTGGGATCCAGCCAGTAGCATCCGCCGCTGTCCATCCACAGGCCGATCCGGCTTTTCACATACAGGCCGGAGGTCACGTTGCGGTTGCCGAAATCGTAATCCCGGAAGGCGGACACCCTGGCGATCATGTAGAAGCCCTTGGAGCGGATGTACTGGATCAGCTCGTCCACCGCGGACACGTTCACGCTGGCGGAGCTGACCGCCCCGGTGAGGCCGGAGGTATAGTAGAAGGAGCCGTAGCCGCCCTTGAGTTCAAGCATGATGGGCGTACCGGCCTTGAGCCGGTTCAGGTCCGCCTTGATCTCATCCATGCTGGTGCCCTTGAGCATGTCATAGTCGATGTAATAGCCGTTGAGGGCAGTCAGCTCCTGGGACAGGTCCACGGAGTCGGAGCCCTCGTTATAGAAAATGGATACGGTCTCCAGGACCTCCGACTGGCCGGAGGAGACAAATTCGTTTATCTCCGGCAGGGGCTCCCGGGAGAAGTCCAGCGTCGCGCCGTCGCGGGTATACACCACGTAGCGGGCCACCCAGATATTCCAGCAGAAGGCCACCAGGATCACGATCAGCAGCACGATCAGGGCCACGGTGGCCACACGCTGGATCCGGCGGCGGGTTTTAAACGTCAAATGCATATGGGGTTCTCCTTGTTTCACTTGGCTCCCCTGAAAGGGGAGCTGGCAGGCCGCAAGGGCTGACTTGTGCGCCCGCAGGCGCCATGCAAGCGAGCAACCGCCGTC
>OLHA01000902.1_pt1 | contig 16785 bp, 17 predicted proteins | sample 1605961 | NCBI WGS metagenome assembly OLHA01 (sample SAMN03283288) | human gut metagenome | biome: human-associated habitat; material: feces | host: Homo sapiens | place: Peru | collected 2012
GCTACACGCTGATTGTTGCAAAGTAACTATAGAATTGCCCGCTCACGCGGTCGCAGCAATCAGAGTGTTTTTGCCCCAGAAACCGTTCCTTCGCGCAAACTTTACTTAAATTATTTATAATGCGTTTGCCCTGGATGAGCATTTGCAGTATCGGAAAAACCATGTGTTTGAGCGCATAATGAAACAATAAATTGTTTTCAGCGGCGCTTTTATTCAAATCATCGGGCTACGACTTTGAGTCACAGGAACATTCAGCACATAAAAGCGGAAACTATGATTTCTCATTTCAGATTGCCTCTGAATAAAAAAACTCCGTCTTAAAATCTCAATTCCAAGACGGAGGCTCGCTAAAACAGATTTAAAATGAATACGTCCGCTTACTCTGTCGGGCGTTTCTTAAGTTTCTTGCTTTTAAGGACAGCCTGACCTTCTCCAACCTGCTGCTCCATCATAGCGCGAACTTTCAAAGGCAAGCCAAACAAAGTAATAAAGCCCTGCGCATCTTTGTGGTCATACAATTCACCAGTCTTGAACGAAGCAATACTTTCATTATACAAACTGTATTTTGAATAAGAGCCAGCTCCACGGATTGCACCCTTGCACAATTTGAGTTTTACCCAGCCAGTAACAGTTTCTTCTGTTTTATCAACAAACGCCATGCAGGCATCAAACAAAGTTGTAAACCATTTTCCGTCGTAGATAAGTTCTGCAATTTTTATAGAAAGCTGCTGCTTGTAATGGTATGTGTCGCGGTCCAAGCAAAGATGCTCAAGCATCCTGTGCGCAAAATAAAGAATCGCTCCACCCGGAGTTTCATAAACACCGCGGCTCTTCATTCCTACACAGCGGTTTTCGCAGATATCAACAAGACCAATTCCGTTTCTTCCGCCTATTTTGTTAAGCTCAAGAAGAAGCTTAAGGGCATCCATTTTTTTGCCGTTAACTGCAACAGGAATTCCTTTTTCAAAATCAATCTTAACATATTCACCGGCAGCGGGAGCTTCTTCAGGCACAACTGTATTTTTAAGCATATGCTTGTAGTTAGGCTCATTTTCTGTTTTTTCAAGTTCAAGACCTTCATGGCTCAAGTGCCAGATATTTTCATCGCGGCTGTAAGACTGATCTTTTTTCATCGGAACTTCAAGCTCGCGGTCTTCAAGATATTTGATTTCAGCTTCACGGCTATCCATGTTCCATTTTGGATCACGCCATGCCGCAATAACTTTCAAGTCTGGAGCAAAAGCCTTGATTGCAAGCTCAAAACGAACCTGGTCATTTCCCTTTCCAGTTGCTCCGTGGCAGATTGCAACTGCCTTTTCCTGACGAGCATATTCAACAAGAATTTTTCCAATAAGAGGACGCGCAGTAGAAGTTCCAAGAAGATATTCATCTTCATAGATTGCATTTGACTTCAAAGCCGGCCAAACATATTCTTCAATATATTCCTGACGTGCGTCTACAACGTAACAAGCAGAAGCTCCAGTTTTCAAAGCGCGGGACTTGATTGCCTTCCAGTCATCTCCCTGTCCAACATCAATGCAGACAGCAATAACATCATAGTCATAGTTTTCTTTGAGCCATGGAATGATAACAGTTGTATCAAGACCGCCTGAATAAGCCAAGACAACCTTGTCCTTTTTTGATGCCGCAGATTTTGCAACTTTTGTTGTTGCCTTTACAGCTTTTTTCGCAGTGGATTTTACAGCCTTTGCTGCTTCAGAAACTTTTTCTTTAACTGCCATAACAACGCCTCTTATAAAGAATTTTTTCAGCAATCTTATTTTCAGTTTGAATAAATTCTAAATAAAATTACTGCATGCATAGAATATACATTTTTATGAATAAATATGCAATATCAAAATGAATAAAAAACAAATGCAGTTTGGACAGTAAAGTGTTTCTGCTTTTCTTCCAAAGGTAAATCCTGCGGAAGCGATGATGTCTGCCGCCTAAAAGAGCCGTACTTAAACGCTCCGTTTTCCTTAAAACAGCAAGTACACTCCTTGCTCACAAAAACATTTCCATCAGGAATGCCGATTTTCTTCAAAAGAAAAAGATTCGCATCCGCAAGGCTCAATGAATATTTATTCCCATCGATAAAAGAAACACATTCGCTTCCAAAATTTTCTGCAAAATATTCAGCACGATCTTTATCAATAGAATAGCAGCATGAATTTATATGCGGTCCCAAAACAAAGCAAAAGTCATCAGTATTAGAACCATATTTTTTATTCAGCATAAAAAAAGCCTCTTTTACAATTCCAGTTCCCTTCCAGCCGGAATGCAGAACACCAAATGCATTTGAGTTTTTATCATAAACAAAAATCGGCATGCAGTCCGCAACAGTTACAGCAGGAATGATGAATTTATTTGAAGTAAGAATTCCGTCTCCCTTCTTTTTAAAAATTTCATCCGCGCTAGAAACTTCATAAACAGTTTTTGAATGTATGAGTTCCGGCTGCGCAATTTTTCTTTTTTCAGCGCAAATAGAAGAAAAAAAATTATCACGCACTGAATTGGTTTCATTCCATCTGAACCGCATATTTCCAGATTCCAAAACCGACATTCCCCATAAAGGCGCAGAAGACAAAGGCTTTCCGTTATAAAAAAAATTTCCTGTTAAAAAACTCATACTGAAATATTTTCCATTTCTATAATTGCCTGCAAGACTTCGGACGCAAATTTTACGCTGTGTGCAAATTTTTCAAGATTCAATTTAAACTCTTTATTGTCCGCACCCATTATCTTATTTAAATTTGCAAGCGGTCCGTAATAAACTGTTGATTTTTCGCCAAGCATAGCAAACAAAAGATTTTCAAAGCCGGTCAAAAACTTTGCAAACATATCAGCCAAATCCAAGGCATTTCCTTCAATTTCAAAAAGAATGCTGCGAAATTTTTCTTTATCTGGCTCTTTTTCAGAAGAAGCATAATGCGTAATTTCAGAACCGTATTCTCCAGAAGATGAAAGCCGCTCAACAAGAAAATCATTTTTTGTAATAATAGAATTCAATGTGGAAATCATGTCAGAAAATTCATACATATTTTCCTTTATTGAAAACTTTCCTTCCAAAGTAATTGTGCTCAAAAGCTGCTTGTATTTTGGAAACTCATTCTTTAAATAATAATTCAAAAAGCCAATCGAGCTTTCATACTTTTCAGTGTAGTCCGCACCGACTTTTTTCCAGGGACGCGAAGGATACTTTGGAAAATCTTCAAGTGAAAAATAAATTTTGAGTTTTTTCTTTATTTCCGATTTTTTAAAATCCTTGTTCCACATTTTAAGCCGCTTGTCCAAAACAACTTTCCATTGTTCCTTGAATTTTTGAAACCACAAGTCGCTGTAACTCAATGGCAATGGAGAATAAAGGGAATTTTCAGAAATTACTTTTCCAAACTTTTTAAGCGGAATTTTTTCTGCAAATGTATTCAGCAAAGAAATTTCCGCAGACGATGAATTTACTTTCTCTACAATCTCCTCATAAGAAGAAGTCGAGCAGTTCCACAAATCTTTCTGGGGAATTCCAGACATAAAAAGAACAGAAAGAGTTGTGTCAGAACATTCAAAGCGCCCCAAAAGAATTCTTGCAAGGCTGTCAAAGTCATCTTTTATCTGTGAAAAAGAACAAGTGCGCCCGGAAGAGCCGGAAGAAAATTTTGACATGACAGTGCCAAGCGGAATTTTCACAAACATTCTAAGCCGCTCAAATTCACGGGAGCAAGCAGACATTTTTATTTTCTTTTCAGAAGAAATTCCAGAAACAATTCCATCAAGCTTTGTAAAAAGAATATTTCTAATGTCCGCAGGCAAAGGCTTTTCAAAAGAATAACTGTAAACATCGCACGAAGATTTTATATCTTGAACAATTTCAGGCATCACGGTAAAACCAAGTAAAAAATAAAACAGCCCTGAATCCTGTTCAAGAGAATCAAACGAAGGTTTAAAAAATTCACGAACACGCTTTAAATCCAAAAGCCCGGAATAAAATCCAGAAAGAAGAAGCTTGTTTTTGCAGTCAATCACATCAGGAAAATCATGTTCCAAATTTTTTGAAAGAGAAGCCAGGACGGAATTATTATAAACAGTTTCAATGCTTGAATTCAAAAACAAAGACTTCAGCCATAAAATGAACCTGAACAAAAGCGGCTCTTGCCTAAGTTTTTCCGAAAGAGTCAGCTTGTCCTCTCTGCGCTTTTCCTGCTCAAACTGATTGTCAGATTTTTCAGAAGGAAAAGAAACATCAAGTTTGTCCTGCTGAATCTGGCTCAAAATATCAGAGCGTTCTTCTTTTGAAAGATTTGACGCAAGAACTTCAAAATTGCTTTTTGCTGATAAATTTTTATTTTCCATAATCTGATTCTATTCTATGAAAAGAAAAAGGAAATGTAAAGATTTTATTTCTATAAGAATATCTAAAAAAACGCTCCCAAGAATGCAAGGGAGCAATGATAATGATTTTTTATTTATTTTTCAAGAACTTCTTTTATGATGGCAAGACCTTTGTCAATTTCCTTGTAGCCAATATTCAAAGGCGGAACAAGGCGCAAGACATTTTTTCCTGCTGTAGAAAAAAGCACACCTTTTTCAAGGCAAAGTTTTTCAACTTCCACAGGATTTTTTGAAACCTGAATTCCAATCATAAGACCTTTTCCGCGAACATCTTCTATGCAAGGCAGATTCCAGTTTTTTACAGTGTTCTGAATATATTCGCCTTTTTCAGAAACAGAAGACAAGAATCCGTCCTTTAAAAGCTCATGCAAAACCACACTGGCCGCGCTGCACGCAAGAGGATTTCCGCCGAAAGTTGACTGATGATCTCCCGCCGCAAAAACATTTCCTTTTCCACGGTAAAGACAAGCACCCATTGGAATTCCACCGGCAATTGCTTTTGCAAGCGTTACAACTTCCGGTTTTATCTCAAGCTGTTCGCTCGCAAGAAGCGTTCCTGTGCGTCCCATTCCTGTCTGAACTTCATCGCAGATTACAATTGCGCCTGCTTTTCTTGCAGCTTCCGCGGCAGTCTTTGCCCATTCCTTATCAAGAGGAAAAACACCGCCCTCGCCCTGAACACATTCCATCATCAAAGCGGCAGTCGTGTCATCAAAAGCATCTTTCAAAGAATCATAATCGTTTGGCTTTATAGTTTTAAATCCTTCAACATAAGGCGCAAAAGTTTCCGGGTGAAAAATATCCTGACCAGTCGCAGTAAGAGTCGCCATCGTGCGTCCGTGAAAAGAATGCTCCAGAGTTACAATAGTTTTTCTTTTTGAACCGCCGTTCAGCTGGCCAAATTTGCGGGCAAGCTTTATCGCAGCCTCATTTGCTTCCGCGCCGCTGTTTCCAAAGAATACGCCTTCAAATCCTGTGGCAGACAAAAGTTCATCCGCATACTTTACGCCGATATCGCTAAAAAAATAATTGCAGACATGAATCTGTTTTTTTGCCTGGCTAGACACAGCTTTTACAAGCGGCTTAAAATTATGTCCCAAGCTATTCACTGCGATTCCGGCAAGAAAATCAATATATTTTTTTCCATTTATATCTGTAAGAATAGAACCTTTTCCGCTCTTAAAAACAACATCAAAAGAGCCGTAATTATTTAAAACTTTTTTGCTTCCCATGTTAACCTCTAGTAAATCATAGTTCCAATTCCGCGATCGCTGAACATTTCGATTAAAAGTGAATGAGGAACACGGCCGTCAATAATATGAGTGCGAGGAACACCACCGTTGCGGGCAAGCATGCAGCACTCAATCTTCGGAATCATTCCACCTGCAATTATTCCTTCGTCTATATATTTTTCAACGTCTCCAATGTGAATCCTCTGAATCAAAGACTTTGGATCATTCACGTCTTTTAGAACGCCAGGCACATTTGTAAGCTGAACAAATTTTTCAGCATGAAGAGCCACAGCAATTTTCGCAGCGGCAGTGTCGGCATTTATATTGTAACGGACATTGTCTCCATCGCAGCCCAAGGCAACGGTCGAAACTACAGGAATAAAATTCTGCTCCAAAAGCGACTCAAGAATTTCAGGGTTCACTTCTGTAACTTCCCCGACAAAGCCCAAGTCCTGCCCGTCTTTTTGAATTTTCACAGCCTTTAAAAGTCCTGAATCAACTCCGCTCAAGCCGACAGCCTTTCCGCCGTTCTCAAGGAGAAGAGCAACAATGTCCTTGTTCAGTTTTCCAGTCAAAACCATCTGGACAATTTCCATTGTCTCTGCGTCAGTGTATCGAAGTCCGTTTATAAATTTGCTTTCCTTGCCGACTCTTCCAAGCATATTGTTGATTTCAGGACCGCCGCCGTGAACAAGCACAACATGGATTCCAATTGTGTTTAATAGAACAATATCTTCCATTACGTGCTTTTTCAAATCCGCATTAAGCATAGCGTTTCCGCCGTACTTTACGACAACAACTTTTCCGACCCAATGCTTAAAATACGGAAGAGCCTGAACAAGCACATCGGACCAATGCGCATTATCAAGCCGAGGATCAATTTCTTCTATATTAGGTTCAATTGTGTTCAATTTTTTTGCTCCGTGTTTTAGGTTCTGTAATCGCCGTTTATTTTAACATATTCGTAAGTCAAATCACAGCCCCAGGCAGTTCCGCAAGCGGTTCCGTCCTTGCATTCAATGTTGATTTTTATTTCTGCTTCCTGAAGAACTTTTTTTGCCAATGCCTCATCAAAGTCAAGAGGAACTCCATTCTCAAAAACTTTAAGCGAAGTTCGTTTTCCTTTCTGCTCGCCGATAAAATCAGTCGCACCAGTCCGCATGGAATTTTCTGCGCTTTCAAATGTTATGGAAGTTTTTTCAGGAGAAAAGTCAAATCCTGAATATCCCATTGCGCACAAGAAACGCCCGAAGTTCGCATCGCTTCCAAAAATAGCGGCTTTTGCAAGGCTTGAGCTTATAACGGCTTTTGCAAGACCACGCGCAGTTTCAACGTCCTTCGCCCCTGAAACATTGCATTCAATCAACTTGGTTGCGCCTTCTCCGTCTCCTGCAATCTTTTTTGCCATCTGGGTATTTATAGCATTCAAGGCTTCGTAAAAAATCTCAAAGTCTTCGCCTTCGCACGTGATTTCATCGTTTCCAGCCATTCCGTTTGCAAGAATAGTCAGGCTGTCATTTGTGGAAGTATCGCCGTCAATTGAAACGCAGTTGTAAGTTCCGGCAACAGATTTGCGCAAGGCTTTTTCAAGCATCTGGGAAGAAATGGCACAGTCAGTTGTCATAACGCTGAGCATCGTTCCCATGTTTATATGAATCATTCCAGAGCCTTTTGCCATTGCTCCGATTCTTACAGTTTTTCCGCCGATTACAGTTTGTACAACGCATTCCTTGTAATGAGTGTCCGTTGTCATTATTGCAGTGCGGGCTTCTTTATGACCTTCCTTGGAAAGTCCGTCTTTTAAAGACTGAATATTCTTTTCGATTTTTTCAACAGGAAGCTGCTTGCCGATTACGCCTGTAGAATATACAATAACGTCGCCAGAATTTATTCCAAGAACATCGGCTGCAAGGCTCGCCATTTTTCGTGCAACTTTCGCGCCCTGCTCGCCGGTACAAGCATTTGCGTTTCCTGAGTTTGCAATAACAGCCTGAGCCTTTCCGTTGGCAATATTTTCTTTTGTAAGCTTTACGCTTTCCGCCTTGACTTTATTCTGTGTAAATACGCCGGCAGCATTGCAAAGCTTTTCGCTAAAAACAAGCGCAAGGTCGTTTTTTGTGCTGCTTTCTTTTATCTTGCAAAGCATTCCATTTGCCGTAAAGCCTTTAGGAGCTGTAACTCCGCCATCAATAAACTGCATTTTTATACACTCCTTTTACAAAGTTCTGCATAATTATAAACTTTTTCCGCACAATGTCAATAAAATCAGTAGGCGCACAAATAAATAAAATATAGAAAACATCAATACTTGATGAAAAATAGTTTTCGTTATATATTGACCGAATCAAATTCACTAAATCGCTTTTAACCGAGTTCGATATGACAAAAAATCTAAACAAACAAACTGGAAAATATCGTTCAGTAATTTCCGTAGACAAAGAAAAATGCGTAAACTGCCAAAGGTGCATTGCAGTGTGTCCTGTAAAAATGTGCAACAACGGATCTGGCGACTACGTTGACTTTGACGAAAAACTTTGCATAGGATGCGGCTCTTGCATTGAAGCCTGCACTCACGGAGCAAGAAAAGGAATTGACGACGCAGAACTTTTCTTTGACTCTCTTAAAAAAGGTGAGAAAATCGTAGCGATTGTAGCTCCAGCTGCAATTGTTAGTTTCCGTGGAAAAGATCTTGAGCTGAACGGATTTCTAAAGTCGCTTGGTGTAGAAGCTGTTTTCGATGTAAGTTTTGGCGCGGAGCTTACAACAAAATCCTATGTTGAATATATTAAAAATAAAAATCCAGACTGTGTAATTTCTCAGCCTTGCCCTGCCCTTGTTTCGTTTATTGAAACTTACCGTCCAGAACTCATAAAATATCTTGCGCCAGCTGACAGTCCCATGCTTCACTGCGCAAAAATGATAAAAGAATTTTATACAAAATACACCGGATATAAAATCGCGGCAATTTCGCCATGCTATGCAAAACGGCGCGAGTTCGATGAAACTGGAATCTGCGACTACAACGTAACGATGCGCTCAATCCAAAGTTATATGGAAGAAAAAAACATTAGGATTGATTCATTTCCAAAAGTAGAATACGAAAACCCTGCCGCGGAACGTGGAGTTCTTTATTCAACTCCGGGCGGACTTATGAGAACCGCAGAACGCTTTGTTCCGAGTATTTCAGAAAAAACGCGCAAAATCGAAGGAAACCCAAAAGTTTTTCTTTACCTTGCAAAATTTTCAGAAGCGAATAAAAACAAAAAGCCATGCTTTACTTTAATTGACTGTCTTAACTGCGAAAACGGATGCAACGAAGGTGCCGGAACCACAAACAAGGGAATGCACCTTGACGAGATGGAATCTTTTGTAGAAAACCGAATGCATGACCGCCGCTCATACTGGGAACAAAAAGGACACAGCAAAAAATCCGCTCTAAAAAAACTGAATAAGGCAATCGATGAGTTTTGGAAGCCCGGACTTTACGACAGAACCTATGTTGACAGAAGTGCATATTTCCACCAGAAAATCAAAGAGCCTTCGCAGGAAGAAATTCAGAAAATCTACAGAGATATGTACAAAAAAACAAAGTCGGACATTTTAAACTGTGGAGCCTGCGGATATGAAGACTGCGAGCAGATGGCAGTTGCAATTTACAACGGGCTGAACCGTCCAGAAAACTGCACTCATTACACAAACATTTTAAAGGACATAATGAACGAGCAGCATCAAGAAGAAGTAAAGCAGTCTGTGCGTAAAGTTGTTGAAACCGGATCTGAAAAACTTACAGAAAACGGACGCGATGTCCAAACATTGGCAACTGCCGCGCGGGACATGACAGAAAGCGTTTCAACTTCATCTTCTGCTGTTGAAGAAATGATTGCAAATATAAATTCTATAAATTCAATTCTTGAGCACAACGCTGAATCCGTGGGGCTTCTTGACGGAGCAACAAGAAAAGGAATGACAGGAATTGAAAATGTCGCTGAGCTTGTTTCCAAGATTGAAGAAAACTCAAACGGACTTAGCGAAATGAGCAGCGTTATTCAGAAAATCGCAAGCCAGACAAACCTTCTTGCCATGAACGCCGCAATTGAAGCCGCTCACGCAGGAAATTCCGGGCGCGGCTTTGCAGTTGTAGCCGATGAAATAAGAAAACTCGCTGAAAATTCAGGCTCGGAAGCACGCAAAATTTCTGATGTCCTAAAAAATGTAAAGCAACTAATCGATGCAACGTTCAAGGACACAGGGGACGTTCAAAAAGAATTTTCAGAAGTTGTGCAGCTTTCTGGAACTGTAGTTGAGCAGGAACAGACTGTACGCCGTGCAATTTCAGAACAGAACGAAGGCGGAAAACAGCTTTTGCAGGCGGTAGGTTCAATGCGCGAACTTACTCAAACAGTAAAAGAACGCACAGAAAAACTTCTTACCGACACAAACGCAATAAAAGAAAGCATTTTGGAGCTAGGAAAATAAAAATAGAGCAAGCAGATTACTGATTCTTCTTATTCCGCAATCTGCTGAAAAGAATAACTTCTGGGCGGTATTCAAAATGCATATTGTCCCAGATTACCCACTTTCCGCCCCACAAAAATCCGTTGTTTTCAAAAATCTCAATTACTTTTTGTGGTGGCATCCATCTTCTTTCAAGCGGAAGCCTCATCCAGTTGTCTCCGTCAATATCCCGTCTCCATGCCCAGTATACATTTTTCTGCTTCCAGCCTCTTGGAAGCAAGTCAAGCGCAACTCCAAGGCTATGAAATGAACGGTTGCCAGAATCGCTTATGTTCCGCCAAGAATAACTGTCCGCGCTTAAAAGTGTATCTAAAAAATTTTTCACTTCCGCATCAGACTTTGAACTTTCAAGAATTTCTTTTTCAACTTTTGCAAGCGGTTTCCTAAGACGTTCATGCGCATTTGACCTTTTTCCAAGAAACGGAATTTTTTTTATGTGCTGCTCAAGTGAAACTCTTGTCTTACAGTCATACACAAAGTCGTAAAAAAACGGAGGAGTTCCTTTGACGCTTGTTCTGTTTTCTGTAGAACTGAACTGCCGGATTTTTTCAATGTCCTCTTCTGTAAAATCCGCCGGGTCATGCAGAGCAAAATCATATTTATATAGAAAAGAATTGTACAGATTTTTATTTTCAATTTCGGATTCAGGCAAAAACATTCCGTCCGCCCAGAAAAATTCAGCAGTTCTGTCTTCAAGCGAAAGTAAAATTTTCCAGTCGCCTGCAAACGCATTGTACTCACTTTTAAACTGAATATCAGGATAAGCCTTTCTAAATAATGAAAGCAATTCAGGCTCTTCACCTTTTAAATTAAAAGCAGAAAACGAAAACCCAAAGCAAGTAAAAAACAAAAGCGCAAATAAGAAAATACGGAGAAAACAGCTAGAAGAAAATTTCATTTTTTAAATATAGCATTGAAAATACCAGCAATGTCAACTAAAAAGTTTTGAAGTAATTTTTAATTCTTTTATCACATAATATGCATGATTCAATTCTACCACACGAACAAGTCAGCGCAGTTGCGTTCTCCTCCGGAAACATCGATTGCCTGCCCTGTGCAGAATTTATTTATCGCAGTCATAAAATAAATCCAGTCAGCGGCTTCTTCCGCAGTCGCCCAGCGTTTTAGCGGAGTTACGTCCAAGATTTTTTTCCAAAGCGATTTATTCTGAACAACAGGCTCATTAAGTTCCGTAAGAATTCCGCCAAAGCACAAGGCATTGCAAGTTGCCCGGTATTCATTTGCAAGCCGAATCGCGCAGTTTTTCATGTAGCCCACAACTCCAGCTTTTGACGCGGCATAAGAAGCAAACTCGTTCCCTGTAAGCGCTGAAACGGAAGCATTGAATAAAACAGATTTTATTTTTTTCTGAAACGCATATTTTTCTGTAACCGCTATTGTTCCAATAAGATTCACTTTTATATCATCAAGACTGAAATTGCTGGCAGTTTGAATTCCAGCATTGTTCACAAGAATTTCAACACCATTTATTTCAGGAAGAGAATTTTCTTTTGAAATGTCGCAAACAAAATGTTTATAGCATTCAGCATTCTTTACAGAAGAATCGCCGCTTATTGAGTCAGGGCACACATCAAGTCCAATGACTTCATTTTTTTCAGCAAGAAACTTTAAGGCGCACGCTCTTCCGATTCCCCTGCTCGTTCCTGTGATTAAAACTTTCATTTTGCATTAGCCTTTTTGTATTCAATATATTCCTGCCCGACTCTTTCTTTTTCCCACTGGCGGACAACTTTATATCCCAAGCCGGAAAAAAACACTTCGCCCAAAAGTTCAAATCCAGCCCCAATCGCCGAGCACACAAAAACTTGAATCCAAGTCCAGCCAAAGAAAACTTTTGAAACAATTGTGGCAAAAATAAAATTGTCAACAAGCTGGGCTATTGCGGTTGAAATATAGGAGCGAGATGCAAATGAAAAAAATCCGTCTGACTTAAAAAGACTTCCGATTGCGCAGTTAAGAAGAGCATTTACAACTGACGATGAAACAAACGCGACAGACGAGCCAAGCACAACATACCAAGAACCCGCAAAAGTCGCATTGAGCGCGTCATTAACAAGTGAATTCTCAGAAGCATAATATTCGCCCCACTTTCCCGGAGTCTTTGCAAGCAACGCAAATGAAACGCAAATAAAAAGATTCACAGCAAGAGCAACAAGGGAAATTTTTATTGATGCCTTTGCGCCCCATCTTTTGCAGATTACGTCCATGCACAAAAACATAATCCAGCTGAATGCAAATCCGCAGTCAAGCGCAGCATACTTAAAAGTTACAAGTTCTTTGTTCGCCATAAGATTTGCACAGACAACGGACAAAATAAAAATTGAAACTGTGAGTGAAGGAATGTTTCTCAAAAGAATTTTAAAGTCGTCAGCTTCACGGGAAACAAAAGAAAGGAATTTTTTCATAAAATGTCAGCGGAAACAAAACCGCCAGCCTCCATAAGAATTTTAATTTATAAAGCGCAGGAGAGTTATGAGGAATCATAAACTGCGCAACACAAATGTAATATTTTTCTGTATAAAATGCAAGGAGTCATCCGTTGCAAGCCAGGGCTTACTCGGAGTTTTATAAGGAGGAAAAATAAAGAGAAAAAGTTCCATGAAACAGAGCCGAGAACTGGAAACCGTAAAAATTGCCTGCAAACTTGGAACAACGTTAGACTATCTTGCGACAGAAGCTGTGTCTGAAGCCATGGATAACTATCGCGATAAATATTTCGAACTAAAAGAAAAAATAATAAAACACTGAAATTCAAGCTAACATATCATTCATTCAAAAACTGAGCATTTTTCCACTTTGATAAAAAGTATTTTTATGTTAAATTAAATCATAATATGAATAGTGACGTTGCAACATTACAAAGCATAGCAAAAACCTTGGAAGAAGAACCTTTGGCAAGTCAGCGTGTGCTTGCGGAAAATGCTGGTATGTCCATCGGGCTTATGAACGCTGTTCTGAAACGCTTTGTTGAGCGTGGATGGATTATGCTGACTAATGTAAATCTGCGGAAACTTTCTTATGCAGTTACTCCTGACGGAATTGCAGAACTTACATCCAGAAGCCAGAAATTTGCAAAGAGAACATTTGCGATTGCAAACACTTATAATGAAACATTCTGCCACCTTGTTTCCGAATCTAAAAAACAGGGCATAACAACGCTTGTTCTTTACGGCAAGAGTTATATCCGATTCCTGCTTATCTATGCCTGCCAGACCTTGAACGTAACATTTATTGAAAAAGAAGTTACTGAACCTGTTATGAAAAATGCCCTTTGCGTGGTAGGAGAATTAAATGAAGAATCAGAAATCACCCGCCTTGAAAATGAAGGCTGTGTGAATCTTTTGAACTTGATAGAGAAATACTGATTATAAATCTTCCAAAAGGCTTTTTCACCCTAAAAGAAATAAAAGAAGGCATGATTAAAATAGATTTAACAAAACAGAAAACGGACTTCTTCAAACCAAATATAAAAGCATGAATTTCATTATCAAGACAAGAAGCGATGCTACAATAATATTTATTGAAAGCATACCCCTGCGCATTCTTCACAAACTCATAGACGATTCGCAAGCCTTCCTCAAACGAAACCGGAGCGGCAAAGCATATCTTTGTTTTTTTGACTTGTAGCTCAGAAATATATTGAAGCCAGAACTGTAAGAATATTTTTAATCTGATACTGTTCAAGATCTGCTGGAATTAAAATTTCCATTCCTGACTTTTTTATTCTGATATCGTTTACAGACGAAATTGCTGTTGTTTTGATTTCTACAAATTTTACTTCGTTTGTAGTCTTAATCTGATGATGCCATTCGTAAATCCATTTTGACAATGTCTTTACATTCAGACTGTTTTCTTCTGCAAACTGTGCGTGTGTTTTTCCGGATTTTTCAAATTGTTCTAAAAGTCTTTCTTTTTCCGGTTTGGTCAGTATTGCCTTCATTTTTCCACCTCGGAAACTAGTGTAATCTGATTAGGCTCATTTGTTTACGAGGCTAGAATTGACGGATACTTTTTATGGATGACTTAATTGGAACAAAACCATATCTTGGACATTTTCAATTTGATATGAATTATATTGATGATATTGAAATAGAAGGTAAATATTTATATTTTTCTCATGATGGTAAAAGGGTTAGATTATATTAAACTTTTATAGAATCGATTTTTGAGACCTTGGCTAGTTTTGGTTTTCAGTATTATAAAACCGAATCTTCGTTTTCTTCGACTTTTGTTGTATTCTCGAATTCATAATCGATAATAAGAACAAATGTGTATCCAATCTTTACATAGGGTGTTACAAACAAATCTACATAAGAAATATCATCTTTTAATTTTTTTCCAGTAATTTTAGTTGACCATACGGCACTTAATTCTCTTGCACCTTCTCGTAATGCATAAGACCATTCATCATCACCCATATAAAGACTTGATTTATCTAATAATTTATCAGTTAGTTCTGGTGTGCCATAAATTGTTTCAACTCGTTCTTTAAAATTATAAAACATATTTTGTATTTCGCGACCATATTTATCAGTTGAAACAGTATCTGAAATACCTCTGATTCGATAAAGACCATGTTCATTATCTATCCAGGCAATATATTTTACAAATGTAGAATGCTTTTTTTCTGGAAGAATAAAATAACGATCATCATTTTCAATTCGCTCAGGACGATTGCCTCCACAAGCTTCTGTAATTTGAGATATGTTCATCCCCATTGATAAACCAAATGGCCCGGCAAAGATGAATGCGGGAGAAAAACATAATAATACAAGTAAAAAGAGTTTTTTCATAACCACTCCTTTGTTACAATTAAAAATTATACCATACATTAGTCAAAAATCAATTTGCTCAACAGTAATCATCAAAGACTGGACCTCCAGTCCATTCTTTATCCTGAAGAATAGTAAAATATTTCTGAGAACTATCTTCATGAAAACATGAACTGTATAATTCATGTACAAAAGTGTTATTTACAAGTGTGATTGTTATTACATGAAATTTTTTAATTGCATTTGGATCAGCTGCTCTAGTTCTTACAATAAGAGTCTTGTTATGAATTACAGCTTCTTCAACAAGAGATTCTGCGTAATCAGTTTTAAAGAACAATGCTCCAGGTTTTAAGTTTTCAAGATATTCTTCCAAACTGTGCTCATGTTCACCACTAGGGCAGCAGGGATATTTTGAAGGAAGTTTCATCCTGTTTTTATCGTGAACTGCATTCTCTGTAAGTGTATAAATTAAATGATTGTCCTTATTGCATTCTGCAAAAAATCTTCTTTGATAAATCCACTCTCCAATAACACCTCTTTTTTCTGTTGGTGGAACAGAATCTTCTTGTGCCCAATGAAGAAGATTTTCATAACAGTTTTTACTTTCCTGCGCAGTTACAGTACGCATCCACTGAATATCAGGAGAAAGATTTATATCGTGTAGTATTTCAATATGTTGCAATACATAATCAATTGGTTTTCCTGTCATCCACATAATTTTTTTGCATGTTATTGGATTAAGGATTATGTTTTCGAGTTTAGTTACCCATCGAAGATTTTCTGGTCGGTTATCCTGCTTATTTGTATTTATATGATCAACAATATGTTCTTTTGTAGGTGCCTCACCAAGAAAAGCTGTTGCAACAATTCTATGGACTCTTACTCCAGAGAGAAGTAAGTATCCATTTTCTTTATTTATCGTTCCAAAGGTCCAAATATCATCCTTTCGGCGTTTATGGAAACCTTTTCTTGAATGACGTAAAATAGCACCATTATCGCGGACGGAGTACGATTCACCTTCATATATACATAAAACTTCTTTGCTATATGTATCGCTTAAGTCATTCATACAAGGTCTCCCTTTGATTCAATTTCAGGATTTATTAATTCTTTTGCAATAATTTCTGCTTTATTTTTTGAGTTTTGAATATATAGATTTTGCGCTAGAACTTCCCAAGTCCAGTCAGGCTTTTCATAATTTTGGTCAATAAGACTTAAGGCTGTGGCATTTGCAAATGTTACTGGTATCTTTTTCTCATTTAATAATTCGATACCTAAAAATCTCATTACTTCTGCAATAGCTGCAACCTGGTCACTGATTTTTAATTCAGAAAGTTTTAGCGTGGATTTTATATTACGAACTACTTCAGCAGCTTTGTATTCTTCTTTTCTTATTTCATAGGGATCAAAACCGGGGTCATATATACTACGAGCACCTGATATATCATTATTCATTAAATGAGGACTTGATAAGGCAGTTATATTCATATTTCTGATTTTTTGAACTGCTAAATTATAATCTTCATCTGTCCATCCAGAAGGAAGATTAACTATAGTCTCAATTTCTGCTTTTATCTCTTCATTTGATTTTTCAATAGGGCGATTTACACCATTGTTCAAAAAAAATAATTGAACTAAAACTTCATTTCCATATTTTTTTAGTGCTTCTAATTTTTTATGGCGAATTTGTTTTTCATTGTTTGTTAATGCCATATTTCCTCCGGTTAAAAACTATTTAATAACGGTTACTAACTAAATATAAGATAGTTAACTAACCGGAGAAAGTCAAGTTATTTTTGATGGGGCTGTCCTTAAAGTTGAAATATTTTCAATAAAGGGCGGCCTTTTTTATGTTA
>OLHA01000903.1_pt1 | contig 16780 bp, 13 predicted proteins | sample 1605961 | NCBI WGS metagenome assembly OLHA01 (sample SAMN03283288) | human gut metagenome | biome: human-associated habitat; material: feces | host: Homo sapiens | place: Peru | collected 2012
TAGATTCCGATATCTGTATCCTTGACGGAAAGGCAGCGATAACAATTCGTTCTTATTATGCTGGTGAGACAATTGTGGAGGCATCTTCTGAAGGGCTGCCCACAGAGCGTCTGGCGTTGTCTTTTGTGGGAGCACCGGATTTTCAGGAAGGAATTTCTCGACAGAGTGATGAGCATCCATATCGTCGTTTCGAATCCTCTATGCAGCAGGTTTCTAAGTTGACATTGGGTAAAGGTAATCCAACTTTTGCTTCATCCATGGAACAGGAGCATACTGCTCCTCACGCTGCTGACGGAAATACAAAGAGTTATTGGTTGCCAGACAAGGCTGATGACAATCCATCCTTGACACTTGACATGGAACGTTGCGTTTATATTCAGCAAGTGCATTTGGCGTTTCCTCAAAAGGGATGCTATCATTATACGCTGGAAGGATCGCTTGATGGTGAAACGTGGTTTATGCTGCATGACATGGGGAAGAATGCAGCCATGCTTACTTCTGAGGATATTCAGATTAATGACACTCATATTCTATCGAGGTTTGTGCGTATTCGTTTTTATGACACGAAGGTATGTCCTGTTGGCATCGCTGAACTATCGGCAGATGTAGTGGAGTAAATGATTGGATTTTTTATGCCATCTTTTCCCCATCATGTGTAATCAAGCAAAGCTTTTGGAACATATACCAAAGAAGATTTGTGCTTCTTGGCGTAATTTTGCAGCATCAAAGTTAGCATTCTAATCATGAAGGGATTCTTCCTTATATTACATGCAGGATTCTTCCTTATATGATTAATAATGTGTAGCAACTGATGTTTAATCAAAATAAAAACTTAAATAGCATGAAGAAATTTCTTTTGATGGCGGGCATATTGCTCTCCTCGCATCTCGCAGCACAGGCAGCAGAACAGTTTGTGAAGTTCTCGGCTCCTCAGCAGGATGCACTCCTCCTGACGGGGTCTAATGATACCATCCGCTATAGTCAGAACGACTGGAAGGGCGTGAAGATGGCAGTGGAGAACCTGAGAAACGACCTGCGTGCCGTGACGGGCAGCGACAAGGCACCCGTCGTGGTGGCTACCGTAGGTAAGAGCGAACTGGCAAAGAAGTATGCCAGAGAGTGCAAGCAGTTGAAAGGAAAATGGGAGAAATTCCTGATTTTTACAGATCATGGAAGGTTAGTTGTTTTAGGTTCGGATAAGCGAGGTACCATTTATGGTATCTACGAACTGTCGCGTCAGATAGGTGTGTCGCCATGGTATTGGATGGCGGATGCACCTATCTCCCGACACGACAAAATCTATGTAGTTCCCGGTACTTATACCGACGGAGAACCTAAGGTGAAATATCGCGGCATCTTTATCAATGACGAGTGGCCATCGTTTGGCGGATGGTGCACCAACAAGTTTGGCGGTATCAACTCCAAGGCTTATCGTCATATCTTTGAATTGTTGCTCCGCTTGAAAGCCAACTATTTCTGGCCTGCCATGTGGGCAACTAACTTCAATGAGGATGACCCAGAATCGCCTAGGCTCGCCGACGAGATGGGCATTGTGATGGGAACCTCTCATCATGAGCCGATGATGCGTTCGCACCGTGAGTATCTGAAGCGCAAGGATGAAGTGGGACCATGGAACTATGCTACTAACCCAGATCGTCTGGATAAGTTCTTCATGGACGGCATGAAGCGCAACGCCAAGTATGAAAACCTGGTGACCATCGGTATGCGAGGTGATGGCGATGTGGCGATGGGCAACGGCAAGGACGAGGATAACATCAAGACATTAGGCAAGGTGATAGAGGCACAGCGTCGCATCATCAAGGATTGCTATGGCAAGCCGGCAAGCACCGTGCCTCAGCTCTGGGCTATCTTCACCGAGGTGCAGCGATACTATGATGCGGGATTCACCGTGCCTAATGATGTAACCCTGCTCTTCTGCGACAACAACTGGGGCTATATCCGCCGCAAGGGTACTGCGGAAGAGAGAAAGCGCAAGGGTGGACTGGGCTTGTATTACCATATTGATATGAATGGCGGTCCGTGGAACGACCGCTGGGTGAACACCACAACCATCCCGAAACTCCGTGAGCAGCTGCATGAGGCATACGCCAGTGGCATCGACCGCATCTGGATTATCAACGTGGGCGACTTGAAGCCAAAGGAAGTACCTATCGATTTCATTATGAACTATGCATGGAATCCTGATGCCGTTAAGCCGGGTGATGAGCAGCCATGGCTGGAACGTTTTGCCGGAAGCATCTTCGGAGAGGAGAACGACAGTGAGGTGGCTGACCTGATAGCCAAGTACAGCAAATATAATCTTCTGAGAAAACCAGAGGTGCAGATACCGGGTATCTTCAATGAGCACGAGATGCTGGTAACCTCGCAGCGCTGGCAGTCGCTTGCGCAGAGGGCAGAGAACCTGCGTGCCAAGTTGCCTGAGCAGATGCAGGATGCCTACTATCAGCTGGTATATTACCCAGTGGTGGCCAGTGCCAACGTGGCAGAGATATACAACCATGCCACCATGGGCGACAGCCTGGGCATTGAAGCCATGCTGCAGAAGGATGCTGAACTGTCTGCCTATTATAATAATGTAATGGCTGGTGGCAAATGGAAGGGAATGATGTCGGACAACCATATCGGTTATACCCAGTGGTCGATTCCAGACAAGAACTATAATCCGATGACACTCGGCTTCAAGGTAGAGCATCCGCTCAACGCCTCTGCTTCTACCACCCAGATAGCTATCCCAGCCTATCAGTATGCCCGCATCAGCGAAGGCAAGCAGGCAAAATGGATGTTCCTTCCCGACTTGGGACGCGGCAAGGGATGCATGGGCAGCAGCAACGTGATGGCAAAAAGCCAGACAGACGGACAGGGAGCTTCGCTGGAATACGACTTCGAACTGGCACAAGACAAGCAGCCTCTCACCGTAGCCCTCGGCATTCTTCCAACCCAGGATGTGTATCCAGCCAGAGGTCTGCGCATCGGTGTTCAGATAGACAACCAGCCGATGCAGATTGTGGATGCCCGTCAGGGATTCCTTGATACGTTTGAGGAATATACTGCCAGAAATCTTGCCGTTTCCAAAAAACTGAAGGCTCTGCCTAAGGAACCTAAACTGGCTTTGAACGGCTGGTGGAAGGGTAAGAAACTGCCTCGCCGCAACGAGGTGTTCGATAACTTGCGATGGGTGACAGCAGCCCCAATCCCTGCATTGGCAGCAGGCAAGCATACCCTTCGTATCGTGATGATTGACCCAGAGATAGTGCTGGAACAAGTAGTTATAAATCCTGATAACAGCAAATATAGCTATTTGGGTGCAAGCTTATAGTGGGGTACTATTGGTGCTTTTGGGCGTGTGGGACAAAACATGCGAAACTTCAGTCTGTTATGGTTTCCTGTTCCCTATCTCGTCGTATATCTTTTCGAATTCCTTTCTGAGCATGCTTTTGTGTTCGATGATGTTTCTCAGTTCCTTCAGTGCTTTCTCGTTGGGGGAGTTCGGAATCCATAGTTTGATGTATCCGTTTCTGGAATACTTCTCTTCCATGTGTTCTGAGAATCTTTCCCACTGTTCTTCCTTGTTTTTCTCTGGATAGTTCTCTTTTCCGTATTCAATGGCGCGAAGGAAAATCTCGTGTACCTCGATGTCTCTGTCTGCTTCGGCAACGATTTTCCCATAGATGCTTCGTGGCTGTCTGCTGGATGAAGCACGGTGATCCTCCACAGCTTCCTTCATGATCTTGATCTGTTCGGGAGTAAACCAGCGTTTCAGTCTGGCATCAGCCTGGAGAATTTTTCCGCTCGTGATGTGATGGATGGCGCGCGGACCGCTCATTCCTAAGTCGTGGTAGGCGGCAACGATATAAACCATGTCGATGTCGGCACCTGTTACAGGTACGAGTTTCAGGGCGTTTCTGATCACACGGGTCACGTGGCGCAATCCGTGGCTCTCACCAAACTCCGTATATTTGGGCAGAATCTGTGTTTCCACAAACTGCATGATTTCGAGATTTACTTGTTGCTTCATACTTTTTCTTCTTTATATATATAATAATGTACGCGCGTACATTATATAATTACATCATTCCAATGATGATGAAGGTAGAGATGATACCGAAGGTGAAGATGTTGAGCGCAGTATAACCCAGCACCTTGTTCAGCCTTCTGCCTTCACCTATCTTCCTCATCTTGGCGTAGGTCCGGTTGTGCTGCACAAGGCATACAGCAGCAAAAGGCAAGAACTTCGAATCTGCATCGTAGGCAAGGGCACCGTAGATGTTGATTCCTATCATGATGAGGATGCCGATGTTGCCCAGTGCGCAGTAGAGTCGTTCACCGTTTTTCTTCCCGATGTGAACAATCAGCGTCTTCTTGCCCGCCTTGAGGTCGTTGTCGTGGTCACGATAGTTGTTCAGGATGAGCAGCGTATCTACTACCAGTCCGCAGGCGATGGAAATCAGTATGGCTTCGCCGGATACTCCCTGCATTCCTTCCGGCATCACCAGGTAGTAGGTGCAGCAGACCGGTACGATGCCGAAGAAGGCCAGCACCAGCAGGTCGCCCAATCCCAGATAACTCAATTTGGTGGTATAGAGGAAGCAGAATAGCACACAGCAGATGCCAACGATGATCATCTCCTTTCCTCCGTAAAAGGCGAGTGGCAGTCCGATGGCGCAACCCAGGAGGGTAGTGAGGATGATGCCCCATTTCATGGCTTTCATCGTAATCCAGCCTTCGGCACAGGCGCGTTTTGGACCGAGTCTTGTCTCGTCATCGTTGCCATGCTTGAAGTCGAAGAAGTCGTTCACCAGGTTGGAATCTATCTGCATCACCCAGGCAAAGAGTAGGCAGAGCAGGGCTGGAATCCATTGACAATGGGTGTTGGAATCCTTGTATGCCAGGGCTACACCCAGCATTACGGGAACAGCAGCTGCCGTCAGAGTAACCGGACGGGCTGCCAGGAACCATGCTTTGAGAGAATTAGTTTTAACCATAGATTAGGGGTTTTTTATGTAAGGAGTGAGCGAAAGACTCACTCCTTACTATTTTTTTAATATACTAGTTGAAGAAGTTCCAGCTTACACCGATTCTCATCACGCTTGCGTTCATAGGATAATGAGGGGTGAAGAAATAATTCTTGTCACCCTTGCCGGCATTGATGTGGCTCATCATGATGAAAAAGCGGGTATGCTTGAGATGTGCATTGGCATATACGTTGATGATAGGGTAGTTGCCTACCTTCACGTTGTTCTCGCCATTACCCTGTACGGTATACATGCCCACGTATGGAGAATAGTCTGGGGCTTCGTAGCTGGTAAAGTAGCGTACGTCGGTACCCATGTCTATTTTCAGTACCTTGGCAATGTTTACCTTGATATAGAGGTTGCTGTATACATTGAGTGCAGGTACCGGAAGTGCACTCTTGTTGCTGGAGTTCTGATAGGTAATCTGGTTCTCCCAACGGAAGATGCCGAACTTGAAGTTCTGTTCCAGTTGGGCTGTCAGCAGATTGATACCTGAACTTTCCTGCATCGGTGTCACCACAACGCCAGTGCGAAGGAAATCTTCTGTCACGTTGTATGACTGTGAGAAATAAGTATAGTTCTTGATCTCGTCTACAGCCACCCGCAAGGTCGTGTTGGTCTTGTTATATCTCAATGTACCCATGATGCGGGTATGGATGGTCTTCTCTAGATCATCATCCCACCATGCATGACGTGCATGATATTTACGGTAGTAGAAGGATGGTGTCTCCCGGTGGAAGAACGCATCGCCTCTTACCTGAACGGTATCTCCGAGGAATGGGATGTTGACATCCAGGTTACCGTCGATGGCGAGGGTACCGGCGTCTACACCTGTCAAGCCAATCTCAGCTGTGGCATTATAGTGCAGCGTCTTACCCTGTTGCTTACTCAACTGTCCACCCACGCTCAGTGCATGCTCGTTGAATTTCTCGAATCCGCCTTCCTTGTCAGGCAGGGTATAGTGGCGCAGGTCATAGCTGGCGAAAGCCTTGATACCAGCCTTTGCCCACTTGCTGAATCCTTCCAGTGTAGCCAGTGCCAGGGTATTCTTCATGTGCCAGTGCTTGGTCTGGTCGTAGATGGAGTCACCCTGTAGTCTGCCTGCTGTATAGTATTCTTCTAGATAATAGTCGGCAGGAGTCTTGTATGCCTCGTAGATACGTTTGTAATTGTCAAACTTCACGGTATGTATGATACTTGTAACCGGCACATACTCGTTCTTGTACCACAGCGAATCCTCCTGTTTTTTCTTTTCGATGGCCATCAGACTGTCGGCAGCCGCCTTTCCGTTCACGGCGATACGGTTGCTGTCATCCTTACCATTCTCATCTTTAGCAGGTTCGTCTCCGGCAATCTTGGCATTGTCCGGTCTTCCCGAGAACTGGGCCTTCTGTTTCTTGTCGAAAGCCTTCTCGTCGAATTTCTTTCCGCTTTTCTTGGCCTGTTTCCTGGCTTCCTCCTTGGCATCTTCCGCAGCGTTTTCCTTGGCCGATTCCATGGCGAATTTCTTAGCCTTGATTTCTTCCTCGGTCATTTTTACCTTGCGGTTGAAGCCGAAGCTGTATCGGTGACTCAGGAAGATATGCTGGTTGTCATTTCTGTTCCAGTTCTCCTCCAGTACGGTAGGGATTTCATTGCTGGCGAAATCATCGGTATATTGTTCCGGATGCTTGATATAGTCATCATTGGTGATACCTCCGTTCTCGGTCACCTTCTGGTGATTGGTACTGAAGAGGAAGTGTGCCTGATATCTGTCGCCCAGATAAGAGGTCCACATGGTGTACTTGAAGTGGGAAGTACTCTGTGCATTGTAGTATCCTCTGCCGTATTTGTAGTCGAAACGGAATCCACCACCCAACTGCTTGTTGGCATTCACTGCAAAGATAGCCTTGAAGTCGTCTTCTCCGTTGGTACGGTCACCACAACTGTTCAGCGTCACGTTGGTGATAGGAGAGTAGGTGTTGGTGAAATGGAAGTCGCTCACGGGCGTTACGATGTTGTCGTATGGTTCCGTGAACATGAAGTTACCCTGCGTACGTCGGTCGATGAAGATACGGTTAATTCTTGCAGTACCCATGTTGCCCAGTGTGTTATACTGTCCATATAGTCCCTCGTTGAATGTAGAGTTCATATACAGGTGCTGCAGTGTGTCGACGGGAGCTTCCGTCCTGTCTCCGAATCTTTCGTCTATGGTCCACACCTTGATACCCTTTGGTATTTCCTTGTCCGAACCGAGCGAGTCTGTGTTCGCCCGGTTGCCGGTCTGTGGTCTGAACTGTGAATCTTCGTTATTGTTAAAATCGTTTTGTGCCGCAACTGTGAGAGTTGCAGCACAAAATAGTATCATCGTTAATATTGATTTCTTCATTATCTTTCTGAATGTTCGGAACTGGCTGTAATCTTTCTGGATGTTTGGAAACCAGCTGTTATTTTTTGAATAGTCGGATGCAAACTTCTGCAATCTTGATTGCCACACCAAGAATCAGTACGATTGCTGCCAATGTGTGATAGTCGTCCAGTTGGGTCCAGATAACAACGCCGATGATAGCCAGGAGCATGAATGCGATGTTGAGGTAGTTGCGTATCTGCAACATATTGTTCTGGTCGCTGTAGGCTAGTCGGCGGTGATGTCTGTGATCCGGACGCACGGCATAGCTGGTCTTTGGCTGTTCCTGCTGCTTGCTGTTTTCTGCCTGTTCAGTCTGTATGTTGTTATTTTCTTCTGCCATAATCTGAATGGATTTTACTGTTTAACCAATGCTGTTATCTCACTGAAAATCTGGTCTTTTCTGTCGATAGTCTTTTTGCGGAACTTACCGAATATCTTTGCCAGGTCGTTCTTTTTCTTGGTCAGTGCCACCTTGTCGGTAATCACCTTCTCAGCAGGAGCCTTGAATCCTGTCGGTCTGTCTTCCTCATAGTTGTATGAGATGCGGAGGAGTTTGAGATTCAGATGATTGTCTGCGATTTTGGCAACGAGCTGATACTTGAACTCTGAACGGTCGAGTGAGATGAAGGAACTGCTGAACACGAGCCATTCGTCCATGCTGTTGGCGATGATGTATTCGTTAGGATTCACCAACGCCACTCTGCTGCCGATATTTTCATCCGACTGTGTCAGGTCGCTCATATATTCGTATACGATGTCGTAGATCTGCTTGGCTGTCTTGCCGTTGGCATCCGTATCGAGGGTGAATTCCACCTTGCCCTCCTGGTTCAGCTTGACAGCTCCTTCCAGATACTTAGGATCTTCCTTGAGCTCCACACCGTTTGCCATCAGCACAGGCTTTGCTTCTTCTTTCTTCTTGGCTACCGTGGTAGGAATTGCCCATCCACCCTTGGTGACAGCTTCTTCTTTCGGGAGGTTGGGAGCAGGTTCTGCTTCAGCTTTCTGGGCTTCAGCCTGCTTGATTTCTGCTTTCTTGGCTTCCATCTGCTTGGCTTCAGCTTCCGCCTTGGCTGCTTCCTGGTTCAGACTGTCGGTCTGCGCCTTCAGACGAGCAGCTTCCGCCTTCATCTTAGCTATCTGCAGTGCCTTCTTGGCAGCTTCCAATTGTTTCTGGGCTTCTTCCAACTGCTGTTGCTCTGTAAGCACAGTCTGTGCTTGCAGAGTAAGAGGAAGAAGCATCATTATAGGGATGATAAATTTTTTCATGTTGGTTTTACTTATTATCTGAAAAAAAACGAATGTTGCGGAAGATGAGGGATTCAAACCCCCGATACCCGAAAGAGGGTATACCGGATTTCGAGTCCAGCGCATTCGGTCACTCTGCCAATCTTCCTTCGTCATTATCAGATGCAAAAGTACGATTATTTTTGCACCTGACAAAATATAGACGATTTTTTTTAATTTAATTATACTTTCACCTGCCCAATACCCTACAATGTCTGCAGGTATCTGTCTGCTTCGATGGCTGCTTTGGCTCCTGAACCTGCTGCAACGATTCCCTGACGGTAAACTGGATCTGCAACGTCACCGGCTGCAAAGATGCCTGGCAGCTTGGTGCTTGCCGTACCCGGGATAACCTTGATGAATCCCTGCTCGTCCAGTTCAAGATAATCCTTGAAAAGGTCGGTATTAGGCTTATGGCCGATAGCCAGGAAGAAACCGTCGATAGCGATGTCAAACTCCTCCTCATTGGCTTCGCCCTTATGACGAACGAGATGAGCACCCTCCACACCGTTCTCTCCGAAGAGACCTAAGGTATTGGTTTCGAAGAGAATTTCGATATTCTCCTTTTCCTTCACGCGCTGCTGCATGATTTCTGCCGCACGCAGATAAGGCTTGCGGACAATCATGTAAACCTTCTTGGCAAGACTGGAGAGATAGAGAGCTTCCTCGCAGGCTGTATCACCACCACCTACTACGGCAACAGTACGCTTGCGGTAGAAGAAGCCGTCGCAGGTAGCACATGCCGAAACGCCCTGTCCACGGTATTTCTCTTCGTCCGGCAGACCCAGATATTTGGCAGAAGCACCTGTTGCGATGATTACGGTATCAGCCTCAATCTCATTTCCTCGCTCATCTGTCAGGTGATAAGGGCGTGAACTGAAGTCTACCTTCTCGATGCTTCCGTCTCTCAGGTCAGCACCGAATCTTGCAGCCTGCTCCTTCATGTCCATCATCATCTGGGTTCCGTCTACACCGTTAGGGTAGCCTGGGAAGTTTTCTACTACGGTGGTTATGGTAAGCTGTCCACCAGGTTGCATACCCGAATAGAGAACAGGTTTGAGGTCGGCTCTACCTGCATAGATGGCTGCAGTATATCCTGCAGGTCCACTGCCTATGATTAATGTCTTTACTTTTTCCATTTATTTCCTTTAGTTTAATAATTCTTATCCATAGATTATGCAAAGTTACTATATTTCGGTTAGATTACAAAATAAAGAACCGTTTTTTTTCTATCTTTAAGATTTTATTGCTATCTTTGCACCCAGAATAGAAAAAAAGCAAGATGGTTGCATCTAATCAGACGAATAAAAACAAATAAAGAGATATGAATACAATTAAGAAGATTGTACTTACGGGTGGTCCGTGTGCGGGAAAGACCACAGCATTGGTCAAGGTGATAGAGCATTTTACGAGCCTTGGCTATAAGGTATTTACCATTCCGGAAGTACCAACCATGTTCACCCAGTCGGGTATGAATTATCTTACCAAAAACGAGAAGTTCTTTTTTGAGGGTGAGAAGGCTACCTTCCTGACTCAGATAGGGTTGGAGGATAGTTTTTCCCGTATGGCAGAGACTTTGGACCAGCCGGTCATCATCGTTTGCGATCGTGGTACGATGGATATTTCTACTTATCTTTCTGAAGATTTCTGGAACCGCATCATCTCTGAGCAGGGATACAGCAACACCCAGTTGCGTGAGCGTTATGATGCAGTGCTTCATCTCGTGAGTGCTGCCGATGGAGCAGAGCAGTTCTATACCACCGCCAATAATGCGCAGCGATTGGAGAAGGCTGATGAGGCGGGGCTTCAGATAGCCCGTGAACTGGATAAGAAGATTGTTTCTGCCTGGAAGGGTCATCCTCATCTCCGTGTCATCAACAATCATGAGGACTTTGAGAACAAACTCAATCGCGTATTGAAGGAGATAAGCAATGTCCTGGGCATTCCTCAGCCGATAGAGGAGGAGCGCAAATATATCGTGAAACTGGTGGGCGAGGTGCCTAATGCCATTGACAGCGATATTGTCCAGACCTATCTTTCGGGTGAGCCGGGTAGTGAAATCCGTCTCCGTCGCCGTAGTTTCGAGGGTGGAAAATATGTGTACGTACATACTTCCAAGAAGCGTATTTCGGATAAGGAGCAGATTGAGACAGAGCGTCAGATCAATGCCAATCTCTATGAATCGATGCTGCAGCAGGCGGACCCTTACCGTGCCACCATCCGCAAGCACCGCAAGAGCTTTATCTGGAAGGGACAGTATTTCGAACTGGATTCTTTCGAGCAGCCAGTTCACGACCTGATGATACTGGAAACCAAGGGAATAGCTCAGCATGAGAATGTAAACTTCCCTCCATTCATCCAGGTGGTGGAAGATATTACGGGCAATACCCAGTATGACAATTATAATATTGCATTGAAGAGATAGTATGTGGTAGAATCGGTAACCGGCTGATATTCGGGTTTATAGAGAAAATCAGCCGGTTTTGTCGTTTTCTGAAAGACAGAAAAACTTGGCAGAAACCAGGCAACCATATCCAAATGGTGTACTAATGCTTGGTCTTGATATTTTAACTCAGGCAGCGAGCACTCGGAGATGTTCATTTCTGTTTTTTATCCCAACAGGCTTATAATTCGAAAATTTTATCAAAATTTGTATAAAAATAAAAAAGCATAACAATGGAACCAACTATATACAATTTTTCACTTTGTACCGCACTGCCGTTAATGTTATTCTTCGGCTTTTATTTTTTATTTGCAAAGACTCCTGAAAAGAAAATTTTCAAGAATTATCTCCGCTCCCGACAGATTATGGGTATAGCTATGTTGCTGCTTTCAGCAAACTATTCGGTACATTTCTTCTTTGGTATCCGATTCAAAAATGCGGATTCTGCCATATTGATGAACATGTCCACATACTTCCTGTGCTATTCTCTGTTCAGTTCGGCATTGATAATGTTGCTTGATCGTTTTTACATTACCAAACGGCGTGTGTGGACACATATCATTTTATGGATTATATTTTCAACTCTTTCCGGAGTTGTGTTGTTCCTGTTGCCAAGCGGAATCATGCAAAAAATCTCTTTATTTGCTTTAGCTGCCTGGTTAGTCGTTTTTGGAGTCGTTTTAGCTCGCAGAGTCATAATTGCATATCGTAGAGCCATTCAGATTTTCAATGAAACTCAGGCGGATGATATAGGCGCATATATCGAATGGCTTTCCATATTCACTTATTGGGCTGTTATCTTCGGTGTCGGATGCGGATTGCTGACATTTCTGCCAGACAAATATGTTTTTATCTGGATTTTGTCGTCAATACCGTTCTACAGCTATCTTTTCTACAGCTATCAGAACTACCTGCTGTTCTATGAACAGGTAGAAAATGCGTTTGAGCAGGATATACAATCTGAAGAAGAACTTCTGACAAATTCGGGAATTGAACCCGAAATGGTTTCAGAAGAAGTTCCTGAGTCCTATACAGAATTTATAGAGAAGGTTGACAACTGGATAAAGACAGACGGCTATGTCCAGCAGGGACTTACCATAAAAGAACTGTCCAAAATACTTTATACGAACCGTACCTATCTTTCCGCTTATATCAAGACTACGTATAAAATGACATTCCGCGAATGGATAACCAGTCTCCGGTTGGAGTATGCGAAAAACATACTGAAGGAGCATCCAGAAATCAATATACAGAAGCTGGCTGAGTCTTCTGGTTTTCTTTCCCAAAGTAACTTTATCAAATTATTTTCCGAGAAAGAAGGATGTACGCCTGCCAAATGGAAAAAATCAAATCGGGAATAATTTGTGTAGTAAAAAAACATCGGAAAAGGTCACAGAAACCCATTTCCAAAAAGTGCTCAAACGACAAAAAAGTGCTAATTCGACAATTCAAAAAGTGCTAATTCGACAAAAAGATGCTCAAACGACATTATTTATAAAATTTTATAGCAAAAGTTTTTCTAATCTTTTGGGCATAGAATGACATTTATTATCTTTGGAGAGGACAAAGATAATAAATGCAAGTTTATATGAGCAGAAAAATCACTTTTCTTACCTTGTTTCTGTGGCTGATGACGGTAACTTTTCCTGTCATTGCGCAGCAGAAAACAGACACGACCTACACCTTCCGCTTCGTTCCGCAGAAGGACATGTTCTACGTTCCTTGGAATGGCAATGACACTGAACTTGCCCGCCTGTTGGAATGTATCGAAAACAGTAAAGCAACAATTTTTGACGGCAAGTTGCCGCTACTGGTTGACGGCTACTGCAATTCGCTGGGCGGTGAAGCCGAGAACCTTGCAACGGCGAAGATCCGTGCCAATCGAGTAAAATCAGAACTGATTACACGCGCGAAAATCAAGGAAGAAAACTTCATTACCCACAATCATGCGACAGAGGGTGATTTTGTAATCGTGCGCCTAACGGTACCAGCAAAGGAAACAGCCGCGATGGATGCGGAAGCGGAAGCGCGACGCAGGGCAGAAGCCGAACGCTTAGAAACCGAGAAGCGTGCCGAGCAGGAACGGCTTGCCGAAGAGCAGCGCAAGGCGGAAGAAGCCCGACTTGCCGCTGAAAAGGCAGAAGCCGAGAAAACCGCTCAACAAAATACACTTGCCGACACGCCGTCGGAAACTAAAATCACAACTGATTATCATCTCTCCCTGCGTGCCAACCTGCTGCGCTGGGCTACCCTGACACCAGATCTTGGCGTGGAATGGCGCATCTGCCCATCGTGGGGCATTGCCGTAAACGGCTCGTGGACTTCTTGGAGTTGGAATGACAAAGACCGTCGCTATGCACTCTGGGAAGTGGCTCCGGAAATACGTTATTACATGGGTGAGAAGAAAGCCTGGTATCTGGGGGCGATGTTCAAGGCCGGACAGTTCAACTACAAGATCTCCGAAACAGGCAAGCAGGGCGACCTGATGGGTGGCGCCATCACCACTGGCTATCAGCTACGGCTGAACAAGGCACTGACTCTTGATTTCAACCTCGGCATGGGCTACCTGAATGCCGATTTCGAAAAATATGAAGTCATCGATGGTGTGCGCGTGCGCTGTGGCAACGAGACAAAAAATTGGTGTGGCCCCATCAACGCCGGTGTGACATTGGTATGGAAGTTATTCTAATACGGAGGAATAGAGTATGAAAGCAAGACAATATATATATATGATGGGAATGGCAGCCGCCGTGCTGCTCTCTTCCTGCGTGAAGGACACGCTTTATGACACGCCGCATCCCGACTATGGGAAAATTGCGGTGACAGCCGACTGGTCGGCCCGCGGTGAGGGTATCAACATACCTGCCACGTGGACGGTCACCATGGGCGACTATACGGGTACGGAGACTTCCGCCACCCATGCCCCCGACCATCTGTTTGCTCCAGGCAGCTACGCCCTTGCGGTGTGGAACCCAGCTGAAGGAATCACGGTAAATGGTACCACCGCCACCATTGCCGCAGCCACGGGAAACCGGGCAGGCACGGATGCCTTTGTGAACAATGCCCCGGGATGGTTCTTCACCTATACGAAACAGGTGAGCATCGAGAAAGACAAGGACTATCCGCTGACCGCCGCAATGAAGCAGCAGGTACGCGAACTGACGCTTGTCGTCAAACCGACGGGTGATGCCGCCGGACGCATCACGGAGATTGTTGCCCATCTGACGGGTGCAGCCAGAACACTCGATTTCGCTACCGATACCTACGGAGCCGCTTCAAACGTCGTGCTGCCCTTCACCAAGATAACCGAAGGTGACGATGCCGGCAAGTGGAAAGCCACGGTGCGGCTGCTGGGTGTGACCGGCACGGAACAACTGCTGATGGGTGAAATCCGCTATGCTGACGGCAACCCGACCCCCACCACGCTGAAAAGCGACCTCACAGAAGCTCTCAAGGAGTTCAACACCAGAAAGGGCAAATCGCTGACCCTCGGCGGAACGCTGGTTGAGACACCCGAAGGCATGGAAGTGGACGAAGCCGAAATCAACGGCTGGGAAGAAGTGAAAGGTGATGATGTAAATGCCGATTTGTAAATAATTAGCAAACCGAACACAGAAGCAAAGCTTGCTTTGATTTTGCTGAGGTGCAGCAATTATTGAAATGGAATTTAACTAATAAAATGACAGATATAATGAAGACAAGATTTTTTGCACTTGCAGCGCTCGCCCTCGCACTTGTAGCCTGCAACAACGACAACGAGAACCTGAACGGTGACCCCGTGGCCGCCCAGTTTACCGCCAACATCGCCCCCGCCACCCGCGCCAGCGGAACCACCTGGACTGCCGGCGACCGTATCGGCATCACCGACATCGGCAACGATTCCCAGTACGGCAACGTGCCTTTCATCCTGAAAAACGGGAAATTTGAGGCAGAAGGAAAGGTTATCTATATCGAAGATGCAAAGACCCATACTTTCCGCGCCTACTATCCGTACAACGCGGCGGGAGGCATCCTCACAGCCACGACCGATGCCACGGCGCAGCAGAACCAGCCTGCCATCGACTTCCTCTTTGCTTCAGGAGCCACGGGAGACAAAAACAACCCGGTAGTAAGCTTCACCGACAAAACCGCCAAAGGCGGTGAAGACAACTCCTTCCACCACCGCATGAGCCAGATAACCCTTACCTTCGAGGCGGGCGACGGCGTGAATTTCAGCGTGGTCAAGCCTGAACGTTACACGCTGGACGGATTGTTACTCACCGGTACGTTCAACACGGCCGACGGTATTGCCACCGCAGACAACGGGGCACAGACCGGAGAACTGACCATGAATCTGGCAGACGGCAATCTCACGTCATCGATCATCCTCTTCCCGCAGACAGTTGCATCCCTGCCGTTGGTTGTGAATTACAAAGGTCAGGAATATCATGCCACACTCACCATGCCCGAAGGCGCACTGCAGGCGGGCAACAACTATACCTATACCGTCAAGGTACGCAACAAAGTCCTTGAAGTCAGCGAAGCCACCATTGCAAAGTGGAACGATATAGACGGTGGAGATGTGGGTGCTGACCTGTAGGATGTTAATAATTAATCGATTAGAATGAAGAATTATGAGACATAGATTATTTATCCCCGCAGCCACCGCACTGCTGTTCGCCCTCGCCGCCTGCACGCAGGACGAACTTGCTGGCGATAACCGTCTGCCCGAAGGTGAATACCCCGTCGTCATCCGTGCCACCGGATTGTCCGTAGAAGCAACGCCGCTGGCAGCCCCTTCCACCCGTGCCGCTGTGGACGGCGACTGGCAGGGCGTCACTTCCGTGGCACTCAAGATGGGCGATGCGGTAAAGGAATACACCGTAACGGCTTCTACCGATTTCAAGAGTGCCACGCTTTCACGCGAGAACGACCCGTACTACTGGACCAGCCGCGACCCGATTACCGTATCGGCATGGTGGCCCTTCAACAATGCCGACATCACACAGATGCCTGCCGTGAAGGTGGCCGAAGACCAAAGCAAATTGGCTGACTTCCAGAACAGCGACTTCATCTCTGCTGAGAACCGGAAGGTGGAATTTAACAACCCGACTCTTGAATTTACCCACCGCACGGCACGCGTGACAATCGAACTGAAGCCCGGCACGGGATTCACGAGCGTCGCTGGTGCCACGGTGAGCCTCGTGAGCCTGTCCGCCGATAACGGCAACCCGACCGCCATCAAGACCTACAACGCAAGCGGCAACACCTACGAGGCACTGACCGCCCCGCAGACCGTTGCGGCAGGCAAGCCGTTCGTCCGGGTGGAACTCGGCGGCGGCACCTTCTACTTCCGTCCGCAGAACAACGTCGTATTAGAAGCGGGCAGCCGCTATAAATATACCGTTAAGGTGAACGCCACCGGCCTGACGTTAGAGGGTTGCACCATCGGCAGCTGGGCTGACGGCGGCGGCGAGAGCGGCGCAGCCGAGGATTTGGGCTACATCTACGACAGCAACACCAAGACCTACACGGTCTATAACGCCAACGGCCTGATGAATATAGCCGAATTAGTGAACGGAGGTAAGACCGACATAAACATTACCCTCGACAAAAACATTGACCTCACAGGCAAAGACTGGACGCCGATAG
>OLHA01000904.1_pt1 | contig 16780 bp, 23 predicted proteins | sample 1605961 | NCBI WGS metagenome assembly OLHA01 (sample SAMN03283288) | human gut metagenome | biome: human-associated habitat; material: feces | host: Homo sapiens | place: Peru | collected 2012
GTTATGAAGCGGATCATGGGCACGCCGATGGGGTGCATAGAACTGATTCCACATCCGTTGCTCTTTCAAATTCGGATAGAGCGTGGAGCAGCGGCAGATTGTTTCTTCCTGCGCAGACGAGCCCTTGACCACACCACCACCCGGATTGGTGGCAGATGCAAAATTCAACACGCAAACTTTCTTTCCTGCGTATGCGTAGGGTGCCGCAGCTTCCAGAGTGCGCTTTGGGCTCACTACAATCTGCGCCGGTCTCTGATAAATCCGATTTCCGGGGCCGTTCCAACTGTATTCCTTGCCCCAAAAACAGTGCTGACCTGCTATGGAGTGCTTAATTGCAGAAATCAGCCGTTCATTGCTTTTGTATAGCCGCTGTGTATCTTCAAAAATCTCAACATTATCCTGTCGTCCCATTTTTACACCTTCTTACGTTCAGTTTCACCTTTCAACCACCGTGCCGCTGCTTCCGGTTCCCATATTACCCACAAGTAAAATTGCCGAATCAAATCTTCTACCTTTATTTTATAGGTTTTGCAGATTTCTTCAAGCACCGCCTTATCCTTTTCTGGCAGAGAAATGACATAGAGCCATTCTTTGTGCTCCCCATCAAATGCACAGCGCACATCATACGGCTCCGCTGCAGGATCCTCCGACACAAGATTAACGCACTGGGTACCGTCTTTCATCGAAATACGGATCTCCGTGATCGGCTGTCCATTGACAAGAACTGGTGTTTCCTTTCGATTGCTCAATCCACTTGTTGCCTGGATCAGCTGCTCCAATTTCATTGTTTTCATATTGTTTTCACCTGCCGGTTTTAATCGTCATCATCTTTCCATAGATTATTCGGACACTCTGGGCATCTGCACACCAGTTCCCCATTTTCATCTGCATAAAAATCATCCCCGTATCCACCACACTCATAACACCAGTCATAGTCGTCCCATGAACTTACTTCTTCATCCTTTGATGGAAATTCGTCAAAATTATCGTACATAAACTCAATCTTATCGATTTGCTTAATGGTGTGGTAATGGCCACAGTACCACTTCTGGTAATCCAAATGTTCTTCGATCGTGTCTAACCACTGTTCTGTTGACTTATCCACCATGCTCTGGTTGATCATCGGCAGAAAAACTTCTGTTGGTTCATATTTTAATGGGGCAGTATGTGTTAGAACCACATCGACTTTCCAGTCGAGCCCTTCCAATTTTTCCTCTGCCTGGAGCTTAATTTCATCTGACGGCTGCTCATCCGGCCACCATGCAAGACCGCGCAGCAGGCGATAATTCTTGTCCACACTGTACGCACCGCCGACTACGAAAGTGCGCATGCCGTTTAGGTTATACAGCTCTGCGTCTTTAGCAAATAGAATGTGTGGATATTCATCCTCCACATATACACGACCGCAGTTCCAGTTTACTTCGTAATAGGTCGGGATCGTCTGCGGCCGCATCTCATGATTGCCATGGATTGCAAAAATCGTAATGGGCAGCGATTCCAGATATTTCTTCTTGCGTTTATCCTGTTCAGGTCCGTAATAATTGATGCCTGCATCGCCCAGAATGATCAAAACATCCTTCTTTTCTGTCTGCATCTTTTCGCAGAACCGCGCTACATTTCGGAAGTCTCCGTGAGTATCTCCCGTGATATGAACCATGTGTTCACCGCCTTGCAATTTTATATTCTTACCTATATAATAGTGAGGACAGGACTCCCCACACCTCTCGTTTTCGATGTGTCCCATGGGGAGACATTTTTATATTAAGGCTATGTATTTCTATCTTCTCGTTCCATAACAGTCTGCAAATAATTGGGTATCGCTTCTTCCAGCGTTGCTCCATAATTTTGCAGCCGTCTTTCTAATTTCTGCTTTTCCTGCTCGGACATTCGGAAACTGTAAATGTAATTATTCTGCTTTGGATCGTATTGAATGTCTAGCAAAATATCGTTTGCCAATCCATCATCCCACGCATTTTTCTTCCTTTCATAGCAGAGCAGCTCACCAGCCGAAAGCTTCACTGTGGATAGAATTTTCGCTACATATAGAATAAATCTATCTTTATCTTCAAGAGTCCCGTTCAAAAGGTTTTCTAATTCACAGATTGGAATACCATATTTTTGGGAAAAAGATATCTTTGTATGGCCTGCATCCCGAATGCAGTCTTTCAATTTTATTGCTACAGAGCTTCGCATTTCAAATAACTCTTCAATCTGCATACACTTTTCCACCATTTTTATAGTAGTCTGCACTCTGCCTCCGGCTGCCAGATAGCTTTGGCCACGACCTGCTCCGAGCTCTCTTCATCGGACAAATGTACAGCATCCATAATTTCGTACTGCATAATCCGTTCAACATAGGAAGTCGACCTGTTCTGCGGCACGATGCCGATCATATCAGTTTCTTCAAAGCGCGCGGCCATTTTCAGTCCATCGTAGATTTTTACTGGAAGGCCTGCCTTGCGCATGGCAAGGTAACTGTGGATCGTATCCTTACTGCGGCGAAAAGTGCTGCCGGAGAGTCCGTAATAAAATCCGCTTGGTGATTTCATCACCTGCAGGTGCATGCTGTATTCAACGGAGCTGGACGGCAGGATTTCCCACGGGTGATGCCCATTAAATTCATAGTAAGGGCCTTTTTGATTCCTCCACTCTGCAAATGCAGCGGCATCATCTAATGGCACATTGGACAGCCCATCATCCCTGCCGTCTGCGAACATATAATACAATTCTTTGGGCGTAGTACCGTTATAATACAGGTGCTCATCTTTTGAATCCTTGAATGGGAAACGCACGTGCTGTTCCATCCGAACGGTTTTGTAGCACACTGCGCAGGCTTCATAAAAATCACGAGCTGTCATGTGCTGCAGACAGTTCTCTGGAATATAATCCGCTAAAAACTCATCCTTGCAGCGCAGGAAGTCTTTAATCTGCCACTCTTTAAATGCGCCGCGATAGTCCGCACGGTCTTCCGGGTAAATATCCCAGTAATCCTTCCGGGAGATTACGCCGTATTTATAGTCATCCGGCAGCTTTTCCTGAATCTCAGTATTATAAGTACCTGTGCGCAGCTTATCGAGAATACCAGTCGCCATTTGGATCAGCCAGTTAATCAGTTCGATTGCATTGAACGGATTGCCATCCTCATTGGGATCATTGATGCTCAAGACAGGTTTTCCATTCAGAAACACACCAAAGAACTCCCCTTTTCGGCAATCTGTGTGATGGACAGATACGAATTTGTACCAGTATTCTTCTTTCGGATATTGCTCCCGCATGGCTTCCGCAAGTTTCTCTCTGGTGGCATCTTCATCGTAATACAGCCGAAAATCATCGATACCTCCATGTCTTGCAGTAATCCAAAACTCACGGCGGTTATCCCGGCCGACAGGTGCCATCTGGTCAGTCAGGTGGAATAAGTACATCAGGGCATGCCGACTCTTTTCATCCAAAGTTCGCGGCGTCCAGCTGCATTTGCACATGACACTGATCCAGTAATCTATATCAAATGCGTTCATTCTTCCACCTCCCTATCCTTGCGATGTCATATTCTTTCCGTAAAATGTTGCCGCACATCTTCTGCCGGAATCCAACCATTTTCCTCACCAGATGCACGCCCTATTGCCAGATTATCCATGAGAAGCTGCCGGGATTGCTCCTCGATGATATCTCCTAGTTCTTGGATTCGATCTGCCAGATAGCAGCATAAATTTCGTATGAACTGCTCATCTTTGTCTGCCAGCAGTACGGTGCGTTCTTCTTTTGTCAGATCCGTAAAACACACCGACTGCCCCACGCCGTCCCGCACAATACGGAAATAGTAGCCATCAAGTTCACGATTCATGTTCAATTAACTCCTTTGTTCCCGGAAAGTCACAAAGTTCTGCGATTCGATCGTACAATTCGGCGCTCAGCACGATGTAACCTTCCCCTGCTTGTGTGCGAATCACCGCAGGGTTTCCGAATCTGCGGAAGAAATCTTCCTTTCCTATATTCTCTGCAAATTCATCTTCTGTCATCGTTGGCAGGTACATAAACTTATCGGTTTTCATTTTCCTCACCGTTTGCGCCATTCAGCGCCTTTCTTGCCTGCACCGCCCATTTCTGTGCATGCTCAATGTGCCAGTTAGCGGTTGCCTCGTCCAGATCATATTCTTTTACAATTATTTTGCGCAGTATATCTGCTTGTCCACCGGCCAGTAAAAATCCTTCTGCGAAATTCATCGCACCAATTTCGTTATAGCCAGACATATAATTTGCCTCTTTTTCTGTATCATCCGCATCAGAAGTCTTACTTCACATTACAAATAGTCCCGAATCGACTTGTTTTCGCTTCTAATTTTTCTCAGTTCTTCTATCAAATCTTCAACGCTTTCATCACTTATCGCACAATCCTTGTATTTAACTTTCAACAGAGTTTCTACATAACCAACCTCAAATGCCCTCATCCAAATTGCACACCCAAGTGACTTATCAATCTCTATACCTGGAGATTTTGCCTTACAGCGATCATAAGATATTTTCTCTGCTTCATCCAGAAGATCCAACAAAAATTTCAAGTTATCTTTCGTTATTTTCACCTTATCCATTCTTGCTCATCCTCACCCATTAAAAGTCTTGCAAGGGGTTCTACTGTCCGCTGCGACTACTGTACAGCTTCTTCGTCCTTATCAATCAGCCAACATCAGGAAGCTTTGCAGATTAGCCGCACTTCCACCCGCAAAGACATAGCCATACGCCAAGCATTGCGCTCCGTATTCCTTATTTGCTGACATTTGTGTGCCTCCGTTATTTTCAAGCGTTCCTGAATTCTCGAAGTATTATTTCAGCTTGTCCTTCCAAATCCATTTGCTGGTCCTGGTCAACATCAAGGAAAGCTCCGATGCAGCCCCCGATATAACCCGCTTGAAATCCCTCTATCCAAATCTGTGCCGTCATAGATGAATCCACAGATGCTCCGGGGTATAGCTCCGTATATCTTTTACGCGCCGCTGCTTTGGCATCTCGGATAAGTTCTATCCATATCTGTTTGTTTTCTTGCGTCACAACGAGGTTATACCCAGTTTCTGTTTTCTCTACAAGTTCATCCAGTGAATCTTCCATCTTCTTTTCTCCATTTAAAAGCTATATTTAACCAGCGGTCGATTCAGGATTTCGATTGCTTTTTCAGCATCTTCATCTGTCATCCCGTACACGCACTTTCCCCTATCGTTCAGATGCGTTGTGCAGACAAAAGAATCTCCCAGCCAGTTCCATGCCCAGAAGATGTCATCATCCAGAATTACAAACCGTTCCAGATTGCCCTGCTCCAGCAGCCATGCACGAATTTCAATGGGTCGTGCATAGACACCGCTGGTTAAATCTGGTGTCACATCCATAACGCTCAAGTGATATTTATCCAGCATGGCAATCAGCAGTGCCACATCTTTGTTCTGATAGTTATATTCAGGATTCACATGGCTCGCATAGGCACTGCGCCATGAAGAGGAGAGCACGAGCTCTGCTCCGGTTTCTTTCACAATGTGCGCCAGACGCTTCACAAAACATTCCTCGATTTTAGGACCGCCGTTGTCTTGATTCAGCACACCGTCAATGTCGAGGAAGATTACCTTTCGCGCACTATCTCGATCCAGCTCAAGAAAATCCGAGTCATTGATACGAATTTTTCTTTTCATAGAAATTCTCCTGCTTCTTATTTCCGATCCAGCCATACAACAGTATAGCCGAAGTCATATACAATAAAGTGGACAGATTGTAACCGTACCTCCTCTGTCCTTGGACGACGTTTTTTAATTTCGGTGCGACCCACAGGCCACGATGACATTAAACAAATTTACATAACGAAATAATAACGGATACCCATAACTGACCCAATCAACACAAACCCGCTCTTAGGGCAAGCGCAAACCCAGTCTTCATAATGTCCAGGTTTTTAGAATTCACCTTGCTACATCCATAGGGGTGCATCCGGTAAATTCCCGGAAAGCATATCATTCTACTACTACTTCAAAACTGACAGTGGCGTTCACCTGATCCAGCGCATTTTGCGCACGAGCCAGTTCATCTGCAACCTTGTTATAATCAGCTTCTGCCTGCTGGATGTCATAGTTGCTATACTCATATTCCACAAGGGTGGAGTTCCTGCTATAGCTGTCCTGCACTCGTTCTCTGGGCAGACGGCTACGCATCCTGTCCAACTTGTTTTTTCTTGCGGTCAACTGCGGAATATAGACGAGCATTTGATCCACTGTCATGTCAAAGCCCGGAACTAACTGATTCAGGTTGAATAAATTGATCTCGTGCTTGATGGAACGTATTCTTCTTTCCAGCTCCAAAAGCTGCTCCTGTGTGGTGCCGTAGTCGTACTCCGGGCGCACTTCTTCCTTATTTTCCTGAATCGCTGCTGTGAATGCCATCGTTTTCTTTTCGCGCCGCAGCAGTGCTTCATGCTCTTCATTCAGCTTTTCAGCTGCTTTGCCGCCATTGCGGATGTCATTTGTGCCATAATCTCTGCTCCTTCCCAGTGATTATTCCATGTATTCATCATCCATATCATCTTCCGGAGAAGATTTTTTCCCGTACAGTGTGTGCAGAGAGAGCCGACATTTATTTTTCTTGTTATATTCGAGCATCATTGCCTCGGAATATCCTAATGCACCGGGTCGACGCTCTTTCGCCGTCCGGACAATAGATTTCACGGATGCTTTGCCCACATGGTCTTTGAACACATCTTCTTTTAACGAATCACCGTAAGCAACAATAATACGGGCAATGCCCATCAGGATGCTGCCAGAAAGGGAGTTATTTTCGCCTTCCCATGTAGCAATTGCAAGTCTCAGAGTCGAATCCAAAACGTTCTGTCCATATTTGTCATAGATACGTTCCAATGTAGTGACTGCGCTGATGCCATTTTTCGCTTTAGTTGATGTTATTGCCAAACCATAGGACTGCACAATGGCCTCGATCATCTTCTGTTTGGGGTCATCCGCTTCAATATGTGCTTTAAATGTTTCAAATGCAGAAAGGGCTTTGACGTGCTTTTGTTGGTCAGCAAAAATATGTGCTTCTTCCTTATATTTCAGGTCATCGTAGATCATGCACCACACCGGCGTATCACGAGAGCCGGATTCACTGGCGACAATTTCAATTGTGTGCTGCCCATCAAACACATAATTGACCCCATCGCGGCGGCTCACCTTGACCGGGTTGATTTGGTAAACATCAAATTCTTCCAGAGCTTTACGAATATGATTTTCAGACAGTGGCCGCTGATAGTCCTGATTGGAAACCAGATTGCGGATGGGAATCAACTCAAAGGACACATCAGGAATACACCGTCTTTGAGCTTCTGTCAGCATATCTCCCGTTATCATTTTTCAATCACCTCCAGCGTCTGCATGATCTGTTCTTCCAACCTGCGCAGATTGGCCGCAAGTTGCTTTTTTGTTGATTCCGATACTTGTGCGATATTCGTTTTTGATCTTGAGCGCACAATGGCGTTCATCCATGTAGGAATAGTCAATGTCAGGCCTCGAAACTCCATGTCAGGATCGAATGCAGGCATTTCCTTGATGCCCATTTCCAACGGTAGGATTACACGCTCCGGTTCATTCTTCTGTCCTTGTTCTTCTGTTACTTTTTTACGCGGTGCCCTGCGCCGCATTTTCGTATCTTCTCCCTTCAGAAATTTTCTCCGAGTACTTACCACTTTGGAAACATCTGATTTTGCTAAATGAGAGATCTTTGCGTAGCTCATAACAGCTTTTCCCTGACAGATCACATCGAACATCAGAGGATCCTTATTTGCAATCTGTTCCATACTGTCTGCAAATGTTCCGTACTTTTCGATGGTTGTTCGATTAATGCCTAACTCTCGCGCCAGCGGAATTGAAACACGTCCGCTTGGTGCTGTTCCCGTATTAGGCTGTATTCCTGTTTCCAGCTCTTGCTTTCTGCGTTCTTTTCGAATCGCCTGTGCTCTTATTTTCTCACAGGCATATCGCCTTCCACCGAGATATTTGTACATCACACCGTCTGGCGTCAAGGTTTCCATTCTCTTTTTGCATACCCAGATGATTGCTTCTTCTCTGGTCGCAAAATCCATCCGTACTGTTTCATACTCTATCTCTTCATAGCTGCAAACCTCATACCGCTTGTGCCCATCTAGAATACAGCCATTCCATACAACAATGGGGTCTTTACAGCCTTCCCTCATCAGGCTTTTTTCCAGTCTGCGTTCCTCCTCCGCCGAAAGTGGAACACTTAATCTCTTGAACTCTGGATCAATTTGAAGAACCTGTTTCATTTACTTTCCTCATTCCATTTCCGGCATCGCCTCGATATCATTCATATCAAATGCAACTGCTTTGCGTTCTTTCAACGGTGTTCCGTACAGCAAGCACGAGTCCTGTGCACCGATCTGCGGCGCCACCGTCCGGATTCCATCCAAAAGCACCTTGCTTTGAACAAAGAATGTGTTATCCTCCGCATCCTGCACACGGATAGCATTTTTCGATTTTGCAGCCGAAACCAGCACCACCATCTTCTTTTTGTCTGGATTGATACCCAACGATACAAATTCCGGATCACCGATGGATTTTAATGTTGCCTTGTGAATATAGATACGATTATATTTGGCATCGATGCGTAATCCCAGCCCACTCTCCTGCTTCATAAAAGATCACCTCTGCTTTCTCAGTTCCTCTGCGGCTGTACTTTTGCGTTCTTCCCATTTACCGTGATGATAGTATAATTATCGAAAGTTTTGACTTCAAGCGACCGCTGGCTCTCGGAGTAGGTCGGGCCGAATTTACCACGCCATTGCTCGGCAAAGATAGACTGCCGACTGCCGACTTTTTTGCCATCCCGGTTAACCACCTTCGGGAAGCACTCACTGGAGGTCAGGTCAAATGCGATCACAGCCTGTCCTTTTGCTTTCACAACTTTACCCAGTACCTTATAGCGATAATCAGGATTCCAGTCCATGAGTTCACAAAGAGTCAAAACAAACAGTTCTCCCGTTCGTGGGGATGGATACCGCTTGCCATTCTTTGTCCTGCCCCAGCGATAGCCGGTGATTTCAATTTCATCGCACGGTTTCAGCAGCAGCTTCTTCTCCGTGCGATTGACGAGAATCTGCACATATTCCACCTCTGGCATAAGACGAACACATGCCGTGTTGACGCTCATCTTGTCCACATTGATCGTTAATGCCGGCTCTTTGATATGCGCAAAAAACTCCGGGCGAACGATTTCATATTCACCAAGGTCAATTTCCTCTTCACCTGTCATAGTCAGCTGTACCGCCTGCTGCACTCCCGCTGCTGTCTCTGTCTGTGCGTTTTCTTCCATCATTTCCATGCGTCCTCCTCAAACAGTTCTCCCAGTTCTTCCTGGATGAAACTGCGCAATTCCTCATATGGTGTCACCTGAAGTTCCGAGCCGGTACTGACCATCTGGCCGGCCAACCGGGTCTGCCACTCCTGACGGGTCAAATTCCGGAGTTCCGTCATGCTTTTCTCTACATAATACTCATTCCCTATGCTCCGTCCAAAATCACCGACTACACCATGAATCCGCCGTCCCTGCCGACTGATACTCTGGCCTGTGGCATCTTCCACGGCGACCTCGTTATTCTTAATGTACACACTGGCATTCGTACCGGCAAAAATGCAGGCAGCATCCTGCCCATCCCGGTAGATCCGGCCATAGAGCTTGTAGTTATTCTCCCGTTCCCAGCCGAAGATTTGATACAAAGTCTGGATATATGCTTTAGCCGCCACCGGACGAGACTGACGATTTCCGCGAGCACCGTTAGCCCACTGAATAGCGCAGCGGTTCTCCTTGGTAGTGGGACGCACTGCCATCTCTTTCCGCAGCGGATGCACCAGTAGCTCCACATAATTATCCTTTAAATCCATTTCCCGGATACCCGCCACATTGAATGCAATGCTGTCCTTGTGGAGCATAATGGCCGGCACACGCTGGTCACTGAACAATTTGAAATCTGCCACTTCATAACCGGTCAAATCAAATGTCCCCTCTTCAACTTCAACACGGCTCTCATCCGTATTGGCCTTATCTACACTCTCACAGGCAGTGATGTAATCTGCTTTTGTGAAGCTGCCCCACTTGGGATGCACGACAACAAAACCTTTCAGCAACCCATCTGGAATGACTTGCAGTTCCGGCAAGAGTGATGTACCGCCGAACTTAGCATTGTTCATAATACGCTGAACTGCAAGAAAGTCATTCCGGTCGATGATGGCTTCATGGTCATCCAAATAATGACTCTGAGGCTTCTGCCCCCTGTTTTTGAAAGACTTCTGCTCATGAACATCTGCGGCGAACTTTGTGAACCGCTTTCGGGTCAGGACGTCACCGCAGTACCGCTCGTTCCGCATACTGGCTGCTACTCCGGATGCCGTCCATTTCAGATTACCGAGATAGGTCCGCTTGCTGAGCTTTGTGAGGATGTCTGCAATCTGCTGAGTCGAATAGCCATACAGATACATATAAAACATAAGTTTCGGAATTTTATAGGTTTCTGGGTTGACGATGAGCTTGCCGTCCTCGTTTTTCACAAAGCCCAGCAGTTCCGGCGTCAGGGGCAGACCGTGATCCAGCCGCATCCGCAGAGAAGTTTCCATGCTTCGGCTGCGTGTACGGGATTCCTGCTCTGCCATCTGCGCCTGCATCGACAGCGTCATAAGGTGGTCGTAATTCAGCGAATAAAGAGCTTCCGATTCAAACAACACACCGACATTCTTTTCTGCCAGCCTGCGAAGCACACTCAAAAAATCCACAACATTACGGGCAAAGCGTGAGATGTTCTTTACAATAATAAGGTCGATTTTTCCGGCATCCGCATCTGCCAGCATCTCATTAAAACCATCTCGGTGCTGCATGGTGGTGCCGGATTTTCCTTCATCCGTATAGATCTTTACAAGTACCCACTGCGGATGCCGTGCTACCAGTTCTTCGTAATATTTTTGCTGCAGTTCAAAGGATGAGGTCTGCATGGGGTTATCTGTGGACACGCGGGCATAAATAGCAACACGCTGAAACTGGTCAGCTTTTACATGATCGTTCTGTTCTTTTGCTGGGATGTACTCGTATTTATCTGGGTCAACATATGCTTGCGAAATACGCTGCCGCACCCGTTCCTGTTTTTGCGCATTTGTCAGTTCTGTCTTTTCCACTTGATTCACCCCATCGCCCCCGGTTTTCCATCAAGATTCAGCTGCTCTGCTTGCTCCAGCATGGCCGGTTTCAATAAGGTTGAAAGCATCGGCTCGTCCAATTCGTCTTTCGGAAGCGTCTGCCAGCCCTCCGGCAGCAGACCCGTATCTCGCAGGTCGGACTGATAATACGATGCCAGCGTAAAAATATCCTCGGAAATAAAGTAAATCCCCACAGGATGCTCCTGTGCTGCCAGCATCCGTGCGATGAAGGCCATTTCTTTCCAGTCACTGGATACATTGCTGACTTTCTGCGTCACAATGAGGTCTACTTTTTCGGTTAAACAATCTTCCAGCAGGCGGCACCACTCCTTGGAATATTCCATGTGTGGTGCGGTGGAACCCTCATCTACATAGAAATCCACCAAAGTCCATCTTGGGCACAGAGCAATGTCATCTATATACTGCTGGATATGTTTTTCCAGATAGTTTTCATACTTGGTCTGATTAAAGTAGCGGATGTACACTCCGATTTTATATGGCGTATATGGCATGGGATATTCATGCGGAATACTATCCAGCCACAGACGATGACGGGCCAGAATTGCTTTCATCGGATTTTCCTTGATATGGCGGCGGAGCACATTGGAGTAGCTTTGCATATGTTCAACATCCGCTGTTTGTGATAATGTACTCATCTCCGCCATATCGCTTCCATCCATCCGCTGTAGCTCGCCGCAGGATTTAACTTCTTCTGTGCTCATTATTATTGTACCTCCCGAAATATAGAGTGTCGACTAAGCGCATGTATCATCCTGATACATGGATGTTTCTTTTGACAAATTTATTTTTTTATCAGCCCTGTAATGGTACTGATCGTCTTACACATGGACTCTAATTCTGACTCCGTCATATTCCGAACCAGTTCTTTCTCGAATTCACGCATCGTTTTCCCCACCTTTTTCTTGATGCCATCGTCTGTTCGATTGACTTCCTTGATTCTCATCAATGTCAATGGTGGCAGTTGCAGAGCCTTTTCCAACTTTTCCACAGTTGCAACTGTAGGAACACTTTCATCCCTTTCAATGCGACCGATTTGTACACGGGTCATCGACATCCTCCATGCCAGCTCATCCTGTGTCCATCCGTATTTTTGCCGATACTCTTGAACAGTGCTTCCAAGTGTTTTCCCTTTTGGGGTCTTTCCGAGAAATTTACTTTCCATAGTCGTTCGTCTCCTTATTATTCTTTTCAATCCAATTTTGTTATTTATTTTAATCAACTCCGGCGCAATTCTTGTATTCTCAAGAACAGCCGAGAGTTCTCATTATTTTTCTTTTTAATCCAATTTCAAATTCTAAAACCCACTTTGTTTTTCAGTCCTGAATTTTTTAAATCTCTTCTGAATTTTTTGCGCACACGCCAATCCGAAGAAATACTGGGTAAAGATAACTCGCGCCAAAAGTTCCCAGTTCCTTTGGTCCGTCGACACAGCCTTTCTCAGCCTGAATCTGTCGTGCCTGATGAAACGCCTTCATTACAGTTGCCTTGGTTACACTCTTCTCTTTCCGGTTGAAGAAGACTTCTCCACCTCTTACAGCATACTTCAGCGGCAGTCCTTTTTCCGTGGCGAATGGGTAATTTGCAAAGACCTCAACCGCTCTCCACAGATAGATTTCTGCGTCCTCTGCATCCATATGTTTCTGTAGGGTCTCACAGGCGGCTTTTCTGGTACGAAATAGCCTTCCCTGCTCTGCATAAAGAGTTGGTCTATCCAGATTGTAAGCACCTTTCGTGTATGGCAAATATCCGTTCACAGATGCTTTCTTTAGGCCAGTTTCCTCCATGATTTCTTGAACACTATAGCCTTCATCTCGCAAAGCTTGAACCTTTCGGCTTATTGCTGTGCTATAATACCCAGCTGTGATCAGCATCTTGCGAACCTTGATAGGAGTGATTTGTAAATCATTCGCCACAGACACAATGGTCGGAGCATCTTCTGGCCGTTCTTCTCGATCATCAAAGGGTGTGCCAAAGGACTCGACCGCTTTCACCAACAGATTATCAATAACCTCGGCTCTGTCATATCCGGGTTTCTTCTTCGGTCGGCCGCGCTTCGCTTTTGTAATGCCAGTCGATTCACTCAGTGCATCTTCCGGCATCGGGCGCTTCGGGCCGAAGTCGTTCATTGGGTTTTAGATTGTTCTGCTATGCCATTTCTTTATAAATGGCTCTTGCTTGAATCTCCCTCCTTACTTAATTGTGCTTTAGCCGGAGTGCTTGCTCCGTTGCCTGCCACTCACCACGTAGAGGTAGCACTTTTGAGTAGCGCAGCCATGCTGGGAACATGGCTAATTTTGTTTTTAAATAACTAAATGCGCTTTATGTTCATTATTTTTACTTACTGTGCTCGTGCTGCTTTTATTGGACACACCTTGATGCATTGATGGCAACGAACACATTTGCTTTCATCTATCTGCGGGTATTCAAAGCCCTCTTCATCTTCCACCATGGAGATGGCATCTTTCGGACAAATAGCATAGCACGCCGTACACCCACAGCATTCTTCCTTCCTTGAATATAGTAATGGTATTTCTTTCATTTTGACAATTTCCTCGTTAACTTTCTAACTACTCGCTTGAGCTTATTCATCAAACCGTATTCGCCATACTTTTTCGCTATAAATTCAAAATTCTTTGTTGAAAAATCCCGCCATAGATTTTTCCTATTCGTTGGCTCAGGAAAAGGCGATTTCAAAGGCGATTGCATACTGTCTTCAAGACGAGTTTCTTTCCATTTAATACTTTTCTTTACGGAATTTAATATCAAAGCCCCCATTTCACTATTAACCAAAACTAGGGAAACTCCTTTATTATCATCAAACTCCGGTGCAGCCTTCTCAATACCCCAGTAATCTGCAATCGTAATATCACCAGGATGCATTACAGATTTATATGGACATTCATAGCACGAGGGCCTCAAAATACCGTGTCCATAGAACAATGTCGTAAAAACCGTACTATCGACACTCTTTCCATTTTCACATATTAGCGTTTCTTTATGTGCCCGCCAGCCATAGTCTTTTTTATTTCGGAAATCGACCTTCACGATTTTAGACTTATGCTTTTTTTCCTGCCAATATAAGTATTCTTTCCATACTTTTGGACTTGGCACACCATGGCATACAATATCAACACAAAGCAAATTCTTATATTCTTTTCCAAGGTATTTTTTCAATCCTGCCACCTGACAAGAAGTTCCAGAAAAAAGTACACTTTTCTGAGCGTCGAGATCCGCCCTGACACTTTTAAATATATCACCTAGTTTACTCTGGATATATTTTGAGCCTCGCATTCGATTGCGATCTTCCTCATTATCCGCGCGAATATGTACGGCATCAAATTTATCCGTCAAAACACACCCATAGACCACACCACCGTTAGATAAAACCTGATCCGAAAGAGCTGTAAAAATGCCACCCGATCTGGAAGCTGCTCTTGTTGCTTCATCTTTATGTTTTACTGCGTATACTTTAGGCTGCTTCCAGTTCATTATGCGGCCCTCCTTTCGGAGTAATCAGCATAACAGGTACTACTTTCTGTGTACCCCCCCCATTATTTTGAGGAGTTTATTCTTTATTTTTGTTTTCATGGGAACTGTTCCATATTTCTTCATCACGAAATCAATTCCTTTCTTCTGATAATCGTTCCAGAACACATCTCTTTGTTCCGATTTCTTGGTCGGAGCCTCAAGATTTGCCTGCCAGCATTGTGTTGTGTTGCTTAACCTACAATCCACGTCGCCCTTAATCTTTTCAAACAGTTCTTCTCCTCGGTTTGTATGAATCAAAAATAGAGAATTGCCATTAGGATCATAGAAATCCGGAAGGGTCTCCTCAATATGCCAGAAATCGCCAATGGTCATATCCGTTTTTCTCACTATGGACGCATAAGGGCATTCATAGCAAGATGGCCGCAATGCACACCGATCATAAAACACTTTAACATAATCCTTAATTGGCTTTTCTGCTCCGTTGACTTTCACATACGCTGTTGGAAGTTTCCAGCCATTACGCTTGTCCTTGAAGGTGAGATAAGTTATCTTGCCATCTTTTTTCTGAATGGACTCCGCATATTCTCTCCACAACTTTGGACTTGGCGATCCATGACAAATAATATCTACGATGTATACTCGGTCACGGATTTCTTTTATTTCGCTGAACTTCCGAAATCCATCAGACTGGCATCCCATACCAAGAAAAATCAGCTCTCTCTCCGGATTCTCCATCAGCCACCGATAGGCTTCTCGATAAATATCTCCGGGCTTGCTCTGCATATATTTTGAGCCTTTTGCTCTTTCACGCTGCTTCTCATCCAGTATCATCTGGAATTCCACAGTATGGTTTTCATAATTATAGACTGCCGCCACCACAGCATCTCCGCTTTTCAGAAAGGCATCCGAAAGTGCAGTAAACGCGCCTCCTGACGAACTGCTCATCAAGGCAGAGTTGTCTTTTAACCTTCCTGCGTATACTATTGTATCTACCAAATCCACCATAAGCTGTTCCTCCTGCATATTATTTTCTTCTAAGTGCGGTCTTTACTTTCTGCAGAACGATAAGGAATATAAGCGTTGCACAATAAACCACAATCGGTGCAACACATATGTAAATTGATTTTAAACCGAGTCTACCTACTGACACCGAAAAGACCGCAATTAAAATCGGGTGAATAATGTAAAGCCATGTAGAATACTTCCTTCCAATCACAGCCAACCCCTTATTATGCCAATTGCTCTTGAGAGTATAGACAAAGAGGCAGATTGCCAAAAACGTCGTGCTGATATAATGATCCCTTGTTGAGTTCATCCCAGCATTCACCAAAACAAATTTTTCTGCAAGACTGGTTATCGAAAACACAAAAATCAATACCAAAAGCACTGTTTTGTTCCATTTTTCGGAGTACTGTTTTTCTCTAATGATATTTCCAATACAGAAATACGGTATTCCTACACAGAGGAAATTTCTAACCAGTATGTATGGAAACTCACGATGAAAAATGAGCAGTGAATACTTTCCAAACATTAAGTCAACGATAAGCAGTACCGGAGTCAAATAATACAAAATTTCTCGACAGTTAAACTTATCCATCAGAAAGGCAATTATCAGAACATAAAGGATTGCTCCTAAATACCAAAGGTGTCCAGCCAGCGGTGATTTGTTCAAAACTAAGAACTCTAACATATTCTTGCCAGTAAAAATCGACTGAACATAGGTTACTATACTGTCCCCTTTGAGAATACTTAGTGTAATATTCCAGATAAAGAAAATCATATTTGCTTCTATAATCAAGCCGCCTATTTTCTTGATTTGATGCTTTTCCTTATGCCGTGCAACAGTATCCGAATAGAAGTACCCTGTAATCATAAAGAAAACAGGAACTGCTACTCTGGTCAGTGTCGTAAAATATGCACCGACTTTTCCTGGAAACGGAACATGAATACAGACAATTAAGAAAGCGCATAATGCTTTCAAAATGTCAATATTATCCGCTCTGCTCTGCTCTGCTCTGCTCTGCTCTGCTCTGCTCTGCTCTGCTCTGCTC
>OLHA01000905.1_pt1 | contig 16764 bp, 14 predicted proteins | sample 1605961 | NCBI WGS metagenome assembly OLHA01 (sample SAMN03283288) | human gut metagenome | biome: human-associated habitat; material: feces | host: Homo sapiens | place: Peru | collected 2012
TTATAATTTTAAGTGTAATAATAATTGTCCATGAATTTGGACATTTTATTGCGGCAAAAAAAGGTGGAGTTTATATAGATGAGTTTTCTCTTGGTATGGGACCTCAACTATTAAAACATAAACCTAAAAAGAGTGAGACAACTTATTCTTTAAGAGCTTTTCCAATTGGTGGTTTTGTTTCTATGGCTGAAAAAGAAGATTCTAGTAACAAGGCTATAAAGAAAAATCAAGTACTTGAAAATAAAAGCTTTGGAAGAAAACTATTAGTATTAATAAATGGTATATTATTTAACTGTTTCTTAGCTATTTTCTTATTCTTTATAAGTGGACTTTTTTATGGCAGACCTGTTAGTGAACCAGTGATTAATAAAGTTGTTGAAGGAATGGCTGCAGAACAAGCTGGACTTGAAAGTGGAGATAAGATTCTTGAAGTTAATGGTGTTAAAATAAATACTTGGGATGATTTCTTATTAGAAGCATCTGCTAAAAAGTTAAAAGATGAATATATATTTAAAATAGAAAAAAGTAATGGAGACATTAAAGAATATAATTTAGTTCCTGAAGTACAAGAAGTTGAAGGACAAGAAGTAAAAGTATTTGGTATACAATCAAGTGGAACAACTTACTATAAAGGATTTAAAAATGCAGTAATATATGCGTTTGAAGGATTCTATACAAACTTTAAAACAATATTTAAAATATTAGGTAATTTATTTACTGGTGAAGTTCCAGTTAAGAGTCTTAGTGGACCGGTTGGAATATATTCACTTGTAGATTCTGTTAAATCTCAAGGACTTAATACAATGCTATATTTAACAGCATATTTAAGTATTAATGTAGCAATTATTAATTTAATACCTATACCAGTATTTGATGGTGGAAGAGTATTACTATTATTGATAGAAAAGATAACAAGAAAGAAATCTAGTGAAAATTTAGAAGCTATATTAAACTATATTGGTTTTGGTTTAATGATTTTATTGATGCTTTATGTTACATTTAATGATATAATAAAGCTTGTGGTGAAATAATGAAAAATAGTTATTTAGATAATAAAGTTGTATTAAAATATTGTCCTGATTACTATAGAATAATAAATGAAGAATTTAGTGAGCTTGACTATATGACTGATAAAATAATAACTATTTTTCAGTCTTATATATTTAGAATTGATATTACAGATAAAACTGATTTGAAAAAAGTTGGTATGCTAAATAAAGCAGTTGCTAGATATATTGATGACAGGGAGTTTAAGACTTTACTCACTTCTTCTTTAACATCTCTAAAAGTTTCTAAAAAGGAAACTGATGTTATTGGTGTAATAGTAAAAACTATTATAGATGAGTATAAAAAGTATATGGAAGGATTTACAAGAAATTTGTATATTCCTAGATGGATTTAAATTTTAATAAGGTGTGGTAATAAAAATGAATTATGATAAAGGCTTATACTATGAAATCTATAGCGAATTTTATAGTGTTAATAAGTTTAGAAAACTTAAGTCTATAATACATCATGGTGATAATAGACTTAATCATATAAATAGAGTCGCTAAAATGAGTTTTTTTATCTCTTCAAAAATGGGGTTGGATTATATTTCTTGTACAAGAGGTGCTCTTATGCATGATTTCTTTACTACTGATGATTTAAGTAAAACTGACAGTAGATATAAAGATTTCTTAAGAACTCATCCTAAAGAAGCACTTGCTAATGCTTCTAAGTACTTTGAAATAAATGAAGTAGAAGAAGATATAATACTTACACATATGTATCCAATTACTAGAGTTAAACCTAAATATAAAGAATCTAAGATAGTTAGTATTTGTGATAAATTAGTTAGTTTTTATGAATTTTTTAGATTTGAAGTTAAAGCTAATTTTTGTTATGCGTTATTATCTTTTTATAAATTAATTTAGACTAGTTACTAGTCTTTTTTTGTGCTACAATAGGTATGTGTCCATGTAGCTCAGTAGGATAGAGCAATCGCCTCCTAAGCGATAGGTCGTTGGTTCGATTCCAATCATGGACGCCACTTCGTAAAATAAAATACTTAAGATTAAACTTAAGTATTTTTTTATCTCTTCATATTATCATTAAATGTTTCATTTTCGAATGTCATTGTTATAGTTTCACCTGATGGTTTTTTGAATTCTATTTGTGTATCGTTTGGAAGATATCTAAGAACATTCTCTAAATATCTATCATCACCGTTTTTAATTACACTTCTATAGTTTGTCCATATTAGATTAGTTGGGTCACTTATATCACTACGACTATAACCTTTGTCAGCACAACATGCATCTATTACAGTACTCATATATGAACTTCCATAGTTATAACATTGAATAGCTCTTGGTACATTATAATTTTGTTCTCTAAGAGCATTTTGAAATAACATGCATCCATATTTTATGTTGTATTCTAAAGTACTTGCTTTTTCTTTAGTTATTGTAACTGTTTCTTCTTCATTAGTTTCAAAGTTGAATGCTGATATGTCTTCGTTATTCCAGTTCCAGCCACCTTCAATTTGTATTTGAAATAATCCAAGTCCTCCACCTGCATCAACAGTTTCAGAGTGAGCACCTCTTTCTTGAGTAGCTAGAGCTAACATTACCATTGGATCAAGTCCATATTCAGTTGCATATTTTTCAATTAAATCAAAATATTTCTCTTTAGCATTTTGATATTTTTCGCTACCAGTTAAATCTTCTGTTTCTATAGTAAATGGATTTACTTTTTCTTCTTGTACTTCTTCTACAGGTGTAGGTGGGATTGTTTCTTTTACTTCTTCTTTAATATCCACTATTGGTGGGGTTGTTACTGTGAATTCTTTATTTATATCATCTTCGATTTCGATATTTTGAGAATAACCTACTGAAGGGTTTATATCTACGTTAGTTGCAGCTTTTGTATCAGCTTTAGAAATAAAAGATAATAACATTATAGTTGATAGAGTAAGAGCTGTAACAGTTGCAGCTATAGTTTTTTTATTACTCTTTTTTCTTGTAACTGTTTTATTTTTACCTTTTATATATTCTCTATCACAAGTGTAATCGATAGTTTCTGTTTGATATCTTCTTTCTTGATGAGCTTTAGCTCTTATTCTTTCTAACTTTTGCTTATACTCAGCTGATATTTTGGCAAGTTCTGTAAGAGCATCATCATCAACATCATAGAAAGTTAAGATTATTGCATCTTTATTAATTTTTTCATCTATTTGTTTATATTCATCAGCAAATAATTTTAATAGTGAATTAAGTCTTCCAGGTTCCATTTCTATAGTACCAGTTTTATTACTATTAATATCGTGAGTATAAACACATTTTAATACATTATCATAATCATCTACTATAAATCTTATCGCATTCATTATTCTTCTCCTATATTAGATAATATGCTATCTATATAATCCCATTCATCATCATTTTCAATTTCATGTAATTTTAATTCATTATCATTTATTTCAAAAGTAGATGCATATACATCTTTATTATCATTATTTTCTGTATAGATTATATAATTCTTATTATTATCTTTATTAGTAATCATTTTGATAATAAAATATTCTTTTGTAATACCATCTTCAGTTAATTTAAATGTTAGTTTATTTTTCATATACTTCACCAATACTATTTTAACATAATGATTTTATTTTATAAAGAACAATATGTTTGATTAATTGACTTTTAAAGTGTATTTATGTAAAATGTTGTTGTGATTATTTATGATTAAAATTAATAAAAAAGATAAGCTTAATTTAATTATTATGACTGTTATATTTTGCTTGATTATAATATTTATATTAAGAAATGGTAATTTATATGGAAGTATTCTTGATTGGAATACTCAACATTCTGTTATTCCAGAATATTTTAGAAGTTTATTTTATAAAACTTTAAATATATTTCCCGATTTTGCTTTAAATTTAGGAAGTGGTCAAAATATATATAATTATAGTTATTATGGGCTTTTTAATCCTGTTATAATTATTTCATATTTTTTACCATTTATTAGTATGAAAAGTTATATTCAAATATCGAGTATATTACTTGTATATTCTAGCGTTATATTATTTTATTCTTTTCTAAGAAGAAATAAAATTAATGAGAATGTTAGTTTATTATCTAGTATTGTATTTTTAACAGCTAGTCCATTATTATTTCATTCTCATAGGCATATTATGTTTATGAATTATATGCCATTTTTAGTACTTGCATTAATTGGTGTAGATAAATATTTTGAAAAAGATAATAGTAAATTACTGTGTATTTCAACAGTATTAATTATATTAATGAGTTATTACTATAGTATACCAGCTATTATATCAATAGTTATATATGGTGTTTATAAATATATTAAACTTAATAAAAAGATAACTGTTAAATCATTCTTTAAAGATGGGTTTAGATTTTTGATTCCTATAATGATTGCGATACTTATATCTTGTGTGTTATTAGTTCCAACATTTTATGCGATATTAACAGGAAGACTACCTAATGATATACATATTAGTTTAAGTGATTTATTAGTACCTAGAATTAATGTTAAATATTTGATGTATAATGCTTATGGAATAGGTCTTACATCTATTTCATTACTTGCGTTAATTACATTTGCTTTTGATAAAAAACGTGAGAATAGATTTTTATTAATTTGTTTATCATTTCTTATTATTTTTCCAATTATTAATTATTTATTAAATGGAACCATGTATATAGATGCTAAAGTATTAATACCATTTTTACCTTTATATACTTTAGTAATATCTTATATGTTTGATAAAATAAGTACTAAAAAAATAGATTTAAGAAAGTTAATTATTGCGTCTTTAGCGGTTCTATTCTTAATATATGTGGGTAAAAGTAGTTATGGAAATTATTTCTATATTGATTTTATATTTAGTTTGATTTTAATAATTATTGCTACTAAAACAAATACTAAATATTTATTTAAAGTATTAACTATAGTTTTGCTTGTTATATATTCTTGTGCTGGTAATAGTAAAGATACATTAGTATCAAGAAAAGATATAAATTCTAGTGAAAATGTTAATCAAGAAAAATTAATAAAAAAAATACCTAAAGGGTATGATCATACGACATTATATAATTTGAAATTAGAGAATGTTAATAATATATATGGTAATTTAAATATATATACTGACTATTTATATTCATCTACTGGAAATTCTAATTATAACTTATTTATGTTTGATACATTTGAAGTACCTATGCAATCTAGAAATAGATTAATAATAAGTGCTAATAAAGATTTAATGTATTTGATGTTTTCAAACAATAGATATTTTATTGGAGATAATGTTGATATAACTGGTTATAAAGAAATAGACAAAATAGGGGATACAAAACTTTATGAAAATACTGATGTTCTTCCATTTATGTATGTAAGCTATAACTATTATAATAAAACTGATTTTAGTAAGAAGTCATTTCCATATAACAATGAAATATTATTAAATAATGTAGTTGTTAATGAAAAAACTAATAATGAGTTTAAAACTAGTATTAAAGAAACATTTATTAGACAAAGTGATATTAAATATATGGATCCTAGTATTATAAATAATGGAGACAGAATAACTGTTAAAAAAGATGATAGTAGAATGTTAATAGATGTACCAAAAGTTGCTCGTAATAAAATATTGTTTGTAAGTTTTGAGTTAGAACCTCAATCTTGTAGAGTAGGAGACTTACTAGTAAATATAAATGGTAATACTAATAAACTTACATGTAGGGAGTGGAAATACTATAATGGAAATACTACATTTAACTATGTAATATCTGGAGATACTTCTAATAAAGTAGAAGTTACATTCTTAAAAGGAATATATAAAATAGATAATCTAAAAATATATTATATGGATTATAATGATATTAAAGATATAAATAAAAAAGTTACTAAAGTAGACATTGATTCTAAAACTAAAGGGGATAAAATATATGCTTCAGTTGAAGCAGAAAAAGATGGTTACTTTGTAACAACACTACCGTATGATAAAGGATTTACTATTAAAGTTGATAATAAAAAGGTAGATTATGAAAAAGTAAATACAGCTTATGTTGGATTTAAAATATCTAAAGGAAAACATAATATAGTTATTGAATACAAAGCTCCATTTAAAACAGTAGGTTTAATAATGAGTTTTGCTGGTATTATTGTGTATATACTTTTCTATCATAAAAATCTAATTAAAAATATTAAGAAAAAATAGAAATATTTTTTCTTTTATTATGTCTATTTTTTTATAAATGTGTTAATATAATTTGTATGAAGAAATACATATTAGGAAATATTAGAAAAATTATTTATGAGAGTAATAATGGGCCATATAAAGTTGGTATTTTTAAAGTACGTGAAACTAATGATGATGAGATGAATGAGTATGTTAATAAAGTTATTGGTTTTACTGGTAATTTTGCTGAAGTTAATCCTGATGTTGATTATATATTATATGGTAGACTTGTAGATCATCCTAAATATGGAACTCAATTTGATGTTTTAAATTATGAAATAAAAGCACCAAGTGATTTGGATAGTTTGGTATTATATTTAAGTAGTGGAATGTTTAAAGGAATTGGTCTTAAAACAGCTAAACGCATTGTTGAGAGATTTGGAACAGATACAATTATAACAATTAAAGAAGCTCCTGAAGAAATCGCTACAGTTAGTGGAATGACTATAACTAAAGCAAGACGTATGCATGATAAAATATTAGAAAATGAATATAATCAAGATTTAATACTTAAATTAAATGGTTATGGATTTAGTGTACGTGAAGCTATAGATTTAATAACAATATATGGAAGTAATCTTCAAAATAAAATAGAAGAAAATATATATGATTTAGTAGAACATATTACTTTTGATAAACTAGATATTATGTTTTTAAAAGATAATGATGAAATGGATAAAAGAAGAATAGAAGCACTAATTCTTCATAATATATATACTACTTGTTATGAAACAGGAGATACGTTAGTACTTAAAGATGAGCTATTTATTAAAATGAAAAGATGCTTTAAAGGTGTATTTGCAGCAGAAGAATATCTTAAATATATAGATACCTTAGCATTAAAAGCAAAGATAGTTTTATTTAATGAGTATGTTACGTTAAGTGACTTTTATAATACTGAAAAATCTATTCTTATGGATATAAATAGAATTAATGATATTAAAAATACTATTAAGCCAGATAAAATTGATACATATATAAGTGAATATGAAAAGATAAATTCTATTACATTTAATAATGATCAAAAAGAAGCAATAAAGGGAGCAATATTAAATAATTTCTTTATAATAACTGGTGGCCCTGGTACTGGAAAGACAACTATTATTAAAGCTATTGTTATGATTTTAAAAGATATACTTGATTTGAATCATGAAGATATAGCTTTACTTGCACCAACTGGTAGAGCTAGTAAAAGAATGGCTGAGAGTGTAGGAGCACCTGCTTATACAATACATAAATTTTTAAAATGGAATAAAGAAACAGAATCTTTTTTAATAGATGAATATAATAAATATCAAGAAAAAGTAGTAATAGTAGATGAGAGTTCTATGATAGATATATTCTTATTTTCATCATTACTTAAAGGACTTAAATTAAATGTTAAATTAATATTAGTAGGGGATGCTAATCAACTTCCTTCTATAGGTCCTGGGGATTTACTTAATGATTTATTACATATTAGTACTATTAAAAATAAATATTTAAATACTATTTATAGAGTCAAAGAAGGAAGCTATATAACATACTTAGCAAATGATATTAAGAATAGAAAACATTTTGATAAGTTTCCAACTAACTATAGTGATTTTAAATTCATTGAAAGTAATGATGATGATATTAAGAAATATCTTAGTGAGATAGTTAATAAAGCAGTAGAAAGGGGTATTCATAGTGAAAACTTTCAAGTGCTTGCGCCTATGTATAAAGGACTTAATGGAATAGATAGTTTAAATAGTATGATGGCTGATATATTTAATCCTAACGCTGAAAAGTTTGTTATTGGTGATAAATACTATAGAATTAATGATAAAGTTATACAACTAGTAAATGATGTAGACAATAATGTCTATAATGGTGATATTGGATATATAAGAGATATATATTATCTTGATAAAAAGATGGTTGTCGAGATAGATTATTCTGGTAATATAGTTGAATATAAGAGTGGAGAATTTGATAAGTTTAATCTTGCTTATGCAGTTAGTATTCATAAAAGTCAAGGAAGTGAATATGCTAATGTTGTAATAATACTTGCTCGTAGTTTTAATAGAATGTTTTATAATAAATTAATATATACAGCAGTTACTCGTGCTAAGAGTTCACTGATAATACTAGGAAGTATAGATTCACTTAATAAATCAGTTCTTACTAATTATGGAGCAAATAGAAATACTTATTTAAAATACGTATAAAATTTTAGAAATAATAAATAATAATATCAAAGGAGCGTGATATTATTAAAACTTTAGGAAATATGATAGCTTTTGCTTCAGGTGTGGGTGCGTGCCTAGTTTATAAGAAATATGAAAAAGACATTATGAATTATATGCAAAAGATGTCAAAAACATTATCAGAAGGAAAATAGTTCTAAAATTGAACTATTTTTTTAATAGAAAGTGTGTTATTATTATGATGATAGGAGTGGAAAAGTATGATTGAAAAATTCAAAAAAGATGAAGATAAAAAAGTTAATACTAAAAAAGTTAATGAATTAGTTAGTACTGGTAATAAGATTTTAAAAATAATGTATATATTATTTGCGATAGTATTAATATATGTACTTGGTTTAATATTTAAAGAATGGCATATATTATCATTTATTGGTAAAATATTTTCAATAATATCTCCATTATTTATTGGGTGGTTTATTGCTTGGTTACTTAATCCTTTAGTAAAGAAACTTACTGATAAAGGGATAAAGAGAACACTTAGTGTAGTAATAGCATATTTATTATTAATAGCTGTGTTATATGCTTTATTTGCATTTACTATACCATCACTTGGTACTCAAATATCTGAAATGGTTTCATCAATTCCTAAAATGGTAGAAGATGTTAAGGGATGGATAGATAATGTATTTATTAAATTATCAAATTTAAGTTTAGAAAATTTAGATGGTATAAAAGCTTCATTCTTAGGTAAGATAGAAACATTTGCTCGTGATATTCAAACTAATATACCAGAAATGGCAATGACAGTTGTTTCATCGCTAGCTAGTGGAATAGGTAAGATAGCATTAAGTTTAATCTTAGGATTCTATATATTATTTGACTTTGATAAAGTTAGTGCTGGATTTATTAATTTATTTCCTAAAAAATCTAGAAAAGAAGTTAAATATTTAATGGAACAATTAGACGATTCATTATTCTCATTTGTAAGTGGAACTTTATGGTTATCATTATTATTATTTGTAACTTCATTAATAGGTTTCTCTATAATAGGTTTAAATGCTCCAGTTCTTGTAACAATTGTATGTGTTATTACTAACTTAATTCCATATATTGGTCCTTATATGGGTGCTGCAGTTGCAGGTGCAATTGGATTTACTCAAAGTCCATTAATAGGTATTTTAACATTAGTATTTATTGCTGTAGTTCAAACTATAGATGGAAATGTATTACAACCTTTAGTAATGAGTAAAAAGCTTAACTTAAGCCCTATAACTATTATTTTATCATTAATGATATTTGAATATTTATTTGGTATTTTTGGAATGGTAATTGCTACTCCAGTAGTTGCACTTCTTAAAATAATATATGTGTTCTTTGATGAAAAATATAATTTCTTTGGTTATAGAGATAAAGAAGAAAAAGATGAAGAATAGTTAAAACTATTCTTTTATTTTGCGTTGACTTATTCTTTTAAATGATATAGAATTAATTTTAGAATAAGAAGGTGCGTTATGAAGAAAGTGGTAATAAAAGAGTTAGATAGAACATTTTTAGGAATAGATTTAATGTTATATTCTATATATGCAGTTATTGGATATATATTAATTAGTTTTCCTGAAATAGAGATATTAGATCCTATAGAATATTCTCCAGTATTATTTTATATGTTTGGTTTATTTTCATTAATTGCATATTTTTCAAATAGAAGAATTGGAGATTATGAATATTTGTTTTTAGGATTAATAAATGTAATAATTGGCTCTTTTGTTCTTGTAAATGTATTGTATGGCAATGATGCTTTAATAATAACTTTGGCTGTCTCTGCTTATTCATTAGCAATTATATTAAATAAATCTTATCATTTATTTAATATGTTTAAAAATAAAGATATTAATTTTTATCCTAAAACTATAACAGTTATTTTATTAGTATTTATAGGATTTTTAACTATTTCACCATTGTTTGCTAAGTATGCTGCTGCTAATATGATTCTTGGATATTATTTTATGTCTTTTGGACTTATTAACTTACTTGAAGTTTTAACTACTTTAATAATTAGAAATCCAAAATTAGATAAAGCTTTATCTTCTTTAGTTGGTTTAGAACCTAAGAAAAAGAATAAAAAGAAAGTAGTTTTAAAAGAGATAAAAAAGAAAAAAATAAATAAGAGTACTAAAGATTAATTCTTTAGTATTTTTTTATTTAATATTCATATAAATTAATGAGGTGAAAGAAATGGATATAATAAAAGTTTCAAGCAAAAGTATTTCTCAAAAAGTTGCTGGAAGTATTGCTAACTCTTTTAGAGAGGGGTGCAGTGAAGTGGAAATACAAACTGTAGGAGCAGGAGCAGTAAATCAAGCTATTAAGGCTATTTCTATTGCTAGAGGTTTTGTTGCACCACTTGGTATGAATTTAATATGTACTCCAGCATTTTATGATGTTATTATAGATGGTAAAGAGAAGACTGCTATTAAACTTTTAGTACAAAATAAGTAAGCAACTAAGTTGCTTTTTTTATGTATTTCTTTTATACTTTAGTTGTGATTATTATGAAAGAAATAGAGAAGTTTTTTAAAGATAATAAAATAGTATTAGTATCGTTATTTGCTATATTTATTGTTACTTATGGATTTGCTGGAACAAATTCTATTATTAATATTGATGGTATAAATGATTATGTTATTCTTAATAAATTATCTGATTATAAATTATATTTATCTGTTGGTAGATGGGCTTGGGCAATTATAGGTTATATTTTTAATTATTATCCAGTACCATTTTTAGCTTTAATAATGAATGGTATATTGTTTTCTATAGGTGGTGCATTACTTGGTAAAATATTTAATATTAAGAGGGAAGTTTATGTTATATTAGTTAGTACTATTATGATGGCTTTTCCAACTAATGTAATAGCTTATACATATTTACCATGGCAGTTTTCTATAGGCATTGGGTATTTATTATCTATAGTATCTGTTTATATACTTAAATATTCTAATAATAAATTTAAATTATTGTTGTCTTCTTTATTAATTGGTTTTTGTACATCTATATATCAGTCTTTTTTACCATTAATAATGGTACTTTGTATAGGATGCTTAATTATTAATTTTGATAATAGTAAAAAGTTATATAAGGAATTTCTTAAATATATAGTATATGGCTTTATTGGTGTTGTTGTTTATATAGTCGGTGTTAAATTATCTACGCTTTTATTTAATGTTGAAATGAATAGTTATCAAAATGCTAATCAAATGTTTAGTATAAATTATAATATTAGTTTAATTAAAAAGAATCTTTCGACTTTGCTAGATACATCTTTTGGAGTAATGTTTCCTGAAAGTATACATTTAATGTTAAAAATTGTTATGTTTTTTGGAGTATTGGTTTCTTTATTTAAATATAATGTTAAGAATATGTTTTTATATTTAGTGCTTGTTGTTTTACTTTTAATTTCACCTAAAATATTTTGTTTTATAAAGCCTTATCAGTTTTATCATATTATTACTTTAATGGCTTATTCTATGTTTTATGTGGTTGGAGTAACTCTTCTTTTAAATAATTTTAATGTTATAAGAAATAATAAATTTAGAAAGTATTTTAGTAATTTTATGATAGTTATTTTAGTTATTATTACTTTTGGAATGATAGTGAGTGCTAATAAATCGTTTGTTATGGCTAGACAATCAACTGAAGCAAGTTTTCAATATTTAAATAGACTTCAAATGAGAATAGAAGAGTTAGATGGTTATAGTGATTTAGAATTTCCTAAAAAATATTATTTGTATAGGGATGATCCTAATAAGACGTTTTTCTTAAATAAATTTTCTAATAAAACTTTTTTGGAAGAACAAGGAGTTAATTGGACATTCTTAAGTTTTAATGGGGATACTATCGTTGCTTTTAATTTGCTTGGTGTTGATGTAGTTGAAGCTAAAGTAAGTGAAGAAGATAAAAAAGAAATATTAAAGTTACTCAAGGATGCTAAAGAATATCCAGATAAGAGTGGAATATTTATATATAAAGATATAGTTGTTATTAAAATGGAGTTATAACTTCGTTTAGATTAATATCATATTTATCTATTGGCAATTTTTTGATAATTGTTTCTTTGTATGATAAACCAATAGTATAAATATTTTTATTTGATAAAAACTTATCATAATATCCTTTACCATAACCAAGCCTGTAATTTTCTTTATCAAAACATAATCCTGGTACTATGCAAATAGAATTATCAAAGTTAGTAACTTTATTTGTAGTAATAGGTTCTAAAATATTAAATGATCCTTTTGATAAGTCATTAAAAGAATCTATGTAGTAAAAATTCATTTCGTTACCATTAACTTTTGGCACAGCTACTTTTTTCTTACCTAAAAAATACTTAATAATATTTAAAGTATCTACTTCATTATTAAAAGATACATATATTAAAATAGTATCTGCTTTTTTGACTTTTTCTAAACTAATTACTTTATTAAAAATAATTTCATTTTGAATATTTCTATCTTTTATATTATTTCTAATATCTTTATAAATTTTTCTTAATTCATTTTTATTCATAATATAATTGTATCATATTTTATCTGTAAATATATTTTAAAAATATAGAAATAGATTATTAAATAGTGTATAATATTTTAATAGATGGAGGTATCGATAATGATATATACAACTATATTGAAAATAGCAGCTAAGATACTAGATATTGCTGTTGTGTGGTTCATGTTTTATGAATTATTAAAGTATTCTAGAAATAATTTTAAGTTAACATTAATATTTAAGGGAGTAATAATAATAGTATTATTAAAGTTCTTGAGTGACTTTTTAAATTTAAATACTGTTGGTATTATACTTGAATATGTAATTTCTTGGGGACCTTTAGCGTTGATTATAATATTTCAACCAGAAATTAGAAATGCTCTTGAAAGTATTGGTAGAAGTCAATTACTTGGTAGACATAAGACATTAACAGTAGATGAAAGAGAAAAAATGGTTTATGAAATAGTTAATGCTTTAGATTATTTAAAGAAAAATAAAATTGGAGCATTAATGGTTATAGAAAGAGATTATAGTTTAGCTCAATATATAGAACCAGCTACTAAGTTATATGCTGATATTACAAGTGAGTTATTAATATCTATATTTTGGAAGAATAATCCACTTCATGATGGTGGTGTTATTATTCAAGGTGATAAGATTACTTGTGCTGGAAGCGTATTCCCAACAAGTTCAAACCCTAATATTTCTAAGAGACTAGGTACTCGTCATAGAGCAGCTCTTGGAATAAGTGAGATTTCAGATTGTATTTCAGTAATAGTTAGTGAAGAGACTGGTAGAATATCAATCGCTATTCAAAGTGATTTACATTATAATTTATCATTAGATGATGCTAGAATGTTACTATTAGAAGAGTTACAACCAAAGAAAGAAACATTCTATGAAGCTGATACTATAGAAAGCGAAGGTGATGAAGATGAAAAAAATGCTTAAGAAAATAGGTAAGTTCTTCGCTAGATTATTTAAGATGTTATATAAAGTAATTGATGTTTTACTTGTAACACCAATATCTAAGGCAGTATATTTTATAGGTGATAAATTCAGTAATAAAAATGGAAACTTAGATAAATTTTTAAATAAACCTAATACATTAATATATGTTTCATTGATTTGTGCGTTTGCTGCTTTCTTTGCAGTAGATAGAAAGGTTATTAATTTAGTTGAAACTGAAGCTATAGTTTTATCTAATCAACCTGTAGTTGCTGAATATAATGAAGAAGCATATGTAGTTGAGGGAATACCTGAAACTGCTGATATAGTGCTTATGGGTAGAAAGAGTGATTTATACTTAGCAGAACAATTAGGTGATCATAAATTAACACTTGATTTAACTGGTTTATCTGCTGGTACTCATAAAGTTAATATTAAATATAATAATCCAATTAAATCATTAGATTATAAAGTAGACCCATCAAGGGCTACAATAGTTATATATCCTAAAGTTAGTGCTTCTCGTACAGTTACTACTGATATATTAAATAAAGATAAATTAGGAAGTACACTTGTAATAAGCTCTATTAAACTTGATAGAGATGAAGTAATTATTAAATCATATAAAGAAAAATTAGAGAAGGTTGCAAGTGTTAAAGCGTTAGTTGATGTTAATGCATTAAATGCTAATAGTGCTGGTACATATACTTTAGAAAACGTTAAATTAATTGCTTATGATGAAAAAGGTACAGAAATTAAAGATATAGAAATAGTTCCAGGTACAATAACTGCTACTGTTGTAATATCAAGTCCAAGTAAGACTGTTCCGGTTAAAGTTGTTCCAGTTGGAGAAGTTGCTAGTGGTAGTGCTATTAGTTCAATAACTTCAAATGTAACTACTGTAACATTATATGGAGAAGAAGATGTACTTAAAGATATAAGTGAAATAGAAGTAGAAATAGATGTAAATGGTCTAAGCAAAGATAAGACATTCCAAGAAACAATAGTTAAACCTACAGGTGTTAGATCAATGTCTGATACAGCAGTAACTATTAAAGTTAAAATGGAAGGTGAGACATCTAAAGAGTTTAAAGATATACCAATAGTATTTGAACATTTAGATACAACTAAATATAAACCACTTGCTAAGAATGCTAGTGATACTAAAGTAAATGTAGTTGTTAAAGGCGTTAAATCAGTACTTGATAAATTAGATTCTAAAGATATAAAAGCTTACGTTGACTTATCAGATTTAGAGCCAGGTACATATGAAGTTCCAGTAATGGTAACAGGAAGTGATTTAAAACTTACATATTCGTCTAGAACTACTAAGATAGAAGTAATAATAGCTAAAAAGTAAAGAGCAATCTTTACTTTTTTAATTGTAATAAAAAATTAGTATGATATAATTAAAATAGGTGAATGATGTGAAAAATAGAAAAGGTTTTACATTAGTAGAGTTACTAGCAGTAATAGCAATTTTAGCTATACTAGTAATTATAGCGTTACCTAATGTAATAAGTATGTATAATAACGCTAGAAAGAATAGTTTCTTAACTGAAGCCAAGTCAGTGTTTAGCGAATCAACTAATAAATTTATGAGCGATGAGATAAGTAATCCTAGTAACTCTACTCATGTTTATTGTAGAAGTAATACTGATTCATTAAATCCATTAGATTTATCAGGGAGAAAAATTAATTACTACATAAAGAGTGATAGTAATGGAAATGCAAGTATAGTGGTTATATGGGATGACACAAGATATGTTGCTAGAAAGGGAACAAAGTTAGAAGCCACTGCTTTAGATGATGCATTAGATGTAACTGACGATATTAAAAATGCTACATGTGATACAATACTTGAAGTCGTTGGTTTTGAAAAAAAGATTGATTATAATAAAATAAAATTAACTTTAGGAAATACTGAAACTCAAGTGTTAACTATGACTCTTGATACTTCTGGTCAAGATGTTGGTGAAGTAAAATATAAAATATATATGAAAAGTCCTAGTAAGACTGTAGAATTGTCTTCTAATGATTATTCTAATAACTATTATTTAGAATATAATGATTTTGATCGTATGGATAGTTATACTGGGTTTGAAGTTACTGCTATAATAAAAGGTAAAGAAATATCTAAAAAATTCATTGGTCCTGGATGTTTTGTAGCGGGAACTAAGGTTAAAACTGAGAATGGATTTAAGAATATTGAAGCCATCAAGGTCGGAGAAAAAGTATATTCATATAATTTAGATACAAATAAATTAGAATTGAAGAATGTTACTAATAGTATAATAAGTCAAACTCTTGAAACTTATTTTATTACAATAGGAAATAATACCTTTGAAGTAACACCAAGACATGAGTTATATATTATTGATAAAGGTTGGACGAGAACGTTTGATGTTAAAACTGGAGATAGAATGTTAGATGCAAATGGTAATGAAACTACTATTAGTAAAATAGAGAAGAAGAAATATGTTAATCCAATAAAAACTTATAATTTAACAGTAGAAGGTAATAGTAATTATTTTGTTACAGATATACAAGTTTTAGTACATAATGTTGGTTCTGGTACATGGTATTATAATGATACTGAACTTTTACAATAGATTTCATTAAAAGTCTCAAATGAGACTTTTTTTTGTTTATGGTTTTATGTTATACTTTCAATATAAAATAGAGGTGTGTATTAAATGAAAAAGAATGGTTTTACATTAATAGAGTTACTTGTTGTAATTGCTATAATTGCAATTTTAACGTTAATAGCTGTTCCTGCAGTTTTAGAAATATATAATGAAAATGCTATTAAAGCAATGCATGTACAAGAAAATGAAGTGAAGGAAG
>OLHA01000907.1_pt1 | contig 16750 bp, 14 predicted proteins | sample 1605961 | NCBI WGS metagenome assembly OLHA01 (sample SAMN03283288) | human gut metagenome | biome: human-associated habitat; material: feces | host: Homo sapiens | place: Peru | collected 2012
GCGGCATGAGCTAAATCCGACCGGTCAAAACCGACACGGGTTCAAGTCCCGTCAGTCTATAAAGCTGCGCCGGTTTATCAAGACTTACACTGCAAACAGGCTTCGCCGCCCGACGTGCCTTTCCGCCTTCGGGCAAGCAAAGTCAGGACTGAAGCCTTGTTTTCAGTCGGCTTGCTTTTTTGCCAACCTGTCCGTCCTTCGTTCTTTTTCCCGTTTCCTCAAAAAAGCTGCTGTTTTTCTTTTCGGTCAACCGAAGAATTTTCCGTACATTTTTCCGCGGTTCACCTTGCGTTTTACCGTAAAAAGAAAACCGACGCCGAAACGCCGGTTTTTTCTTTTTTGCATCAAGAGCAAAAATACCGAATTATTCACCTGCGGGAGCTTCCGTTGTAGTCTCGGTGGTTGTTTCACCCCCACCGAACTTAAAACCGAGTTTTTCCGCAAGCTTTTTAAGAGCCTCAAAAAGAGACATAAGGAATGTAAGCAGTGCCGTGAAGTCAAAGCTGGGCATAAGATTCACCTCTTTACTGTCATTAAAATGCGCAGACATTACACCGTCGGCATCACCCGATCGGGATGAGCTAAGCTGTTTGCCGTAGGGAATTATTTACCTTCGGTGTTTTCTTTTGTATCTTCGGTAGCGGCTGTGGGATTGATCATTCCGCCGAGATCGAAATCAAATCCGAGGAACTTTGAAAGGGCGTTGAAGAGATCGACAAAGAATTCGATAAAAGCCTTGAATGCATCATTCATATTTTTTCACCTCTTTATATTTGTTTTTTGCATCGGAAAAACAGCATTATTCCGACGCGGCTTCCGTTGTCGTGGTTGAAACAAGTTCATCCCAGTTCGGATTGTAATCGGGGCTGTCGGGGAAAAGCTTTAAACCGAGAGCGGCGAAAAAATTTGATATAAGTCCGAGAAGCTGACTGAATATTTTTTTCCAATCGTCAAGACTCCAAGAAAAATCTATTTTCATAATAAGCACCTCTTTATGAAATCACTTTTTTACTTTTTTCGCGGCGAAAACTGCCGCGGAGAATGTCAGTTTTTGGGATAATCTTTTTTCTCATCTTCATTGGGGAGAATGAGAATGCCGAGCCACGCAAGTATCTTTTTAAGAGTGGCAAATATCTTTTCGAAAATCTCGGTAAGCTTCTCCATCGTTATGTCCTTGATTGCGGGATCGGTTGATGTTTCGTAGGTCACTTAAGACACCCCCTTTGATATTATAAGATCAGTTTTATGATATCACATAAAAAAATGAAGCACAACAGTTATTTTTAACAAAGCGGCGGCGGATTTTAAAGTTTACAGTTTATTCATATTTGCACAATCTTTAAATAGTTTTTACCAAATCATTTTGCAGATTATCGCACTGTTCTTTACATTTCGCACAATTGCGGATTCGTGAACATTTTTTAAACTCGAAATGTAAAAAACAAATTCCGTCGGCTCCTCACGCTGACTGGTAACGACCCCGTGTCGGTTTTGACAGCCTTTGCTTCCTTTCGGGCGAAAAAATAACGGCTCAACGCCGTTATTTTTTTAGCATGCTATATTATTTTTTTGATCCGCTTTATTGATCGAATCAGCCTTCTGCTTTGCCGTCGCCGCCTTCGCCGCCGTTGTTTCCGTCATCTTTTTTCTTAATTATGCCGAGAGCTTCGAGGATAGCCGTGATAGCAGCAAAGAACTGCTTGATTATCTCAAGGATGCCGTTCGCGTCGGGACTGTTTATACCCAGGGTATTCATTCTTTTCACCTCCGTAGACAATTTCGCATTATTATGCAATAACATAATAACACACCGTCAAAAAAAATACAACCGTCAAAATAAAAGTATTCGAAAATTTAAAGAGCAACAATATTTATGACAAATTCCCGACACAATTCGCGAAAAAAGAGAACGGCGCCCGGTCGGCGCATGCCGAAGCCGCGCAGACGGAACGCCGAAAAAACAATATCAGAATTTTCCGCCGCCGCCGGAGTGTGACGCGCCGGAGGAGCTTGTGTGATCGCCCGAGGAATCGGAGCTTTCGTTTTTCGGAATCGCGGTTCGCGAAACCTGTTTTCTGACGAAATACTCGTTTGACGTCGTCACCCTCATGCTGCCCGGTTTTTCGTAATTTCCCGCCGACGTCCGGATGCGGTTTGTTTTCATGGTTTTTTTGAACATGCTTACCACGAAAAACGCAATAACCATAGCGACGGCAACCGCGATAAGCTCACGCTTAAGAATAACGGATGCCGGATAAGGAACCTTGCCCGTTCCGCCGTTGGCGATATCGTCGGCATACCAACCGAGACGCTCGTCTGCCATTTCGAGGAATTTCATTTCGGCGTCGTAATACCTGCCCGCCGACAAAAGCGGCTTAAGCTCCTTAAAAATGGGGCCGTTGTCAAAATTAAGCACATATTTTGAGTTAAACACGTTCCTGCCCACCGAGCCTCTGCCCGAAATGTGCACATCGCGGTTTCCCTCGCCTCCGGCAAGGCACAGCATAAGAATAACGCCGTCGCGGTCAACACCGTAGCCGTAGCCGTTGTAATCGAAAAAGTCGTCGGTGTAGTCAACGGCTTTTTTTCCGTTCATTGAAAGCGTCGTAAGAATTACAACATCGAACTTATACTTTGTTCTGATCGCCGTTATTTTTTCAAAGAGAGCCGCCTCCTCGCTGTCGGTAAACGCATCGGCATTGTCTACGACATAGTTTGACTGTGTAAACTCGATAACGCTGCCGCCGTCAACACCAGCGGGATCGCTGTTTTCATATTCGCCTGCCGTGCCCGCAACCTCGGGTGCGGCAAAGGCGGGAACACTCATTACAAGCACAACGGCAAAAGCCGCAAGCAAAGAAATAATACGTTTCATACCGTCGTCCTCCCGTTAACGAAATACAAAATACTGCAGTATCGCCGTGATGCCTGCCGTGATACCCGCAAACATAAGCGCTATTTTTTTCTTGTCGACGGGCAGCGTACCTGAGACGCGTCCTGTCTGACCGTTTACGGCATAAAGATATTTTTTGCCTTCGTAGGCAGCGTTAAGAAGCCACACTGGAAGCATGGCATACTTGTATGTGCTGTTGTACGGTTTAATGAACGAGCTGCGCGGAACTACACTGTCATACCCCTTTACGGTGCGCGCGAACGCCGCCTCGGTCGAGTTTTTAATACGCTTTTCGGCACGAGGGAAAGCCTCGCTGCTCTCAACGTCGTATTTGTCCGCCATAAAGCCCGCCAGAAACGCGGGGTCAAAGGCTTTCATGTCGTTGTAATCAAACGGCTCGATGCCGTCCATATAGTCATCGGGCATGGATTTAGACGCGTCTACGGGAATACCGGCGTAGCCTATGGTGCCGCCGCGAGTGACGTTGTAATAGCTTGTTTCGGTGTAGTTATAATCCTTGTCGCTCCACCTTCTGACGCGTGTAGCCTCAAATTCAAGATTTGCGTTTACGTCGGCGTCAAAAATCCAAAACGGAACGTAAACTCCCTTCATCTCGCTTATTTTGTGCTCGGTAATAAATTTTGACGGGAGAAAAACTTTTTTTCTGCAAAAGCTTTTAAGCGCATTGCCTGCCTGTCTGCCGTCAAGCTTGAACGGAATAACACAGTTCGGCTTGTTAAGCCCCGACACTTTTCCGGTCATAATTACGGGCGAGTCGCAATAGGGGCATTTACTCGCGACTGTGTTAACATCGGTTGTTATCTGCGCCCCGCACGACTGGCAGGAATATACACTCATTTCGCCGAGCGTTCCGTTTGATTCGGTCGTCCAGCCGTACTGCTCCGCCTCCGCCGCGCTCACGTCGGGCGATTTTTCGTTTTGTGCCTTTGCTTCGGCTTCGGTTTTCTGCGACGCGAGCTGCTCCTGCGTAAAAACCGAATCGCAAAATTCGCATTTGAAGCTCTGCGCTGCCGTGTCAAACTTTATGTGTCCGCCGCAGTTCGGGCATTTATACTCAAGTAAGCCTGCCATATACTGACTCCTTCTTATGAATTTTTAAGCACGGATACGCAATGCGCGAAAAAACATCCCTTCGCGCGCCGCGCATCCGTTCCGTTTTCAGTGAGCGTCCGCCTCGTTGAACGGATCGCCGCAGTTGGGACAGAACTTGGGAGGATTTGAAGGATCCTCCGGCGTCCATCCGCACTTGTCGCACTTAAAGGTCTTGGGAGCGGCGGGAGCGGGGGAACCGCAGTTTGAGCAGAATTTTCCGCTGTTTACCGCACCGCAGGCGCACGTCCATCCGCTCGCCGCGGTAGCCGGAGCGGGCTGAGGCTTTCCGCAGTTCATGCAGAATTTTCCCGTGTTTACGGCTCCGCATTCACACTTCCATCCGTCGGCGGGAGAAGCGCTCTGCTGCGGAGGAACGGGCTGCTGCGCGGGCTGACCGCCGTAGCCCTGCGGAGCGCCGTAGCCCTGCGGAGCGCCGTAGCCCTGAGCGGCGCCGTATTGCGGCTGATAATTGCCGTACTGCTGCTGCCCCTGCTGATAGAGGTTGGCTGCCGCATTGCCGCCCATGTTCTGCGCAAGCCCCATGCCCATGAAGCCCATCATTGCGCCGTTGGGGTTCTTTGCGGCGTCCTGCATGGCGGAAGCCGTCGCGCCCGCCATAAGTCCCGCGCCGAGACGGGGATCGCGCAGAGCGCCCGCGCGCTGCATCTCCTTGAGCGTCGCCACGTCGTCTTCATTGGCGGTCATCGAAGCCACGGCAAAGGACGCAACCTTTATGCCGCGAAGCTCCGCCCATTTCGCCGAGAGAATTTCGTTGAGAGAATCGGCGATTTCGTTCGTGTGATTCATAAGCGCCGAATAACGGATGCCCAGCTCGCTTATTTTGCCGAATGCCGGCTGAAGCGCATTGAGCAGCTCCACCTTAAGCTGGCTGTCGATTTCGGTGCGCGAATATGTTTCGGACACATTTCCGCAAACGTTCGTGTAGAACAGCATCGGGTTAACGATTTTATATGAGTATTCACCGTTGCAGCGAATGCCGATATCCATGTCAAGACCTATGTTTTTATCGACGACTCTGAACGGGATAGGATTCTGCGTACCGTACTTGTTGCCCATTATTTCCTTTGTGTTGAAATAATAGACACGCTGATCCTTAGGCGGTTCGCCGCCGAAGGTAAAACGCTTGCCGAGAGTGGCAAAGCACTTTTTGATGTTTTCGCCGTTGAAGCCGCCGTACATGATTGTCGGCTCCGTGGACGAATCGTATACAAATTCGCCCGGCTCGTTGCAAAGCTCCACGACCTTGCCCTGCTCGACTATCATCATGCACTGACCGTCGGCAACGGCAATTATCGACCCGTTTGAAATTATGTTGTCGGAGCCTCTTTTGTTAGAGCTTCTGCCTCCGGTTCTTTTGACTCCTTTTTCGACAAGAATATCTTTATCTATTGCTTCACAGTAAAAATATTCGCGCCACGAATCGGCAAGAACGCCGCCGAGAGCGCCCGCGCCGGCTTTAATAAGTCCCATAGTGATCTCTCCTTTTTCAGATATGACGCCGCAAACACGTCGGATATTCATTTCAAAACAGAAAGCTGCGGCTGACATTTTTAAAAAACGGGCGGCACATTACGAGACGTACCGCCCGGTAAATTATATTTTACAATACGTTTTGAACAAAATCAATAGTTATTGCCGTATTTCAGCGGATCGAGCGAAACCGCCATGCGGAGCGTGAGACGCGCGTCGGCAACCGTTATTCCGTCCTTGCCGTCAACGTCCGCAACGAACGCCTTGATGCCGGCGAGAACATCGAGCTTAACCGCAGCACGGAGCACAAGTCTTGCGTCCGCAACCGATACGGCGCTGCCCTTGCCTTCTTCGCTGACGTTGCCGAGAAGCAGCATCGGCTTCGGTGTGTTCTTTTCCGTTACGGTGAGCGTCGCCTCGTTCGATGTTACGGTGCCGGCGGAGTTGGACACCTCACATCTGAAGACTGCGCCGTTGTCTGCAAGAGCGGCGGCAAATGTGTATGCCGCACCTGTTGCGCCGTCTATCGCAGTGCCGTTTTTATACCAACGGTAAGTGATTCCGTCGCCTGTCGCCGTAACCGCGAAGGTCACGTTTTCACCCTCGGTAACGGCAGCGCTTGCGGGCTGCTTTGTTATTACGGGAGCCGACGGAGCTTCATTTCCCGTTACATAGAGGAATACTTCGTTCGTTTCAACCGTGCCTGCCGCATTGGAAATTACGCACTTGAATTTCATTTTGCCGCTATAACTAAGCTTCGTCTTCTTAAACGTAAGCTCGGCTCCCGTCAAGCCGGTAAAATCAACTGCGATTGTTCCCGAGGGAATTAACCACGGTCTCCAGTAGGAGCCGTTCTCGCTTGTTGCTATATACCACTGATATTTAAGGTTTTCACCCGTTGCTTTTACCGAGAATTTTGCCGGAGTGTTCTCTGTAACGGTCGCATTCACGGGCTGCGTCATAATCACGGGAAGAACAGGCTTTTCACCTACGGTAAAGCTGATTCTTGCACGGAAATATCTATTCTCGGGGGTGTTGCCGTAATTGGAATAGGTTGCGGGGCTGCCGTTGAACACAGCCTTGGTGTTTGCGGAGAATCTGTAACCGTCCTTCTGCTTGAAGAAAACCTCGCATTCGTATTTGTGTCCCTTTTCAAACTTGTCGGTCTTGTCGAGCGGCTTGGTGCTTCCGTCGGTGATATCCGACCATGAAACTCTCGGTGAATCACCCAACAGATACTTGTCTATCACATAACCTGCGTCGGAGGGAACGGAGAAATTGATGTCGCCGCATACTCCGTCGTCGAAGGGAAGCTGCGAAAGCGTTGTTTCAACGGTTTTGATTTCCTCTTTCAGCTTGAGTTTGACTCTGTTGCTTGTTTTGGTTTTTCCGCCGGCGACGTTGTCCTTCACGTAGCAGAAAAATCCCATTTGATGAATGTCATCCAACGTAAGATTTTTAACCGTAAGAGTGTTTCCGTTAACCGTGATGTTGCCGGAGGAGGTAACGGCAACATCGCCCGGTGCGCCCTGTGCATTGAACCGCCGCCACTCGTATGTAAGATATTCGTTATTAAATGAGCCGACGGCTTTTACGGTGAATGTTGCGCTGTCGCCCGGCTCGACCCAGACATCCTTCGGCTGAGAAATTATTGCGGGCGTGTCGCCGTAATAGGTGTAATTTGCATAATTCGATTTTGCCGTGCCGTTTTCATTTGAAACCTTGCAGTAGATCTCAATCGGTGTATCTGTGCAGTCAATAAGAACAAGCCTGTTCGTCGTTGCTCCGGAAACACGTCCGTCGCCGGTATCATAGAACTTATTTCCCGCTCCGTTTTCATCATCATAATACCACTGATACGAAAGGTCGCCGCCCTTTGCCTTAACCTCGAACACGGCTTCGCTCATATAGCCGACCGTTACATCGTCGGGATGCTTTGTTATTTCCGGCTCACCGAGAACAACCTTGTATCTGACGGAATTATCCAATTTCGGCAGATTGTTAACTTTTTCGTAGTCGGAGTATGCCCTCGGATCGGTCATTGCGTATCCGAGTGTTTCCGCCGTGCAGATAAAGAACGTTGCAATGAGGTTTTCGCCTTTAATCATTTTCGCATCATTTACCGCAAGAAGACCGCGATTGCCAACGTCTAAAACCGTTACGGACTCGGTGCCGGGTACAAGGGAAGTTATTACGGGTACGGTTTTACCGCCTGTTCTGTAAAAATCCATACGGTGCCATTTGAAAACGACGTGACCGCCGTTAACCTGGTCTTCAAGCGCACCGGTGCGTTCGTTATTTCCGGAAACCTCTGCGTAAATCACAGCCGATTTTCCGGCGCCGATTTCAAATACTCCGTTGGTACCGAATTCATTACCGTTTATATCATACAGCTTTACCGAAAGATCTTCGGCAGAGCCGATAGAGTATTTGAAATGAGAAACGACGAAATTTTTGTCCGCATTGTTTTGCGTGAAAGTAAAAGGAATCTTAACGGAGTTTTCTTTTAATCCGATATGTGTAAAGCCGGGCTTCGGAACAATGCGAATATACAGCTCTGTTTTCGAATCTATCTCGTCGTATTTCGATATCGGCGTACCGCCCGTTTTATGCCAGTCAAGGTAGCCGACAAAGCCTGTGCCTTCAAAAGACTCCGCAACACGTCCGCCCTTGAAGATTGTCGGGAAGTTATTGCGTATATCGGAGACATCAATGGTTTTAAGGCTGCCTATTGTTTTTTTGTCAACGCTTGACCATGCGGGAGCCTTTATGTCATCGGATGTTACGACATCTCCGCCATCGGGATATTTTACGGGTTTTTGATATTTAAAGCCGTTTTTATTGACAACGGGATTGCCGACGTCGGTCTGCAGGAAAATGCTTGCATACGGCTTTCCGGCAGCACGGCGGCGTACGGTCAAGGGTTCCTTCGAACATATTGCCTTGCCTGCTCCGGCGTTTGACTCAATAAAAATCCTGATACTGCCTTCCGTCGAGATGTTAACGGGGACAACAATGTTAACGGGGGGATTGTTACTCCGGTTTTGCGTTTCCTGACCGTAAATAGACAGATTATTATTTGCTTCTGTGCTTTCTGCCCTGATATCAATATTAAGGTTTGCGTCATTTCCGACATGAAGTGTTCCTATGGTATAAATTCCCACAATCTTGTCAAGAAGTTTCGCCTTGGTGCTTACAAATATGTTAACATTTCCTCTCAAAATATGAACGTCATAAGCGTGAATGCCCTCGATATATTTATTTTTGGAGGATTCTTTGGGGTTACCGGCTCTGACGGTAAGAGTATCGTTTTGTCCTGCTCCTTCAAGGACAAGGCTGCCCAGTCCCGTTTTAGTTATTTCGTTGATAATACCGTAGTATTTATCATCGGCTTCCGTCGATTCTGCCGTTACGGTATTATTGCCCTTGAATTTGATTTTCACCTTTGCCGTGGGGTTCTTGCCTGCGGCAAAATTATATTCTTCATCGGGGTAAATACTTATCGCTCCGCCTTTATAGTTGTTGAGAACTATAACATACATATCCGTTTCCGTTTCATAATAGAAATTCTCAACGCCCTCGATACCTTGATAATTGACAGCGGTTACCCAGGAGCTGTCGCCGAATTTAACCTGCGGAGAATTTTGTTGATATTGGTCGGCAAATACCGTCAGAGGCATTACCGAGAGGAGCATGAGCACCGTCAAAATAATGCTGATTGATTTTTTTAATTTCATTGCTTTTCCTCCTAATTGCAGAAATTAACATGGCGGCGTCGTTTTTTTGTCGACTGCCGCCGTGCCGTGTTACTTTTTAAGCGGTGTGCCGCAGCCGGGGCAGAATGCCGCTCCTGTCGAGTTTTGCGTGCCGCAGTTCGGGCAGAACGGAAGAACGCCGCCTGCCTGCTGAACGGGCTGCTGCGCATATCCCTGCTGCTGCCCGCCGAAGCCCTGCATCGGCTGCTGATTAAAGCCCTGCTGATTGAAGCCGCCCTGCATCGGCTGCTGATTGAAGCCCTGCTGGCCGAAGCCGCCCTGCATCGGCTGCTGATTGAAGCCCTGCTGATTGAAGCCGCCCTGCATCGGCTGCTGATTGAAGCCCTGCTGATTGAAACCGCCCTGCACCGGCTGCTGATTATAGCCCTGTGCGGGAGCCGCGCCGCCCTTCATCATCTGAAGAATGCCCGCGATTTCGGTGCATTTTGAAAACGCGTCCATCTGACCGGCGGGAGTGGCGCAGTTCGTTGCGACGTCGAAAGATATCTCCCTCTTTATGTAGGGGTGGTTTACCTTGATGTGAAGCTCGATATCCTCAAGCTCGCAGGGAGTGTTTGAGGACACGGACTGACGGCGGAAATACTGCTGAAGATTCTGCGGAAGCTGAACCGCACCGCCGTTCATACCGCCCATATTCATACGGAAGCCGGCGTTACGGTTAAGGGGCTGACCGCCGTTATTCTGACGGTCGTCGTAATTGTCGTATTTATCGGGAATGCCGTCGCCGTCGGAATCGGACAGCGTGCGGTAATCCTCCTCGAACCAGAAATCAAGAAGCTGCGAAAAAGTAAACACTTCGGGGTTATTTTCCGCATAATCTCTGCCGATATTGAAGCAGAACGCGCCCATTCTCGTGTCGATAAGCATTTCACCGTTAAGACCTATCGCCTGCGTTGCGGAAAACTGCGCAAACCTCTGTCTGTTTTGCTCGCGCGCCTCAAGATGAGCCTTGACGTCGGCAAGCGAGCGCTTGTCCCAATCGGACGAGAGAGAGCTTAATTTTTTCTTGCAGTCGGAGCACAAATAACCGTCCGCCAGCTTCTGACGCGTTAAAACATTAACCTTTTCTCCGCAAAGGTCACAAAATTTTTTTTCGAATAAAGCCATAAACAACACCCTTCCCAGTGGTAATTTAAGGAGACTTCCCCTTTTACATTTTGATTGTATCATTTTCGGTCACAAAAAAAATGGCCCGAAAGAGCCATTTTAATTAAGAATATGAAAAGAAAAAATACACGCGTTATTAAAACACGGGTAAATAACATGAATGTGTCAATTTGCAATGTCCGAAATTACGGCGGCATGACATAGGGTCGGTGCTCCTGCACCGAACGCGAGCGACAGCATAAAACCGCGCAAAGAACGCATGCCGGCGAACCGGCGCTGCATGTGTGCAATAATTACACCGTGTAATTTTTTCGACAATATCATGTTTTTACGCCGTCCGCCCGAACATCGAATATGCAAACGCAGCCTCCCGATACGGCAAAAAATCGGCGGCAACGGCAATTCCGATTGTTAAATTCCGAACGGATCGGCTTTGCGTTAAAGCGCAAACGCCTGCTTCACGCCGTTTTGCGTCAAAAGACATCCCATAATTTCATCGGCGTCGGCATTTTTACCGAGCATAATATTGAGGTGAACGGTAAGCAGCGCGTTGTCTTCCGTTGCTTCGACCGATGAATCGGCTATTTGCACATTGCTCTCCTCAAGGAATATTTTCATTTGATTGACAGCGTCAGGTGTATTTTCAAGCTGAATGAAACACGGTATCATCGTATCGTTGACGAGAACCTTGTCGAAACCGATAAGGAACTTGTGAAAAACTATCTGCACGAGCAGAAGAAGCATTACGGACGCAATTCCGACCGTGTACATTCCCGCGCCTATCGCCATGCCGACGGCAGCCGTGACAAGGATGCCCGCGGCGGTGGTGAGTCCCTTTATATTGACGCCCTTTACAAAAATCATGCCCGCGCCGAGAAACGAGAACCCGGTGATGATCGATGCGGCGACACGCGAAACGTCGACCTTGACAAATTCGTTTATCAAAGCGTCGTAAAAACCGTATTTAGACACGATTATCTGAATGGCAGCGCCCACCGCAACTATAATGTGCGTGCGGAAACCTGCGTCCTTCTGCCGCAAAGTGCGCTCCACTCCGATTATTCCGCCGCACATTCCGGCGAGGATAATTCGCAGAACATATATTATCTGCGGGTGCAAATCCAAAAATTCGGTTATTCCACTCATGCGCATCACACCTTTTTATAACGAATCATTTATAGAATAATATTTTATCGTAATCGGCGGCGCATTTCAAGTAGTTTTCATTACTTTTTATTTATGGTAATTTTTTTTGCATAATCCGCACGCGTTTTTTGTATAAACCGCACGCGTGTAGGCTGACGGGCTTCGAACCCGTGCCGCACGGCGGCGTCCGTTTCCGTCACGTTTCGCCTGTATCAGTAGTTCGGATTTATCCACCCGTTTGACACCATGTATACCGCCAGAGAAACCACGGATCCGAAGCCTGTTTTATCGAGCATATTCTGAATGTGGCGCTTGACCGTGTGTTCGCTCACCGACAGCTTATCGGCGATTTCGGCACGTGAATAATTCATGCACAGCAGCCGCAGCACCTGTGTTTCGCGGTCGGTGAGGGGCGCTTCGCCGGAAGGCATGGTGATAGAACGCGGTTCGGGAAAAACCTTTTTGCCGTTGAGCACATCGTCGATGACGCGTTTCAGCTCATCAAAGCTCACTGCCTTATATACAAACCCGTCCGCGCCCGCCTCCTTCGCGCGTGAAACATATGATATCTCGTCAAAGCCCGTCATAACAATCACCTTTATCCGGGGCATCGACTCTTTTATGCGGCGCGCGGCTTCAAGACCCGACTCTCCGCCCTCTGTGCAGACGTCCATCAAAACAAGGTCGGGCGAATTGCGGCGGCACCACACATCGGCAAGGAACGCGCCCGGCAGAGAGCCGGTGACAACGTAGCCGTCGTTTTCTTCGATTGCGGTCTTGTATGAATCGCGCACCGACTCATGATCGTCAACTATACATATTTTTATCATATAACATACTCTCCTGTCGGAATTGTTGCTTTGACGGTGAAGTGCGGACGCTCCGTCACTTCGAAAACGCCGCCGGCATCGAGCACCGCACGGCGCATGCCGTTAATACCGGTGCGGTAGTGTACTTCGCCCTCGGGCGGGGTACCGTTGTCGGATACGGTCAGGCTCTCGTGAAGTCCGTCGGAATCAAACGTAACGGTTACCGTTGTAGCAAAGCCGTGACGGACGGAATTGGTCGATGCCTCGCGTATCACTCTGAAAAAGCACTCCGCAACCGACGGCAGCTCGGGCATTCTGCCGTTTATCACAACCGAAACGCCGACGCTGCCGAGTGTTTCGCACAGATCGGAAAACCGTTTTTCCGGCGGCGCAATGCTCTCGCTGCGCATGCGCTCGGAAAGATCGTCGACAAGATCGGACACTTTTTTCTTCGACGGCATGATTCCCGAATTAAGATATCTCTGAAATATCGTTATTCGCTGACCGAGCACATCATGGACGCGCCCTCTTGCGGCAATAAGCTCCCTGTCGCGGCACACCACGCCCACATTGGACAGAAGCTCCGCAAGTTCGCGGCTTCGCTCCGCAAGCTGCTCACGGCGGCTTTTGAGTGATTCGTTGACACTCCAGCGGCGGGTAACGTCGGTAACGGTGGTCTGAAAATACGGCCGTCCGTTTATGGTGAGAATTTCGCGCGACGCCATAAAAGCCGTTTTGTCGGCAAACACGGTGACGGGACACGAGCCGAGCATATGCCGTTCGATACCCTGCGGCAGTTCGGCAAAATAAACATACCGCCAAAAGGCGTTGCCGCCCTTGTCAAGCGAGCAGCCGATACGCTCCGTGTATTTTTTGAAGCTGACGTTAACAAGCAGAGGTCTGCCGTCCGTCTCACACAGCATTATTCCGGTGGGCAGCGTGTCGATTGCGTCCTTTATGGAAAGAATGCTGATGCTGCGGCGAAGCTCAATGACGCCCGAAATTGCGGAATGCGCGTTTCGCAGAAACAGCAGCACGGCGGCACAAAGCACAGCCGAAGGGAAATGCCCGCCGAGCAGGCGCTCCGCGGCAGTGCTCATCAGCAGACTCGACAAAAACATGATAATGCCGCACGGCTTTTTTTTAAGTCCCGTGCAGACCGCCGCGCCGATACCGAGAAGAACCGGAAAAACGGTGCGCGTCCGCTCAAAGAAAGTCTCGGTCAGAACACCGTCGAAAAGGCTTTGCAAAAAAACTCCGCACATGACGCACGAAAAAAACGAAAAGGCGAAGCTTATACCCTCGTTCGCGCTTTCGGCGATATATGCCGGAGCGCGGCAGCGCCGCCACACCTTAACAACAAAACCCGCAGCTCCGAGCGCGCCGCCGAGCATCACAAGCGACACGAGCGCGAATCTGAACGGCAGCGGAAGAAAATAAAACCAAATCACGGCTTCACCTCCGTTTTGTCCCCTGCCGCCCCGACCGTCGCTCCGATGCTGCACGCGTGAACGGTAAGGGTGACGCTGCATGCTCCGCCGAGATCTTTTTTCACGGTTTCGGCGTTTTCGGAGCAGAGCTTTTCCGGCACGGAACAGGAAGCAAATGTTTCGTCGCCGATAATGCTCATCACCGTGTCGCCGCCGTCGCGGAAAAAGCGCAGAATTACGTCGGAGCACTCGTGCTCGGCGGCAAATTCAAGCACCGAGAAACAAAAATCGTACACCGTCTCGCAGTCGGACGGCGCGGTTAACCCGTCGATGCTCTGGTAGGGCACGCATTTCACGCCCATATTCCCCGCAAATTCACAAAGCTCGCTGACACATGTCACGATATCGTCGGCAGGGAGAGGATCTCCGCGCATTCTTTTAAATAAAAACGAGCAGCGCCGTTTTATATAACACAGATTAAACCCTACGGCGGCGACAAGCAGACGGTATTCCTCCGCATTTTCGTCGGTTATTCCGTCGGGCAGATTCGCCGCAATGGAGCGCACGCTTTCGAGTTTTTCGCGCAGCTTTTCGTCCAGCTCGGCATACAGCCGCTTCTTCGCGTTTTCGGACTCTCTCTCGGCAGCCACGCGTTCGCGCTTTTCGAGCACCGAATTGGCATCGGTGAGCGCACGAACCGAACGCTTGAGCTTTTTTTCATCCTCCGCAAGGAGAGAAATATCCTCCTGACGTATAACGAAGCCGCCCGGGATATCGCTTCGGGAAATTATGATATTTCTGTCGTATTCGGACGTGCGCGACCGTTCGCCGCCGAGTATGGCTTCAAAATCGCCGCGTGAAAGCCTGCGCACCCGCGCGGACGAATACTCCGTCTTTCCGTCGAAGCCGACTATCTGCATTCCGAGCCGCGAGCTGCGGAACAGCTTTCTGTATTTTACGTTGCACGGCACAAGACCCGTGCGCAAAACCGCGTCATAAATAAACACGCTGAAAACGGACGACGCGAGGGTAATGTCCGTTGACGCGGCGAACTTTACTCCGCGAACGAATAATATCCAAAAAACAAACGGAACACCCGACAGGACAACAGGGTAGAAGATTGAAGGCTTATATGTGCTTTTAATGCATTTTGCGTATAACATCGAAAGAGCCGTCACAAACGTTGCCGCAATAAACAGAACAACGGCGAAATATCCCGGAGCGTAGGTGTAATCGCCCGGGCTGCCTGAAAAACCGAATACGGCATGATGAATATCGTTTGTGAGAACAAAAACAAGCAGAACCGTTCCTGCGGCGAAGAACCCCCACCAAAACCGCGGCGGTCTGCCGTCATCCTCGCGCACTCCGACCTTTGCGGCAGTCAAAAGCACGAGCAGAGGCAAAAATATGAAAAAAACATAAAACGAATACCACATATAGCGGCTGACCGTATATGCGTCGTCCGTCTGCCATTTTATAAACCGCACGGTTATCCAAAACGCAATCAGCACTCCCGTGAGCACCACGCTGCGCGAAAATGTTTTCTGCATGCTTCGCCGCGCAATCGCACCGCACCACAAAATGAGCAGAAACAGACTGATAACCGTGAACACCGTGTATCCGTTTTTTCCGAGCGCCGAGCGAATGTGACCGTTTACAATGAACCTCATCTGCGAAAGCACGTTCGAATATGCCGACGCGATATCGTCCCCGAGCGAAAAGTCAGGTATCACGGCGCCGCCCGACTCCTTTCGGGCGGTTTCGACGCCGCTTCGCGCGAAATGCTCCCTGTCGTCATCGGTCACCGTAAAGTCCGAGCGGGAGACGAAGCACTGTGTAAAGCTCACGGTGCCGTCCTCCGGAACAACCGGGACAAAGCCGGGATAAGACACGAAATCAAGGTCGAGAATCAAGTCGGCGTCACTCGCGTTTTTTGCAATTATGCCGTTTTTTGACATCTCCGACAGCTTTTGCACCGCTTTTTCCGTTTTTGCCGCCGAGCCGGACATAGCAAACGCCGCGGACAGCATGACAAGCGCCGAGCGCTCCGTGTCGGCAGGGAGCATAATGCGATGCCGTCCCGAAAACGCCTCGTGCCATGAAACGGAGCCGGCATACACACCTTTTTTTACAAAAATAACGGGCGTGACGCCATACAATCGCGTAAGTGTCAAATCGGGAGACGCCTCTTTCAGACGCGCGGCGACGAAAAGCGGCAGCTCCGCATCTTTGCCGTCTGCGAAATGCTCAAGCGGCGATAACACGAACTCCGTTTTTATTCCCGTTTTTTCACCGTGCCCCACAGAAAAAGACGCGGAGGCATAAACCGTTCTGTCGGCGGCAAAAGCGGACGCGGCAAGCGAAAAAAACAAAAAAACGGCGGCAACAGAGGAAAATACCCGTATTGCGACCGTTTTTTTATCAATAAACATTAAAAAACCCTCATTATTCGGAAATAGCGAGACACTCCCGGTTTGTGCCGTAAAAAACACCGCTGCGCCCCGAAATGTATTTCAGGAATTCCTCAAATCTTTCCCATGTGCCGTCAATATCAAGCTCATAGCTGTGTCCCCATATGTAAAAAAGCATGGGGCAGTCGCCGTCATAAGACAAAAATCTGTCGGCAAGCTCGTAAAGCTGCGGAAAATCCCTGTGATAAGCCGTCGGCAAAAGCGTAAAAAGCCTGTTGCCCTCCGCAATGTCGAAGCCGCCCGACGAGAGCGTGGTGCGGGCATATCTAATGCCCGTTTTCGTGCGTATAAGCTCCGCCGTTCTGTTGTCGAAATTCACAGTGCCGCCGGGATATGCAAATCCCACGACCTCATACCCGACAATATCCGAAAGACGGAGTCTGTCTTCCTCCGTCTGCCGCACGATTTCGTCATCGTCGGCAATGTGCGGAAGAAACGGGTGGTAGGCTGACGGGATTCGAACCCATGCCGCCCGTCAGTGCCCCTTTTCGGCACTTTTCGCCCTTTTCGTCTT
>OLHA01000916.1_pt1 | contig 16621 bp, 18 predicted proteins | sample 1605961 | NCBI WGS metagenome assembly OLHA01 (sample SAMN03283288) | human gut metagenome | biome: human-associated habitat; material: feces | host: Homo sapiens | place: Peru | collected 2012
GCTGGAGGGCTACGGCTCGGATAACCCGGGCTCCAAGTCCCAGGGCATGAAGCAGTTCATGGCTAATTAAAGGGAACAAAAAGAAAGGAAAAGCCAATCCAGACGGTATCAGCGGCAGGCTACAAGAATAAATTGTGATTTCACAAGATTGGTGCTATAATAAGAGAAAAGTTCCTGCCGGGGCAGCCGCCCCGGTGGTATGGATAGAAAGGCAGGAAAACAATATGCACATCAGCTATAAACCACTCTGGCACACACTGTTAGAGCGTGATATGAGAAAAGAAGATTTAAGGCTTGCCGCCGGTATGACAACGAATATGATTGCCAACATGAGCAAAGAGGGAAAGCACATCAGCATGGACACATTAGCCCGTATCTGCGAAACGCTGAATTGTGAGATTACCGATGTGATTGAGTTAGTACCAGACGAGCCTGCTTCCACAGGAGGTAAGGAACATGAGCGAATTGAAACCAAGAATAAAAGAAAACGGAATTGATTATATCCTTGTTGGAGATTACTACATCCCGGACTTGAAGTTGCCGGAGGAACACCGCCCCATCGGAAAGTACGGACGGATGCACCGGGAATATTTAAGAGAAGTCTGCCCAGCCAGATTACACACATTGACCCTGACCGGGGAATTGTGGACATATCTTGCAGACCTGAACGAACAGGCACAGAAACGGTTAGACACCATCATGGAGCAGATGAAAGCTGCCGAGGGCGTGACCGAGGAATTGAAGCGTACCCGTCAAATGGAATGGGTGCAGCGTTGCAATAACATTCACAACCGGGCAGAAGAAATTGTTTTACATGAGATGATTTATTCATAACGGTATGGTAGAATGATTATTACAAATTAGAAGTTGTAAAGGAGACTTTGTATGGGTAGAAAAGAAATAACAACAAAAGAAGATTTAATGAAAGTAATAGAATTATTCGAAAATACTGGAATTACATACTGGTTGGATGGCGGATGGGGTGTAGATATTTTAGCTGGTAAACAAACAAGAATTCATAGAGATATAGATATAAATTTTGATGCTCAACATACGGAAAAATTGTTAAATGTGCTTTTGAATCTGGGCTATAAAATTGATACAGACTGGAAACCGGTTAGAATAGAGTTATATAGTGATGAACTTGGTTACTTAGACATTCACCCGTTCGTTTTAAGTGAGGACGGAACTTCAAAACAAGCTGATTTAGAGGGTGGCTGGTATGAGTTTGAAAAAGATTACTTTGGTAGTGCTTTTTTTGAAGGAAAAACAATTCCTTGTATATCCTTAAAAGGCCAAAGAGTTTTCCATTCAGGTTATGAATTAAGAGATAAAGATAAGCATGATATTTCAATTCTTGAAAGTTTATCAAAATAACATTGCTGTAATTTCTAAGATAAATTCCACTTTATCGCTTTGAAATTTTAACTGAATAAGTATAGCACCAACCGCTGCTACATGGAAGCAAACACAACCATGCAACAGCGGTTTTTCTTTACCGTTTTTTCCTTTGACTGATAGGAGTTCCTGTTTTCTTTGATTTTTGTAGAATCCGAATGAGCCAGCGAAATTCTTCGTCTGACAGATTTTTATAGTTGATGCCGAGCTGCTTGCAGTAAAGGACAACCAGCTTTTCATCCCGACTGCCCTTGAAATTTTCAACCGCTTCCAAATTTTCTTTCAATTCATCGGCAACGGTGGTCTGGGGCGCACTCTCGCTGTCCTTTTTGTGGGCTTCCCGAATATCCCGGATAATGAGATTGAGGTCATCAAGAACCATGTGGCTGAAATATTCATCATCGCTGATATGGGCGGCTTGCAGCACTTTCAAATGCGGGTCGTCTTCGCCGGGGCGATACCGTTCAATGATTTCATGCCGGACAGTATCGACAAGGGCGTTGAGGTTTTGAATCTGCATGGTGGCAATCCCATCTACATAAATCTCAATGTCCGCAAGAAACTTGATAAAGTCCTTATGAGTGGCAAGCTCACAGAGCAGACGGTTGTTAATCCGACCGCCTTTCAGAAGTGCCACCATCTCATCATTCAAATGCAGCTCTGTTAGTGGCGTGTTGATCTGCTCCCGGTTCTCTGTCCGGCACAGCAGATAATCAACGGAAACCCCATAGAAGTCTGCCAGCGTGATAAGGTTGCCATGATTGATTTCCTTATAATCCTCTTTTTCATAACTGCCAAGAGCTGATTTGGAAATGCCCGTCAGCTCTGATAATTCTTCCAGATTTAAGCCTTTGTCCTTGCGGAGTTCCCAAAGGCGTTCCTGTATGCTTGTCGCTCCTTTCATGGGCGCACGCTCCTTTCCGGCGGTTTCATTGCTGCCGTTTAACTGGATTATATCACACTTTCCGCAAAAATGCAAACTTTTGTTCTGTTTTTTGAAAATTTTTGAATTTTTCAAAGAAATTGAGTCCGCGCAGACTTTTTCGCGCTTTAAGCCGTTTACATAAAAGGACAGCCCCTCAGACAAGCAGAAAGGGCTGTTTTCTTTTATTTTGCTTTCTTTATCGGGTGCAACTCGATATATCCGCGCGAGCCGATCGGCTCAAGCTGGATTGCGGGATTTTCCCTGTCCCATTCAAAACCGATATTCTCAGGATTGAATTTTTTTATCGCCGCTTTGACCTGTGCGATCGCCTCGGAATAATCCTCTTCCTCAAACGGCTCGCCTGTGAACATCAGGTATTCCGCCGCGGGCAGGTCGATAATATCGAACCCTTCGGGAATGTCGCCGCTGTAATCGACGGGCACCTCGACTCCCTGAACATATTCGGATGTTCCCGGCTTTATCAGCTTTTCGGGAAGATAAAGGCAAACCGGCTCTCCGCAGAGGGAATCCATGCTGAGCAGTAGCCCCCATATGTCGCAGCCGACCTCGCCGCAGTATTCAAAATACTCCTTCGCCTTTACACCTCTTTTGACCAAAGCCTTTCTTTCCGGTTTTTCAATCCTTGAAACAAACACACTTTTAACGTTTTCCATATTGCAGTTCTCCTTTCTCAGACTTCTGTATTTAACGCCGTAAGGAACGAAAAGCGTTATCGGTATCGGATTTTCGGCATATTCGCGGGGTGTGCAACCGAATTCGCGAAAAAACGCTCTTGTAAATCCATCGACGCTTTCATAGCCGCTTTCAAGCGCAACATCGATTATTCTGCAAGTTCCTGCTTTCAATTTCGTCGCCGCTCCCGAAAGCCGCAATCGACGAACATAGTCTGCCGGAGTCAGCCCGGTAAGCGCTTTGAAAAGCCTGTATGAATACCACGGAGAATAATATGAGACAGAAGAAAGTCCCTTCGGCGTTATTTTCTCCTCTGCGTTGGCTTTGATATAGTCCTGCATACGCTGAACCGCGAGTATAGCTTCCGTCACCGTCATCGCCTCCTTACGAAAAGCATTTTACACCTTTGAGAAAGATATCTCTCGACTTATTTTGCTATCATCAAAAAATGCCCCCGAACCGAGGGCATCCCAAATTATCTTTTTCTCGCTTTTTTGAGCACGTTCATCAGTACGTAAACGCCGACAAACAGCAGCATCGCTCCCGCAAGCACGGCATACATCGCCACTTCGGAGACCTTCGTCCCGAAGAAATAGATATTGCAGTCGATTGAGTCCTTTATGCTGTCGACAACCTCCGCCGGAAAACCGATATTCGCCATTTCGGCATATACGCCGCGCAGGGCGTGATTGCGGAGCAGGCTTGTTCCGTATGTGCCCGGCAAGAACGAAATGACTTTCTGAAGTCCGCTTGAAAAGCTCGATATCGGCATATAGGCGCCGCATATAAAGCCGTAACCGGCGCTGACAATCGTCCCGACGGCGGACGCCTGACCGTTTGTCGAAAGCGGAAAGTTGACGCAGGACGAAAGCGCCGTTCCGAAAAGCGTCAGGAGAAAGACGTCAAGCGCCATCAGCAGTACGTCCGAAAGCGACATATACCAGCCCATTTTGAGAAGATAAAGCAGTCCCGCGCCGAGAGCCGCAAAGCCGATGATGAGAGTTGCAAAGGCGGAGGCGAGGAAATAGCTTATCGCAATTGTCGATTTTTTAACGGGAGAAACCGTTATATCCGCTCTCGCGCCACTCGTCTTGTCCTGTATCATAAGCAGGTTTGAGCAGAACGCGACAGTCACACAGCAGACGGCGAGGAGCGAAGATATGAGCTGCCCGCCGACGGTCCCGTCGATAATCGCGTGATCGATGTTCATCCCCTTAACGGCAGTTTCAAAGCTTTCTCTATATACGTTTGCAAGAAACGTTGCATAAAGCACAAGGAGCACGATCGGCGTTATAAGCGACGAAATAAACATTCCCTTGTCCTTGAAAAACAGCTTGACGTTTCGCCTCGTCAGACTCCGGAGTCCCGTCATTTTTCTGCACCTCCCGTCAGCTTTTTGCCCGTAACCGCAAGGAAAACATCGTCCATTTTACCCTTGGTTATCTCGTAATCCGTAAATATTTCGGGGTGTTTTGTTATGAGGGCGGTCGCCTCCGCCGTGTTTTTGACGGCAATTCTCGCTGCGTCCCTTATCGTCTCATAAGGAAGTCCGAGCTCCGAAAGCGCAGCCTCTGTCGGATTATAGAGCGTTATAAAATCGCCGGTGTACTTGTTCTTAAGTTCAAGCGGAGTACCCTCTGCCGATATTTTTCCGCTGTCCAGAATGATGACGTAATCCGCATCGGCCGCTTCCTCCATATAATGAGTCGTCAGAAAAACCGTCATATTATCCGTTTTGCGAAGATTCTGAACAACATTCCAGAGCAGCTTTCTCGTCTGCGGGTCAAGACCAGTCGTCGGCTCGTCGAGAATGAGTATCCTCGGTCTGTGAAGAAGGGCTCTGGCAATGTCTATTCTTCTTCTCTGCCCGCCGGACAGCTTTCCGACAGTCCTTCCGAGCAGCTTTTCAAAATCGAGCAGTTCGGCAAGCTCGGAGAGCCTTTTTGTAAATTCTTTTCCGCTTATGCCGTAAAGCGCGGCGCGACAGCGGAGATTGTCCCTGACGGAAAGCGCCATATCAAGCGCGGAATTCTGAAACACAACTCCGATATTCTTTTTTACTTCCTTCATATTTCCGTCAATGCTCTCGCCGCAGACGAAAACCTCTCCCTCGTCCTTTGCGAGCTGACCGCAGATTATTGAGATCGTCGTCGATTTGCCCGCTCCGTTCACGCCGAGAAACGCAAAAAGCTCGCCGGTTTTGACCCGCAGAGAAAGATCGGAAACCGCTTTTACGTCGCCAAATGACTTGCAGAGATGATTTATTTCAATTATGTTCTCCATACGTTTCCTTTCCCGAAAAATATCTCCCCGACCTCCGCCGAGGATTTATATCATATGTTCTGCATCAAATTATAGCGTGATTTCGCATCCGTGTCAATAGTTTTATAAAAAATGCGGCGCGACGACCACTTGACACTCCGACGCAGGGATGATACAATTTTAGAAAACGAAAAAGGAGCCTTGAAAAATGGCTGAATACTATATAGATTCACTTGCCGGCCTTGAAAGCAACGACGGCAGATCGCCCTCCTCCCCTCTTCCCTCGCACACAGGTCTCTCCCTTTCCGCCGGAGATACAGTATATTTCCGCCGCGGCAGCGAATACAGATGCGGCATTTTCTCTCCGGACGGCGAGCCGGGAAAGCCCGTAACCTTCAAAACCTACGGAGAAGGCCCCGCCCCGCAGTTTTTCGGCTCGAAGAATTGCTCCGCCGAATGGTTCTGGGAGGAGACGGAAAAGAATGTGTACCGCCTGCGGGTACAGTTGCCGAGCGAGCCGGGCAACGTCGTTTTCGGGCTCGGGCGCGGCTTCGGGACGCTCGTCTGGGAAAAGAAAGCTCTCAAAGCAAGCGGCGACTGGTGGTTTTCGGACTACGGTTGCCGGGATAACGTACCGCAGGGCTCGGAATTTCTGATTTATTCTGAGAAAAATCCGGCGGTAACCTTCGGCGACATCGAAATCGCGCTTTTCGGACGTCGCTGTCTTGCCGGCGGAAAAAATCACGTCCGCTTTGAAGGCCTGCATTTCCTCTGTTCCGGACTTCACGGCTATGCGCAGACAAAGCCGACGGACATTGAAATTTCGGATTGCCGCTTCGATTTCATCGGCGGCTGCGTATGGAACAAAGAACGCAGAATACGTTACGGCAACGCCATAGAATTCTGGAACGGCGCAAAGGACTGTAAGATTGAAAATTGCGAATTTCTCGAAATATACGACTCGTGCTTTACAACGCAGGGCGGCTCTGACTGCGGCGACTTCGAAAACATAAAGTTTGCCAGCAACACTATGTATAACTACGGTCTTGCGGCGTACGAGATAAGAGATAAAATCGGCAAAAATGTCTCCTTTGAATTCAACGTCTGCGAAGGTGCCGGAGAGGGCTTCTCCTCCGGGCACGAGGGTGGCGTCCGCCCGTCCGAAATTTTTCCGGAGCCTGTCGGAAGCCATATTTTTGCCTGGAGAATAACAGAGCCGACGGACGGCGGAAAAATGCGCATAATGAGCAATATTTTCCGCGGCGTGCCGAAGGGCAAGGTGTTCGATAAAAGAATCGCTCCTTCCGCTCTTTCGCAGATACAGACAGACTTTTAATACAATAGTATAAAATCGGAATTCCGGCTTCATTGCTTGGTAATCCCGATTTTTTATTTGCACAATATTTTTTTGCGGAAAGTTGCGAAAGGTGTTGAAAATGCGCTGCGCACGTGGTATACTTGATATGTAAAATTTTGCTTTATGAAAGGAAATTCAATATATGAACAAACTCATCGGAAATGCTGTAATAGGCCAGTCCGGCGGACCGACAGCCGCCATAAACGCAACTCTTTCCGGCGTTGTCCGCGGTTGCAAGGAAGCGGATTGCATCGGCAAAATCTACGGCGCGATAAACGGTATCGAAGGCGTGCTCGCAGAGCGCTTCTGCGACCTCGGCGAAAAGCTTCCGGACGAGGCATCGCTCAAGCTCCTCGAGCAGACCCCCGCCGCCGCTCTCGGCTCCTGCAGGAAGAAGCTCCCGAAGCCCGAGGACGACCCCGCAACCTTTGAAAAGCTCATTGAAATCTTCAAAAAATACAACATCCGCTACTTCTTCTATATCGGCGGAAACGACTCGATGGATACCGTCGCAAAGCTCTCCCGCTATTGCGTCTCCGTCGGCTTTGATATGCGTGTGATGGGCGTTCCGAAAACAATCGACAACGACCTCGCCGGCACGGATCACACCCCCGGTTTCGGCTCCGCCGCAAAATATATTGCGGCTGTAACGCAGGAGATCCTCCTCGATACGGCTGTTTACACGGTCAAAGCGGTTACGATAATCGAAATAATGGGGCGTGACGCAGGCTGGCTCACGGCAGCGGCGGCTCTTCCCTCTCTTTCCGGCATAGTTCCCGACCTCGTTTACCTCCCCGAAGTCCCCTTCGATTACGACAAATTCTATGAGGACATTGCGGCGGCGTTTGAAAAGCATCCGAACGTTGTCGTTGCGGTTTCGGAAGGCGCGCGTACGGCAGACGGAACATACGTCGGCGAAGGCACACAGAGCGGCGCTGTCGACGTTTTCGGTCACAAATATCTCTCCGGCACGGGAAAAGCGCTTGAGCTTGCCGTCAAGGAAAAGTTCGGCTGCAAGGTTCGTTCAATCGAGCTTAATCTCCCCCAAAGATGCGCCGCACACATCCGCTCAAAGACAGACATCGAAGAATCCGTTATGGTCGGCAAGGCAGCGGCAAATTATGCCGTCTGCGGCGAGACGGGCAAAATGACCTGCTTTGTACGCACGTCGTCCGAGCCTTACAAATGCGAAGCCGGGCTTTGCGATATCGCCTCCGTCGCAAACGCCGTCAGAAGCGTGCCGAGAGAATTCATCACAGAGCGCGGAAACAACGTTACGGCGGACTGCGTAAATTATATCGCCCCGCTGATAACGGGCGAGGCGGACTGCACATATAAAAACGGCTTGCCCGATTTTATAACGCTCAAATAATGTTTCCATACGAAAAAAAGACAAGATTTTCGTATAGCTTTGCAACCGTCCCCGAGCTTTCGTACATTTGCAGGCGGGAGGGCTTTGATATTCCCCTGTCGCGCGACGTGTCGTCCCTCTCCGGCAAAGTGCGGCTCCGTTCAAAGGGCGGAAGGACTGTCATACTGCAAAATTCGCTCGCCGTTCTGCCGGTAAACTGCCTTGACGCAGCGGCGGACGGAGCTCCGTCCTGCCTTACGGAGAGACGCTGGGTAAAATACGCCGGCTGCGGCGCAGGGCTTGTTTTCTGCGGTCCCGCAAGCGTATCGGAGTCCGCCCCAGCCGGCGGAGATCTTTTCATATCAGAGCATAATATACAAAAGTATAAATCCCTGATAAACAAGATGAGATCAAGCTTTTCGGGATTATTGATTCTTCAGCTGTTTGCAGACTGTCCCCCTGAAAAAGCACCCGAAGGCGAGCTTCCCGCTCTTTTTGCAAAAACCGCAAGAGCTGCCTTCGAGGCAGGCTTTGACGGAATAGAAATATGCGTTTTTCCGGATTCGCAGGCGGAACGCCGCTTGCTGATCTCAAAGATTTTCGATGCGGTTCTCGCCGTCTCTCCGGAGAATGCCGTAATCTCCCTGAAATATTTTTATAACGAAAACTCTCCCGAACCTGATGTCTCCCTTCTCTGCGATCTTGCCGAAAAGGGATTATCTGCGGCAAGCATAACGGCAATCTCGCAGGACCTTGCCTGCCCTTCAAATATTCCGCAAGCCACCCCTTCCCGACACCCGATTGCAGATGCGGAGCAGCTTCTCGCGGCGGCAAAGCGGATAAAAGAAACCGTGCCGGATGTATGCGTCATCGCCTCCGGAATGAGTTATTTCAAAGAGCTTGCGCCGAACGTTGCCGCGGGAGCAATCGCCGATAAGGCTTGCGACATTGCGGGATTTGGCAGAATGGCTCTCGCATATGAAAGCTTTGCAAGCGATTTTTTGTCCGGCAATGCAGACAGAAAAAAAGTATGTATTGCCTGCGGAAAATGCACAAAGCTCTGTCTTTGCGGCGAGGCCGTCGGATGTCCGATAAGGGATCAAGACGTATATCTCCCGATTCTGCGAAAGGTCATAAAACAAAAGCCGTAAGGCTGAAATTTCTTTTCTCATCTGCGTTTTCGGATTTATACACAAGTGTAAAATCGCAATAAAAATCGGTACGGCTTTCGCCGCGCCGATTTTTTGTTTTCGTGTTCAGTTTACTTCCGTAACAACTCCCATAAAAAGCGGAAGGTTTGTTTTGCAATCGACTATATAATAAACAAACGGTCTGTCAAGCTTTACGTCAACAATCTTTTTCGGTGCTGCCAATTCGGCAAGTATCTCAACCGCCGTAACAGCCGCCGCCCTCGTTCCCGCCTGTGTCATTTCGATATGCGTTTTGTGGAGTACGTCGCCGATATAGAGATTGCCCCAAGGCGAAGAGCCTATGCCGGAAAGGTCTGCTTCGGAAGAAGAAAATGCCTTTTTCAGTCCCATGGACTCCAGCGCTTTGTAAAGGCTGACGTCATAATCGTATTCAAACTTCGGCAGATATGCCTTTGCACGATAGCCGTAATCGTTTTGCTTTCCGGAAAGTATCTTCCCGAGCTCCTTGCCGGAAAGAGAATTTACATAATCGAAAACGTCGCCGTCCGGCAGCATTGCAACAAATTCATAGCCGTTCTTATAATATTTTCTGAAACCGATAGCGTTTTTCGTTCTTATGAGCGTTTCCTCGCTCTTCATAAACGTTGCGTCGGTTTTGCTCTTGTCGTAAGCGTTGAATGTACCCTTCTGACATTGAAAATTCTCATAGGGCTTGCTCCACAGAGCGTCGAAAACGAGTGCGTTTATAAGGAGCATAACCGCATCGGGGTCGATCGCATCGATGATCTCATCGATCATTTTGTCCGTGTGTTTGCTCACCCATTTATTGATTTTGTCAACGGTTTTCTGATCGAAAAAGTCCTCCTCATACGCCTGCGCGTCATAATAATTTTTGTTTACCTGCAAAAAGTCGTCATGCACGGCAATTCTGCCGTCCTTGCCGAACCAGATTGAATTCGCAAGCTCAACCTTCGCTCCGTCTCCGTTGTAAAGCGAGTGCGCGAGCGTATAGAGGTATGCGTTCGCTTCGTCGACGGAAAAGCCGAACAGCTTTTCAAATTCCTCTCTCGTTTCATTCCGCGCGCCGTTTGCCGTCATTCCGAGAGCGACTATAACGGAAAGGGGCGAGATGAGCGAGCTCTTTTGATTTTCATCAAGCGTGCTCTGCATCAGTCTGACGGCAAAATCAAGCATGCCGCTTTTGAATTTGTCGTCTGCATCCTTACCTTCGACTTCGATTGCGACAAAGTCCTTCAAAAGATCGCCTGCGGCTTTTGCGTTCGTCGGCTCAACCTTTGGAATGTCGCCTCTCGTCACCTTCGGCTCGACCTTCGCCTTTGCGCAAGAGCAAAGCACAAGCGCGAGCATCGAAAGCGCAAGTATCATTGCGAAAATTCTTTTCATTGCGGGAAATCCTCCTTAAAATCTTATTATAATGTGTTTCGATTAGCGAACGGCGGTAAAATAAACGGCTTTCAGCCTTTCGGAATACTTCTCGTCAGAGCCGATGACCTCAAACCTGATGGCCAGAGTTGCGTCGTCTGTTTTCCAGCTGTATGTGCCCGATGCACCGGATACTTCCTCTCCTTCTCCGCCGAGAGCGTCCCGTATCTCCGCATAAGACATTCCCTTTTTGAGAGTAACGAGCTTCCCGCCGATTTTCACATCCGCAAAGTCGTCAAATATCCCGCCGGCGGTATCCGCTTGCCGAGACGTTGTCGTGTCGGGGATATACTGAGTCAACGTCGGCACGGGCTCCGTGCCCGATAAAAGCGGAGTCGTTGTTGCAACGGTTGTCTGTACCCGCGTCGTTACGGCTGTGCTTGCCGCGGTAAAGTACGGCCTCGTCGTAGTGTATTTCTGGGTTGTACCCGCAGCCTCCTCAGTAGGATTGTCGTATAAGGTATCTTTATTGGCATCCCCGTATTGACCGCCGCCCGAATTGTAGTTTTCCGGCCTGTATGCGGCAGGCGTACTTGCGCCATCGTAATACATTTCGCCGCTCTTGTCTTCAGAGCCTGTTTTGAGCGCAACGAGTGCAGGCGCTATTATGAGCGCAAAGCACGCGGCAAAAACCACGAATTTTTTCAGCTTCAGCTTTCTCATTCTCTCCTCCGCCGCCTTCTTTTCGGCTTTTTCATAAACCGCGCGACGGAATTCATTCATATCTTTCATATCGACTCTATCCCCCTTTCGGCAAGAACTTTTTTAAGTGCTTCCTTACCTCTGTAAAGCAGATTTGCCGTCTGCTTTTTGTTTTTCTTCATTATGATGCATATCTCATCGCCCGAAAAACCGTAAAAATAGGTCAGGCGGAGTATCTGCGCATATTCTTTATTTATCGTTTCAAGCGCTTCGCGAACTACCTTTGCCCGCTCGTCTGAAATGAGCTTTTCTTCAAGGAGTTTCCCGTCCGATATGCTTTCTTCGTTTTCGTTTATATCCGAGTCCGCAATATGTTTTCTCTTGCGCAGCCTGTCTATCGCTTTGTTTCTTGCGACGGAGAAAAGATAAGTTTTCAGCGAACAGCCAAAAGAATATCTGTTTTTATGAACGATAAGCTCCGCAAAAACGTCCGCCGCGACATCCTCCGCATCGGCAAAGTTTTTCAGCGTACCGTAAACGAAAAATATCAGCCCGTCGTGATATATGTCAATTATTTTGTCAAAAGCCGTCTCCTCGCCGCCGAGCCACTTTTCATAAAGCTCTGCGCCAATGTCCTTTTCGGACATTCCGGCTCCGATATTTTCATTTTTCGGCATACTTTTTTTCTCCTTTGCCCATTAGTCGCAGCAGGGCGATGATTTTCTCAACGGAATTTGAGAAAATTTCATTTTTTATATTATAGCACACGCAGGCGGCGATGAAAAGGTTTTTATCGCTGAACCTTTCCGAAAAATTCGTGCCCGCCATAAAGTCATAACCACCGGCTAAGCCGGTGGCTTGCACAGCCCCATAAGGGCATAGTACTGGCAGGGCTGAAAGCCCTCTGAAAAGTCTGCCAACCGCAAGCGGTCTCAAGCAACCGCTAAAGCGGTTGGTTTATTTTTTGCTTGCGTGCACCGGCTCACCCGTAAACGGGTCAACCAGCTCTTTTATACTCATTTGTTCATACGCCAGATCCTCTTGCAACTGATCCCGTATGTATTCGGCAATTGCCTTTTTGTTCTTTCCCACCGTATCAACATAGTATCCTCTGCGCCAAAATTCTCTGTTGCCATATCTGTATTTCATATTTGCGTGTTTGTCGAATATCATCAAGCTACTTTTCCCTTTCAGATATCCCATAAAACTCGACACGCTGATCTTCGGCGGTATGGACACCAACATATGTATATGGTCAGGACACGCTTCTGCCTCCAATATCTCGACTCCTTTCCATTCACATAGTTTCCTTATGATCTGCCCTATGTCTCCCTTGATCTTCCCATATATTATCTGTCTACGGTATTTCGGTGCAAATACGATGTGGTACTTGCAATTCCATATTGTGTGTGCTATACTGTTCGTGTCAATCTTCATTTTGACCCCTCCTATCTTTTTTGTGCTTGCGGTTGCCAGACCATTTCACATTTTACCATAGGAGGGCTTTTTGTTCAACGGCAAAAGCCTTTCCGGAACCACCCGCTTAGCGGGTGGTTTTCTTTATACAAAAAAGCACACAAAGAGAATACTCTCAATGTGTGTTTTGAAGCCATACGGCTGCGAAACTTAATAAAAAAGTGCCAAAGGCAAACCCTCTGACACTTTAATAACTCTGATAAACTATAATTGCCTTCAACAATTCTGTTACTTACGTGGTTATTATACCACGGTTCTGATTGAAAATCAAGAGCCGAAGTGATTTTTATTGAAAAACTGAGTGCATTATTTAAAATTGACACGAAACAGTGTAGACGGGATATGGAGCGATAAACTCACCGACGAGATTATTTGAAACCAACAAATAGCAAGAGAAAAGAATCTCTCTCCTTTACCAGCGCATCTGGCATCGAAACATCCCCTGTATTTGCTTTGTCGGAAAACCATTTTGTGCTTACCGTTAAAATTTCTGTTTTGTAAGTGTACATAAGTAACATTCTCCTTTCAAAGTTGTTGCGATGTTAAGTGTTTTTTTGTTTCGGTTTCCTTGTCCGACACCGCCTGATATGCGTGGTTCTCCTCATACACCATCATACGGTTATACAGCACTACATAAAGCAGTACGGCAAGTAGTCCGCCAACCGCACCTAAAATCAGGAATATGTCGTTGCCATTTATTTTTATTGCGAACAATATTGCCACACCGATTCACGCTCCAATACATAGAACAATGGTTTCGATAGTTCGTGCAGCCATTTCTGCTTGAAAATTTCTATCTTTTCTCTCGGCGCAAAGGTGCTGTTGTTTAGTGCCGTAACAAGGTTGTTGTCGGCGGCTTTTTTGAAGTCCCATGCCAAAAGTCTCTCGTCGCTTATAAGCTCGCTAATGCTTGCACCGAATTCTATTGACAGCCGTGACAGCATTTCAACATCGGCAATATAATTGCCGCTCTCCCAACGGGAAACGGTCTTGTTGGTCACACCGAGCTTTTCTCCGAGCTTCTCCTGCGTCAAGCCTTTCTCTTTTCGAAGGGTATCTATAAATTTTCCTATTTTCGTTTAATCCAGTTTTATGTGCCTCCCAAGAAAAGTATAGCACGATTTTCGCAAAAAGTCTTCCCCACAAACAGCGAATGTGTTCCCTACAAGCGATGAAATGCTTTTTCCGCGTGCCATTCTGCGTTATTTCGGCAGATTTGTTGATGTTCAGTCCGATATTACTTTCGTTCCGAAAGCGCCGCCGTTCCGCAATCACTTTTGATTCAAAGCTTCTATGACCTTTTCATATTCTTCCGCAAATCCGGGAAAAAGCGGCTTCGTATTTTCAAGTTCGCCACGACGCAAAAATTCGGTCATTGTCGATGCCTTCTCATACAGCCGCTCAAATCCGAGATTGGCGCATATGCCCTTCAGCGTATGAACGGCACGGAAAGCTTCTTCCGTATTCCCTGCGGCAAGCGCCGCCTGCAATTCGGAAAAGCTGCTGTCCTGTGCGAAAAGGCAGAGGAAACGCTTCAGCATTTCCTCGTTCCCGCCGAACCGCGCAAGTACTTTTTCGGCATCCGATCCGGCAATATCGTATATCTCTCTCAATTCACCCATCGTTCTTCCCTCCTTTCGTTATTTGCTTTGTCACTGTCTCAATCAGCTGGTCGATGTTCAGCGGTTTCGGCAGGACGCCCGTCACACCGGCATCGGTATATTCGCGAATGTCCTCTTCAAACAGATTTGCCGTCATAGCAATGACAGGAACAGTCTTGGCATCCGATCTATCGAGCGTACGGATCCGACGCGTTTCTTCAAGTCCGTCCATCTTCGGCATCATCACATCCGTGAGAATTACATCGATTTCACCGACCGCAGAGGCGGCAAATTTTTCTACTGCCTGTCTACCGTCATATGCCTTTATGATCTTTCCTCCCGCCTCTGTCACCATAAACTCGGCAATCTCCATATTCAGCTCATTGTCCTCGACAATCAACAGGGTAAGCCCTGCGAGAGAAGCGGGAGCGTCTGCCTGCGGTTCTGCCTTATCCGGAGCATCGGCATAAGGATAAGGAATTTTGATTTCAAATCGCGTTCCGCGTCCCTGTTCACTATCCACCTCTATGGTTCCGTTCAGTCTGTTTACCAGCTTTTGCACAATGGAAAGTCCAAGCCCCACGCCGCCAAAGCGACTGACGCTGTCCGCATTCTCCTGTGCAAACGGTTCAAACATGCTTTTCTGAAACTCCTTGCTCATTCCGATGCCGTTATCTTCGCAGACGAAATGCACCTCGGCATAGCCGTCGCGGTTCCGCGCCGGATTCTGGGAGACCGAGAAACGCACGGTTCCGCCCTTTTTGCTGTATCTGACGGCATTGGCAATGATGTTCATCATAATCTGACGAAGATACAGCGATTCTCCGACCAATGGCTTATCCTCACCGGAAAGCTGCGGCGGTTCAAGCGTCACACCGTCATATCCCTTTACCCGCTCTGCGACTATCAGATACAGCTTTCGAACCTCCTCTGAAAGACGGAACACCTCTGTCGTCGGTATATCGTCGCCGCTCTTCATATCCGCCTTGTTGAGAGTCAGAATATCATTGACAAGTTCAAGCAGGTAGTCCGCCGCCATCTTTGCCTTGATACGACAGCTTGTCAAAAGCTCGGTATCCGTCGGATTTCGGCTTCCGATCTCAAGCATTCCGAGGATGACATTGATCGGCGTGCGGATATCATGACTCATTCTGCGCAGAAAGTCCGTTTTACTCTGATTTGCTTTTTGCTCGTTTAGTATCGCCGTTTCCAACTTTGCCTGATATTCCAGCTCTGCTTTCTTTTGCGCGTTTACGCTGCTTCGGGCAAGGATGACGGAATCCACTCTTCCTTCTTTGTCTTTTTCGTGTACAATCAGCTTGTCGTTGAGCCACTCTCCGCTTCTGTTCTGATATTCATATTCCGTATATTCCGCCTCCGTAAGACGCTCGGTCATAGTTTCGGTATTCAGAAAATCACGATAGCCCTCACGAAACCGCTCATCGACACATCCGATAATTTCCTTGCAGAACTGCGTATCAAGCGTTCCGTCCTTTGCGACATTACTCAAATCCGGCGGATATTTCAAAAGTTCGTAATGCTTTGCTTTGAGATCAAGCAGAGCCGTAAGGCTGTAAACATGGCTGATTGCCTGGATGGTTTCATACTGCCGGTTGATTTCGCGGGCGTGATACGCCCTTGATTTGAAATGGAACCAGCCAATTGCGAAAACAATCAGCACATAGATAAAGAACGCGAACAGTATGATGGTGCGGCAGGACATATATATTGCGCTTGCAGGATAGAACGCGTAAATATCATAGCCCCGGCATTTTACGATGCCGCCGTAAAAGATTTCATTACCCGAAACAATCCTCGTAAGCGCCCCTCCGGCATTATGCCCTTTCAAGGCAACCAGCTCCGGAATTTCTTCGACGCCGATATATACCTTATCCAGATTCGTGGCAATGATTTTGCCGCCTTCGGCGATGCAAAGCGTTCCGTTAAGTCTCGTTTCGTTTCTCGCCAAAAGATTTCTGACAGGAGAATAATGAAGTTCCAACTTCTCGTCTGCCTGCCTTGTTGCGCAGAATACAATACCCTTTTCATCCGTTCTTGCGACGGCGGCAATATCATAATTAGCTCCTTCGTGCCGGATTCTCGCCGAATAAATTTTCTTCGGATGTTCCAGAACGCCCTTTATGGCAGGGCTTTCCACCTCTTCTATCCAATTTTCATAGCATTCCCCCGCCGTACCGTTTCTTCTGGCGGTTTTTAGGCAGTCGTCCGGATTCAGGTTTTCGTCAAGCACAAGGATACAGCTCAGTCGCTGGCTTTCATAGACGCTTTCAATGTATTCCTGTCTTCTGTTTTTATCGAGTA